>Ga0114918_10004362_pt1 | contig 12311 bp, 19 predicted proteins | sample LantaG_FD_87015 | JGI IMG/M metagenome (GOLD analysis project Ga0114918, IMG submission 87015) | Deep subsurface microbial communities from Baltic Sea to uncover new lineages of life (NeLLi) - Landsort_02402 metaG | ecosystem: Environmental > Aquatic > Marine > Oceanic > Sediment | place...
AGTACAGGTGGCGACCCTTCTTGACATAACAGGCGCTCCTGGCCGCAGTTCGTTATGTCAAGGAGGGTCACCAAGTGAATATCAGACAAGTTACACTATGATCAGGTTTTCTTCACCAGGGTATCTCCGTTTCAGCTTCAGCGCCAGATTGAGACTGGCTCAGAAGTTGAGGTTGACCGACCCGAAGGCGACCCAGGTCAAGTAAACCGTCAAGCTGGTATTCTAGTTTAGCGATCTTGTGGTCAACGGTGATCTGAGCAAGGGTAGCTTTCAGAAGTTCGTCGAGATCATTGAAACCAAGCTCAGATGGCCACGTATCGGCTGAAGAGTATTCGACAGCTACAAGTTCACCGTTGCGGTCTCTTTGTCGTTTGAAGAAGCCGGTGCGGTAGTCATAGAGTTTGAACACTATTCTAGCCGGCACTCGTCTGGCTTCTCTCATAGCAGCGATCTCCCACTCAAGTTGAAAAGCGCGGTTGGCCTCAAACTCCGTCAGGTATTGCCAAGGGTCGGTCTTTTTTGGACCTCGACTGGGCAACACGTAACCTGGTATAGTTGCCAACTTGTAAGCCTCACGTTTCAGCGTCTTTACCCGAACCCTAGTAAAGTACTTCTCTGGCCACTTGTGCTTAAGCCACTGCACCATACGCGGCCACTCAGTGTTGACGTAGGTATTCGGCCCTGTCTTGAGTGCCTTCTTATTCACGCCCTTGATCTTCTCAACCCCATCTTCTATAACGTCGTTGCGCCCCTTGATCGAGACCGTCTGCATAATCTTCTCGACTTTTAGCTTACCAGGTGTAAAGGGTACGATCTCATCTATTAGTTTCTCGTAGCCTGCCTGATTGACGATAAGTGAATCAGTAGCTACGTGGTACACATTCTCAAGCCCCGCCTTTTTCATCAATCGCCAGAGTAGCATACGGCAATAAGAGGTAGAGTGCAGAGCGATAGCCACGAAAGCGTCGTAAGCGTTACCTTCCACCGTTACGCGGCGTATCTTACCGCCGTATTTCAAGTAAGTGATCGGCTTGTGAGTGTCAGCATCCCAGGTCTCGATAGCGCCGATCTCTTTCGGGTCACACTCTCCGACCACCTTTTCAGTGTAGCCTTTTTGCCCCATCTTACCGAACACAGCGTTGGGGTACAGCTTGGCAACTGCTCTCATCGGCCAGTTTTGTGCCTTGGAGTACTCTTGTTTCAAGTCAGTAAAGTACTGCATGAACGCCTTGAACACTTTGTCGTGTTTATAGTAAGCTACGCGGTGCGCTTTTTTGATCCAACCACGCTGTAGGGCATAGATCAATTCAGGTGTACTCAAGCTAGTGCGGTGTACTCCGGTAGGGTACTGATTTTTCGTGTCTACCACGATAGGAAAGCAAGGCTCTACAATGTCAACAGTCACGTCAGCGATCACCGCGTAGTGTTTTAGCAGGTGCTTAATCCAGTAAACAGGAACGTCGGTCAAGTAGCCTTTGAGCATATACGGCATGGGATAGGATATGCCGATATTTGCGTAGCCGCTGTTAATGTCCAGGTAGTAGAACGGCCCGTCAGTGAAGTCACCTACCTGAGTAGCTTCACAGCGACCACCCCGATAAGCGTCTCGTTCTAGTTGCATCGCCTCTTTGTGGTGGTGGACACAGATCGGTATATCCATGAAGCGGTGAACAAACGCGTTCTTTGCCATTGTAGCCACTGTATGCTTGAAGTTACCCAGGTCGTGAACATCCAGGAAAGTCAGTAGTGTATCCCACATAGCGACCATGACTTCAACGTCTCTGAAACAGTAGGTAACCCAATCAGTCATAGGTGCATCCTGAGACGGCATCGGTAGCTTTGGTAGTTTCAGCATCTTACCCCACTGTGCTATGCTACCAGGAAACAGATTTCCGTTGTTCAGGATCATAAGTTTACGTGACCCCTTACTCCAGAACAACATGACCACCTTCGTACTGTAAATGAACTTGTCTAGCAGCCAACCCCGATCAATGAGTTCAGAGAACATCTGCAAGGGTATCATATCTGGCTCTAGGTGGTGGGTCGTGAGGTAGGTCTTGCGCTTACCCCACGTGTGCGCCTCGACGAAATCCCAAAAGGTACTGATCTCAGTACCGGACTTTCGCACGGTAGCCCTTTTGGTCAAGTCCTTGCGGTAGCGAACGTAGATCGCAGTCCATAGGAACGGTGTAAAGTACTGCTTACCATTTTCAGGTGTAGCGACGCGGCTTTCCACGTCTGCGAATATCACGTGTGACGGACGTTGGCTACTCTTGTTGCGCTTGATCGTATGATGAAAGCCTAGCGACATAGTGATCAATCCTTCCTTAACTCAAAGTAGAAGTCCGTTACATCCCACTGGACAGGGTTTGGGATCGTGGGATCATCTACAATATAGTCATCGTACTCACCTAGCCACTCATCAATGCTTAAGTTCACGTCGCTTTCGATAGTGCGCCACACGTCGGTTAAGACAATGCCCCCCATGTCCATAACGTTAGCTTTGACCCTCATAACGTATTTTCGCTGAAAGTCAAAGTCCACTTCTGGCAGCCAGTCTGGAGGTGGTGACATATCACCTGGTAGCCGCTGAATCATTTCAGCGTTGATAGCAGCATCTACAACCCCACGACGTAGCGCGTAAAAGTCTTGAGTGCGGATTGCACCACCACCGGCCCGATATTGACGTAGCGTCTCAGCGCCGCTCAGTTCTAGCTGGTAACCTTGCCGGACATAGACGTAAGCTTGTCTCATTGCCGAAGTCCAGCGTGGTACTAGCTCCGGCTCGTAAGTCATGGCATATCTTCGGCTTTGTCAAGTGGTTTAGGTGCGTTGCGCCACTTTTCATAGTTATCAGGATGACGACCCCATGCGGTATCACTGAACAAGTCAATTGCCTTGAGTATCACGGAGATCATAGCGACCATGACCTGTAGCGATTCTTCATATTTAGGATCTGACTTCTCAAACGCTAGTTGTAGGATCACAAGATGGTCAATTGCCCTTGAGAGATCGCAGTGAGCGTGAGCTATTCTGCGCCTGAGAACTTGCCTTTTTCCTGCTGGCATTGCACTTTCCTTTCGATCTTTCCTATAGGGATATTCTTGTCGAAAACACGCTTACCGTTGAGGAACACACAGAAATGAAATCTGAGCCGGTATCGCGCCTTTGGCTTGCTCATTGATAGAACTCGATTCCAAGTTGGTGACGTAGTGTAACGATCCGTTTTCGACCGGCTTCTAGAAACGCACTGGCAACTGAGAAGCTGGCGATCACGTTTTCTAGCTTACGGAGATCGTCGCCTAGAGAGACCTTGGTGCTTTGGAGCATACGGAGATCGAAGTCAAGGTCAGCTTCTAAGCTTAGCAGTTGACCATTGACCTGTTTGAACCTTGCGCGGGTAGTCTTTACCTTGCTCATTGTACCCCCTATCTGTGTAGGTAAGTGGCGCGGTGTAGGTCTCGAACCTACCCCAGAAGCCGGTGCGACCGGACTTGTGTCGACATCCAGCTTAACGCGCCACCTACCACTAGTGGCTTATACGAAACGCCACGTGCGCCCGCGTCGCTTGAAGCGAACTAGCAGAGGAAACGCATCGTTCGCGTCAGCGTCAACTAGCGCATCGAGTACTAGCTTGGCTCCGGTGCGGACTTTGACAGCTTCGTCGTCAAGCTCACACGACATGACAACGTACGTGCCGTAGTCGCCCTCAACCCATTCTACACTACCGATCACAATTTCGCGACCCTGAACGTCGTCAAGAGTCAGGTAGTCAGGTGTGACCTTGTGTAGTTCGCCGTAGTCAGTAAGGCGCTTAATGTCTTTACGCTTCGCCATCCGGTGTTACCCCCTTTCATTATAGTTTGTGCCAATCCCACAAGCTGAGAAGGGTTGACACGATTTCGACTGCATAGTATATGCAGCCAAGTAACAGGAACGCAGTCAACAAGTAGCCGGTCAGGTTATACAGTAGCATCACCCCCTTTCTCTATGTTTGCGCTCAAACCCTCACACGCACGAAGTAAAGCGCGTGATCTTGAGTGGAGTTTGCTAACTGAGCGCCGCAAGTCAGCAAGCGTGTCATAAATGTTACTCAGGTAGGTAACGTTGTTTGCCAGGTGACACGAAGCTACGACAAGTTGTGTACTGGCCAAATCCAGGTGTTCAGTTGCCTCATCCAAGCACTTTACCGTTTCCTTAAGATGGGGTAAGTTCAGCCGGTGCTTCCAAGCCGTGTGTTGGTATATGTGTCTGGTCACTTCAAGCCCCTTTCGATAGCTTCCTTAAGACAAGCTCCATGCCCGCAATGTGAAAGCCTAGCTCGGTGCGGGCATCGTCCAGGTGATCTATGACATCAGTCAGATCATCAGCCGCTTTACAACCTTTGGCTTCGATCAGATATTCCCATGTCCAGGCGGTGTAGAGTATCCCTTTGGCAACGTCAAGTAGCACGATTGCCTGACGCTGTTTTTCAAGGGATTTCTCTATCCTGCGAACGTCGGTCACATGCAGTTCAGTCATTTTTGTACCCCCCTTCAAAAGGTAGCCGGATTGTACCCCCGATTGAAAAAGCAGTCAAGCGGTTTACCTCACAACTTTGCGGCAGGAAAGTTGAGTGCCAGACTATCAACTTTGTTGAGTGTAGCTATTCTATTGTTAAGGTGCAGTTGGCTACGTGGCTTACTTGCTACCTGCAAGCCGTTCGGCCTCTTTACGCGCCGCTTCACGTGCGGCTATCTGCTTTTTCAACGCCTCAGTGAGCGGTTGGCGACCTAGCTCCTGAAACCGTTTGAAAGCTGCTACAGCTTCGTCTAGTGCGGCCTTTTGATCGTTAGCCATATTTTCACCCCCTGTGTTGATCTAGATTGTCAATCGTGTGTTGATCTCCGCCTCAGTAAACCCTAGCCTACCCATTGTACCACGATATGCTGACTCTGTCAAGGTAGCAATAGAGATCAAGCGCCGTGTTTCGGACCTCGTAAAGCCCTCAATCAAGCCGTCGGTCAAAGTTGCTATGTCAGTATCGGGATACCCTAATCCACGCAAGTTCTCTTGATACTGAGGTATGCCCATAGAACCGATTTTGACAGCGTGGCGATATGAAGCCTCTGTCAAGCGCCGAGTTCTCATGTTGCGGTCTAAATCCCACTCAGCTAGTATCTGACCTTGTTGTGCCGACGGTAGAGACAAGTTACCTAGCTTACCCAACGCAACTTGCCGGTCAATCGCCCTACTCACGTATGCCTTGCCGATGATGTCGAGTTCCTTATCCCTGATCATCTCCAAGTATGCAAAGTCAGCTACGGCAAGCTGTAGCTCGATCTCAAGGTCGCACAACCCTATGTCTGACAGCATTTCTCTAGCCTTATCATCACCAATCAGCCGCTTGGTGTATGATCGGATGACTAGAGTTTCAACGTCCTTGCGGTAGTCTTTGAGATAATCTGGTAGTTCTTCAAGTTCCCGTTGAATGTCAGCCATTCTGAGTATCAAGTCAACGTCGGTCGCCGCGTAGCCAATGTCCAGAAGCCGTGTTTCAGCCTCTTCTCTTGTGAGTAACCCTTTGATGTACACACGTTCGATCAGACTGCGTGTGAGTTCTCTTGCCGTTTCTAGCTTATCTGTACCGTCTGGCGCTTCGTACAGTTCGCTGAATATGGTCATGGTCTCTGCATCGTCTGGACTGTAGCCCAAGTCCAGGTAACGCTCTACAAGCCCCGCGTGATCAATCATGCCTAGCCGTAAAAAGCGCCTCACGTCAACACGTGTGATCACCTTGTACGCGCCCTTGATCATATAGTCACGCCAACCTTCGGGATAGTCAGAAATCCTTAGCAACGTTGATAGTTGTCCAGCATTGATTATTCGCCGCTGAAACATTTCGTATCCCAAAGTAACTGACGGTAAGCGCCAGTGCGCCCTCCAGTATCGCTTTGTCCAGTCGGGATCCAAACCTTGCATCTTTGCCCAATGGTCAAACTCTGTCGAGCGATCAGCGTCATAGCCCCAATCGGCAGCTACTTTATCATCCCAAGCTTCACGAACAGCCATAGTCACCAGGTCGCCTACTTCAGGGATAATTTTACTGTTACTCAGAATCGTGTTAGTGTCGAAAGCTGAAAACCCCCAGTCACGTATTCCTTTGGCAACAAGCGTGTCGTCAATCGTTCCACGTCGCCACGCCTTGATCAAGTCACCTAACGGCATTAAGGTTTCGCTTAAGATAGCGAATAACGCTGAATCCATAGCAGGATACCCACGATTGATCAGCTCCTGCATAACCGTTTCAACTGGCATCTTTCCACGACGTAGTGCTTCTGCTAACCCACCTTCGGCAAGTCGTGGTCGCATCACCTCTTCTGCACTGTTGAACAGGAAATCAGCGTAGCCTTGATCTTCCAGGTAGTCAGCAAGAGTGTTCTCAGGTAACTTGCCGCGCCACTTGTAGGTCAACAATGTCAATGGGTCAGGTCGCATCGGATGTAGCCAGCGATTGATTCCATAAGTCACCGGTGATAGTAAAGAACTGAATATAGTGCTGGTAGCAGATTGAATCGCCGCCGTACCTGCCGCTCCGGTCAATAAAGCTCCAGCTGCATGAGGACTTGATCTTAATTTCGCTATGTAGCCCTTGAGAAAGTCTGGCAATTCCTCTATACGATCAAGCTCGGTTAAGATCGGCTCAACGTATTCTAGCAGCTCCGGCTCTATGACCTCAAGAAATTGAACGGCCATGCCGCCGCCGAAAGAACCCAAAGCGCCCCCCATGACCTCAAATACCTTGTACACAAAGTGTACTAGACTGAACTCCACCGCTCCACCAAGGTTGTCAGCAAAGCTCGTTCTCATAGGCTCATTGACGGTGACTGTCCTTCCACCACCAACGTTAATGTCATACGCCATGTTTACACCCCCTCCCAGAAGTAGCGTAGCCAACGTTCGCCAAGGCGGTATAGATCATCTCGATAGTCAGCCCACAAATCTTCTAGCTTGTCGAATAGCCACGCGGTCAACGCCCCACGAAAGTCAAGTGTGAATCCAGGCCTCAGATCCAACGCCCGACCGATTCGTAACTTGACCCAATTTTCAGGATCGCTTATGAAATAATAGACTGGTAAATTACGCTCATAGAACTGATTGAGTATAAATTGCCAGGGGTCTTGACGAAATAAAGCCCACCCAGAAAAAAGCCCTTCAATGATCCGGTTAATCACCTCACTTGTGTCAGTCAGCAGCGTGTGAATCTCAGGGTAGGCATCTTGTAGCCGCTCCAAAATCCAACGTCCAGGAAAGGTGATCAGCATATACCAGCCAGTGATCACTTCGCCAACCTTTGTACGAATGTAAGCACCTGGACTGCTACGAAAATAGCCCCACTCCGACCATAGGTTACTGATCAGTTCATCAAGCCCCCAAAGGTCAAGTAAAGACTGCGTAAACTTGACGATATTCCAGTAGCCGTGTGCAAACTCAAGCGTGTTGTCTGCTATAAGGTTAAGGTAGCCATAAATCCAGGAAAATGGCCACGCCATAAGCGAAAAAGGCCAAATCCAGCTCTTGATTGTGTCATACAGATTCCTGAACCAATAGCCTAGCTGGTAAAAATACCCTGCTATGATCTCGATCTTGTTTTGTCCACCGCCGTCAATCGGAATCGGCATAGAGACCCCCTATTGTTGAAACAAGGGTAGGCAAGGCTGAAAGGGGATCGCAAGTCGTGGCAGACTTGTAAAAGTACCTGTACCTACCCTTGCTTGCAACCTACTTTGCGACCAACTCAGGTAAGAGAGATAGCTCGATCTCTGCGCCTGAATACTCAGCAAGTGCTTCTGTGATCGCCGCGTGTACTTCGCCTACCAACTCAGGTTGAATCTTCGGAATCTGTACCCTGGCGATTAAGCGAACTGCGTACACCTTTTTCTTCTTCTCGTTTGGCATAGTCAAAACCCCCACATTATGTACTTCGTTCTATCCTTTCTTGATCGCCGCCTGGTAGCCCGCGTTAGCAGACTTTGCGCCGAAAAAGAACCCCACAATGATCAGACATGCATTGCCCAATAGCTCAGGGATCGGTTGCTGTGTCACTGAGAGATACACAACCGCGCCTATCACGCAAACGGCAATGAAGCCTGACACGATCGTTGACTGCTCAAGTAGCTTCCAAAACATGACTTTTCACCTCCCTTCTCGTTGTAGAATGTGCGTAAATGTAGAGTAAAGCGACCAACACATAGATGATCAGAGGGATGATACCCCCAATAAACCCCACAATCAGCATCTCTTTGATGTAAGGTAAGCTCAGTTTCCAAGTTCGCACAAGCTCTTGTTTGGTCATGGCTCGTTCTGTGTCAAAATGAAGTCGTCAAGGTAAAGCTCCGCAACTGCGTTTGTAGCGGTATAGACTTGACCACCTGGCCCGATGTAAGGTAAATACACGCCCCCCGTCGCCATAGGAATAGCGCCAATCATAGGGTAAACCACCCCATCAATCAATGCCCTTGAGTACTGATTGTTCGATAGGTCAATCACCAACTTGATATTATGCCAGATATTGAATCCACCAGCCAAAATACCCACGTTGACCAGCAGTGCCCATGCTGGCCCAGGTACATAATAGTTCACGTCGCCTGTAGTGTGTTCATACCGTAGGTAAAATTGATACCACCAGTCCACCGTGTAGACGTCCAGGAACAAATAAAGATACCGCACCGCTCCAAAGATCGAGAAGCTGTATTCCTCTCCAAAGGATAACGTGTTCGGGAATGATTGACCACGAACCCATGACACGTAACTTGTAGCAACGTTCCTCGTAGCCAAGTATGCCGAGACCCCAACGCTCTTGGCATAGTCACCCGATGGTCGCCAGATACAACCTGGAGCATCACCCCAGAAGTACAACCCTGACAGACCGCTCTCGAACCGCTTAAGATAGCACACATTGCCTAGCCGGTCAATGCCTTGAACACCGTCAAGCCTAGCGGCAAGTTCGGCCATGTCGTCAAGGTTGAATATCCAACCTTGTTTGACTATGTTGCTATCGTCCGGTAAACCTCTTGCCATTGTGCCTCACACGTCGTATTCTACGATATGAGCGCCAACTTCAATATTAGCAACCCCCGCCGCTGTACTGAAAGTGCGGATCGTGACCGCATCATCTTCTACAAGCGGATAGCGATAACCTGTACCCTGTACTCTGCGCTCTATAGGGGTAGCAGAATCAACACGCCCATCGAACAGCTCTATGTCATTGACCCTGACCTGACCGACCGCCGCCGCCACACCACCAGGATCGTCAATGTTAGTAAATGCCGCCGTCAAAATAGCTCGTTTATTCGCCGGTACAGTGTAAGTTGCTCGCACAGTCCAACCATGTGCCGTTACCCCCGCTGAGAACCGCAAGGATACGTTCGTCAATCCAGGGTACAACTGAGGGATACTCAACACGTCAGCTTGGAGGTCGCCCGCCGCGTCAATGTGAACAGCCCGAAAGTAAGTCCCATCCCATCCGAGCATGGTCACTATCTTACCAATACACGCCCCTACAATGTCCACTTGATTATACCCCACCTTCAATGAACTGTAGAAACTGTAGCAGCTTCGTGCTTATCCGGCCACGCATGATCTCAAAAGCGACCCAAAGCGTGTGCGGAAACGAATCGTCAAGGTTATAGGCGTACACATTGACGTGGTGAGGAACGTCATCTACCACGAACTCAGTTGCAAACACCGTGTCCTGGACGTTAGAAATAAACCATTCGTCAAGGTTACGCGGCCATTGTTGGCTACCTTCGTAAACTAGCCGACAACCGCATAAGTTGCCACTACCCCATCGCCAACGAACCCAAATCCGTGTGATCACACCCTCACAAACTGGGCACCTGACGATCAAAGGCGCAGTCGGTAACGTGTTTGCAAGAATAGAAACCACCTTTGAGTATAGCATCCTAGCCCCTTTTCACACTGTATACCAAGTGTTTACTCTATCGGAAAGTCGCGCTGTACAACTCCGTAAGCCCAAAGTTCAAGTTCGTCGCCTTCAACCGCACCGACGAATCGCGCCCCAACCCGATAGTTACCTGGAGCGTACACGTCCTCAAGGATACTGATTGTGTTCTCTTTACTGGCGACCGCTCTACTTCGTAAGACGAACTCAATTCTGGCCTGCATAAGCACAATGTCAATACGAGTCGTCTTGGTAGTCAAGTCTCTTGCCTCAATACAAGTCCAGTGTATCGCCTCTTTGTAAGGTAAAGCGTCCATCAAAACAAGCTGATCACCGCTATCGTCCGCAATGACTGACAATCGTCTGATCTGTAACTCAATCATGTTACCCCCTCTACGTGAACTTGTGAGGGTAAAGCCATTTGACAAGCCTTACCCTCACAGCCAACCGTATTTTCTCACCTAGTACATTCGCTCCTGAATCAGGGAAACGAACGCAACGCCACCAGCTACAGCACCGGTCGCCTCAAGACGCACACTCCGGAAAGATGGTGCAGGGAAGTACTCAGTCGGAGTATCCTCTATGTTGAAGGGAATGTAGATACACCCAAACGGTGCGTAGCCGTGACACGAACTCACAAACTCTGTGTCAACAGCACGTGGTGCGCCCGCCGATGAAAGGTGCAACAACCCTTCTCCGATACCGACCGTATCATACCCTACAAAAGCGTCAGGTACAATCGGTACGTTGAAGCTTGCCGCTTCCTCATGCTTCAAGACGTGGTACAACGTGTCTCCGTCCTGCTCGTGAAACCAGTGTAGGTAGTGAAAAGCAGGTCTCCGTAGCGTCTGATACCTGAGAACGTCAGTCATTCTCATGTTGAAGGGTATCACCTTTTCCTGATCACAGTGTAGCTTCAGGAAGTTGACAACTCCGTACACAGCCTTTGTTGCCATCCATGCTCTGAACAGCAACCCCCTGTAAGGGTAGTCAGTCGGCAAGTCAATGTACTCAACCCCAATAGCAGGCACGTAAGAGTATATCTCTTTGCTCATCATATACCCCTGTGGACTTGGAGCGCCTTCCATGACGTTGGCAAGTACGGTCAAGCGTAGACTGGTAGTCACGAACCCTGTTACGCCAACCGCTCTGATCGCAGCCAGATTCCACTTGACACGAATCTGAGGATTCACGAACCGCGTCGGGTCAAAGGCGTAAGTAGGATCACCGATGTACCGACCAAAGTAGATCGGTACAGCAAGGTTTTGAGTGTGCCCGCCAACCTCAGATATAAGCTGATTGTTCAGCTCTTCACCAAGGAAAGCGCCCAAAGCCAAAGCCTCGTAACCGTCCAATGAGTAGATCACTTCACTACCGTCAATGACCTCAATCGCGGAGATACAATCAGCTAGTAAGTTCGCTTGATTGTTGGTCGCCCCGTTCGTGGCCCTGAACTCAAGCCAGAAGTTAGTGATCGGTGATCGCATTGCTATGTCTGTAGTGTGTTCACCCACGTCTGGCAATGCGAGACGACTCTCTAGGTAGGTCTTACGTAGAAACATTTTCTATAGCCTCCTATTTCTTCTCAAACTTCGACATACCACGACACCACTCGACCATCTTACTGATCGAATCCTCAAGCGTCGCGTCTGGCATAGCCTCGACCTTGGCTTGCAAAGTTGCCTCAAAAGGCAATAGTTGACTTGCGAACTCAACCTGCTTTGCGTGGGCAGAATCTATGCCCTGAGCAATGCGATTCAAGCCCTTCTCCAAAGTCTTGGTGCGCCAATCTTCCAACCCAACTGCCTTTAGACGCCTGGCCCACTTGCCACTTTGCACGGCCTGGGTCAAGTTCGCCAGCATCTTGTCGGCTTTGGCAGCCGCTTTCGCTGTAGGTGCTTCTGTTACGGCCATAACACCACGACGAATGTCCTCAGTTGCACCTTTCAGCCGACGTGCCTGTTTCTCTGCATACTCTTCTGCGGTCATCTTAATAGGCATTGTAGAACCTCCTTATCTTTTAGTTTGTGTTGCTAATAGTTCATGCCCGAAACTATTAGCGTTGCGAAATATTAGCCTCTCGTATCACCTACCCCCCTACATCTCGATAGCCATGACAGGTTACTTCGAGATCCTAATATTCAGCGTCAATGATATTTTACCATACGAAGTAATTTTTGTCAAGTCTCCCAAAGGTCAAACTGTGATCACCAACACGCCAGCCGTACACAACCGGTCTCAAATCTGCTACAGCCTCTGTCACAAACTGGCCCCAGAAGACCTCTTTGGCGGTCGCTCGTAGATTTTGAAACTAGCTACCCACTTGACATAATCATTGGTCTGCGGTAGGCGTTGTTATGTAACGAAG
>Ga0114918_10004363_pt1 | contig 12309 bp, 14 predicted proteins | sample LantaG_FD_87015 | JGI IMG/M metagenome (GOLD analysis project Ga0114918, IMG submission 87015) | Deep subsurface microbial communities from Baltic Sea to uncover new lineages of life (NeLLi) - Landsort_02402 metaG | ecosystem: Environmental > Aquatic > Marine > Oceanic > Sediment | place...
CACGGCATCATCCGCAACGTCTCCATTATGATGACCGGCCACGCCGCGGGCACCGGCTGGGAAGGCGAGATCACTCCCGACACGCTCCAGGAGGTCGCGACCTCGATCAACGGCCAGGGCGGCGTCAAGGTCCGCCTGACGCACGTCGAACTCGAGGGCGACGCCTTTTCGCCCCCCCGCGACGACATCGGCGACCGCGTCGGCCGCATTGAGAACGCCCGCGTCGCGGGAAATCACGTCCGCGGCGACATCCACCTCGGCCGCTACGCCAAGTCCTCGCCCATCGGCGATCTCTGGACGTACTTGCTCGACCTGGCCGAGGACGCCCCCGAGGACTTCGGCCTCAGCATCATGTGGCCTGTCCAGGAGCCTGGCGCGCCGATTCACGTCGTGTCCGTCGATTTTGTAGGCACACCCGCCGCCAACCCCGGCGGCCTCTTGTCCGCCCCGACTGCCGGGGCCTCTGCGAAAGGAGACGCAACCATGGATCCGACCGAAGCCGTTGCCGGAGCCCAGGAAGAGGGCGAGCCCGTTGCGCCCGCTCCGGACGTTACGCCGGACCTGACGCCCGAGCCGGAGGAGTCCGAGCCGGACTTCGTCGCGCGCTTCGACGCCGACGAGAGCATGCAAGCCAAGTACCCGGACGGCTCCGAGCGCATCGCCAAAGCCAAGGAGATTCACAGCACCTTCACGTCGCCCCCCGCCGAGCCGGTGGAGGTCGACGTCTCCGACGTCGTCCCGCCCGAGGGCGCCGCCCCGGCTCTCCAGCGGCAACAGATCGCCGTGGCCGCTCTGGCCGCGGACCGCAAGCGCCGCAAAGCGATCGCCGCCCTCGCGGCCGAGCGGAACGTCTCTCCCCAGTGGGCTCAGGGCCTCTGCGACCGTGGAGTCTCGCTCGCCCAGGCCCGCGAACTCATGGAGCTCGCCATGCAAAATCAGCCCGTCGGTCTCGCCCAGACCGGCACCCGCGTCGGCCAGAACCGCGCCTTCATGGGCCTGAGCGACGGCATCAGCGACGCCATCCGCCTCCGCTCCGGCGCCACCGTCGCCGAGCCGCACGACCGCGCCCAGGAGTTCCGCGGTCTGTCGCTCCTCGATATGTACCGCCACTACCTCGCGGCGCTCGGCGTGTCGGACGCCTTCAATCTCTCTCGCGTCCGCATGGCCGAGCTGCTCAGCCCCCGTCAGCTCCGCCGGGCGTATCCGCAGACCGCCGCGCTCGCCCAGTCGACGAGCGACTTCGACAACATCCTGCTCGACGCGATCAACAAGACGCTGGGCAAGGCTTACGAAGACGCCCCGACGACCTGGCAGATCTGGGCCCGCCGCACGACCAACGTCGACTTCAAGACGATCAACCGCGTGTCGCTCTCCGAGGCGCCCAGCCTCTCCGCCCGGACCGAGGGCAACGAGATCGTCTGGGTCACGCTCAGCGACGGCAAGGAGTCTTACGCCCTGGTCGAGTACGCCGGCGGAATCCGGCTCACCCGCAAGGCCGTCATCAACGACGACCTCGACGCCTTCAACCGGATCCCCATGCTCCAGGGCCTGGCCTGCGCCCGCAAAGAGGACGATGTCGCGTATGCGATCCTCACGGCCAACGCCGCCCTCTCCGACGGCACGGCCCTGTTCCACGCTGACCACAGCAACCTGATCGCCGCCGGCGGCGCCGCGCCGACCGTGCTCACCCTCGCCGCGACCGAGAAGCTCCTCATGAAGCAGAAGGGCCCCAAGAGCGCGGCCCGGTTCGACCTGCGCGCCCGTTACGTGCTCGTCCCCTCGAGCATCTATCGCGTCACGCAGCAGGTCGTCTCCTCGCCGATCGACCCGGCCATGTCCAACGACACGCCCAACCCCTTCGCCTCCGAAGGACTCGTTGTGGTCCCGTCGGCCCGGCTCGACGACAGCAGCACCACGGTCTGGTACCTGCTGGCCGACTACAACATGATCGACACGATCGAAGTTTGCTTCCTCGAAGACGAGCAGGCGCCCCAGCTCGCGCAGGAGGAAGACTTCGACACCGGCGATCAGAAGTGGCGCGTCACGCACGTCGTCCAGGCCAAGGCCATCGACTTCCGCGGCATGGCCAAGAATCCCGGCGCGTAAGCAGCCCGGGAGAAGCGCGGGGACATGAACCGGAAGCCCGCCGAAGGCGGGATCGGTTCGTGTCCCCGGAACAAGGCAGGCCGTTCCTGAAGAACCAAACTGGGCGCGGCCCAAGCTGAGGAGAAACGGACATGGCGACCAACTGGGTGTACGCCGGCAAGAGAATCAACACGACCAACGGCTCGGGCTCCGACGTGAGCTCGGGCGGCGTCATCGTCGAGGGCGATCAGGTTCGCGTCGCCATCGTCGACATCGCGAACGGCGCGTCCGGCGCGTGCGCCACCGAGGGCGTTTTCACCCTCGCGGCCACCTCCGCCGACGTCTGGTCGGACGGGGACGTGCTCTGGTGGGACTCGACCAACGCCAAGCTCACCGACAGCGCCGTCAGCGACGTGCTCGCCGGCATCGCCATCGGCGACAAGGCGTCTCTTGCCACCACGGCCAACGTCAAGCTGTCCGCCGGCGCGGCCGTCCCGCAGAAGACGAGCTCCGTGGCCGTAGCGGCCGCCGCCCTCGCCATCGTCACGACGCACCGTTTCGTCAGCAAGACCACCGGCGCCGGCGCCGAGGCCCTCACGCTCGCCGACGGCCGCCCGGGCCAGCTCCTCACGATCTCGCTCGTCGTGGACGGCGGCGGCGACGGCACCCTGACGCCGACGACCATGACCGGCTTCGCGACCATCGTCCTGGCCGACGCCGGCGACACCGTGACGCTGCAGTTCATCGACTCCACGACCGGCTGGATCATCATCGGCAGCCAGGGCGTGGCCGCGCCGCCTGTCATCACCATCTAGTCCCACCGCCGCGGATCAGGTCGGTCCCGTCTCCGGGCGGGACCGGCCTCCCCCGGGATCAGCAGGAGGCGCACCATGGCCGACCGAACCGAACGGACCGAGTACTACCGAGCGAGCGTCGTCGTCACGATCGGCGCCGTGAATCAGCACGTCGATCTCTACGCGCTGATGGTCGCCGCGCTCTCGCAGGACCGCTACATCCCCCAGCCGCATTATCTCCACGTCGAGACGACCGTCGACGTGACGCTCCGGATCAACCGCACGGGAGCTCAGGAGATCCCCGTCACCGCCGCGTCCGGCCTGACCATCGACCCGGCCGCCGAGCTCGACATGACGCACCTGTACTTCAGCCACACCGGCGCTTCGAGCGCCTTGGGCGATGCGACCGTTACGATCTTCGCCGTCTGAGGAGGCCCTCCATGCTCGGCACCGTCGCGCACGTGACGCCGTGGGGCATTCCGTGCGGCGTTGCCAAGCACCTCAGCTACTGGCTGGCCTCTGTCTCCGCCGACTGGGACTCCGTCATCCTGGCCGATCATCCGCCGCCGTGGTACGGGCCCCCCGAGGATACTGAAGGCTGGCCCGTCGACCGCTGCTGGAATCGCTCCCGCGCCGAATCCCTCCCCGACATTCAGGCCGCGGTCGAGTCCTGCCGGGCGAAGATCGTCCATTGGCAGTGGGATCCCTCGTTCTTCCCCTATCGGGCGATCCTCGCCTATGGGGAATGGGCCGCGGATACAGGCGTGCGCACCGTCGCGACACTCCACACGCTCGAAGACATCGACGTGTTTGCCTTTCAGAATCAGAGCATGCTCCGCGTCGTCGACCAGGTCGTCGTCGGCACGCCCGGCATGGCCGACGCCTGGACAGCCTATGCCAAGCGTTTCCACATCCGCCTCGCGCGACCGATCCGCGTCATTCCGCTGCCCGTTCCGCCCGTGCCGCCGACCCCCGCGCCCAAGGCCACGCCCGCGCCGCTCGTGCTCACGTGGGGAATGCTCGGCCACGGCAAAGGCCACGAGACCGTCCTCGAGGCCGTCAAGCTCCTGCGCCAGGGCGACTATCCGGAGGCCCGTTACCTCGTCGTCGGCCGGGCCCTCACCGGCGAGCAGAAGCAGCACCTCGCCGACCTGGAGAAACTCGCCGCGACCGAGGACGCCCTCGAACTCCGCGTCGACTGGCCCAGCGAGCAGGACATCTATGCCCTGTGCGGATCCGCGCACGCCATCGCCCTCAATCACCAGTGGCAGCATGAGAGCTCCAGCGGCACCGTCGCGCTGTCCGTCGCCTCGGGCACGCCGGTCGTGGTCAGCGTTTCGCCGATGTTCAGCGGTTACGAGGGCGCCGTCCGCGTGGCCGGCGACACGGCGCAGGCTTGGGCGAATGCCCTGGCCGACGCGATCGGCCAGCCCGAGCAGTTCGCTGCCGGTCGCGCGGAAGTGCTGCGGCGCATCACCGGCGCGGCCGTGGCCGCGCAGTACGAGCAGATCTATTCCAGTCTGCTCGTCGCGTCGTATCAGGATCCGGCCGACGCGGCGGCCGTCGCCGAGGCCATCTGGGGGAGACCCCAGCCCGTCCCTTTTCAGCCGAAGGAGGTCGTCATGGCCGGTCCGCAAGTAGAACTCGCCGCCCGCCGAAAACGCGCCGCGCTTGCCGGAATGCGCGTCCTGCTCAGTCAGGCTCGCTACGCGCTTGAGCAGGACCCGAACGAGCACAGCCGACTGAATGCCCGCGACCTCTTCGACGCCGCGATCATCATGCTCGACGTGTTCGACCAGGTCGAGGCCACCCCCGCCGAGGAGATCCCCGCATGAGAATCGTCGGCCCCCGAGAGCAGGACCTCGCCGGAGTCGGCGGCGCGCTCCGCGGCCAGGAGATGGGCTACGCCCTTCGCAAGCTCGGCCATGAAATTGTGCCCCTGTCGAGCCGTGAGATGTCGCCATACGTCAGCAGCGGCGGGGATCCCGATCTCGACGCGGTCATCATCGCCGGCACCTGGCACCAGCTCATCAACCGGAACTCTTACGTCATCGCAGTGGCGCATGCCGCGGACGCTCAGGGAATCGCCTGCATCTGGTGGTATGGCTCGAACGGCAGCGTCTTCGGCTCGACGAATCCCGATCCGGCCATCCGTAAAGCCGACGAGCAACACATCATCGACCTGATCGCAGAGCGGCCTTTTATCGCCGCGATCTGCCCGTACTCGATGGACATTTACGAGCGCCACGGCCTGCCACGCGAGAAGATGCGCTTGGTTCCGAGCGTGTTCGACGCGGACCTCTTCTGCCCCGCGGTCGGGGCCGATCCCGAATGCCTCCACATCTCCGAACGGCTCCGCTCTAAGTTCGGCGTGCCGCCGGGCGCCTTCACAATCGGCACGGTCGGGAACACCCCGAACTCGAAGGGCGGAGACGACGTCCTCCGCGCCGTGGCCCTGCTCGCCGACATGCCCGACCTGCACTATCTGATCCTGCACTCGCCCGAGCTCAACCTGTCCGGCCAGCGTGCCCGCAGCCCGGACGGCCTGCGCGAGGGCAAATCTGAGCGCGACGTGCTCAACGACAGCAAGGCGCTCGCCGTGAGCCTCGGCATCGCTGACCGCGTCCACTTCCTCGGCATGCGATTCCCGAGGACGGCCATGCCGCAGTTCTATCGCCTGCTCGACGTGTACTGCTCGCCGTCGAAGGCGGAAAATTTGGGGCAACCGCTCATCGAGTCGCAGCTCTGCGGCAAGATCCTCGTGACGTACAAGGGCTTCAGCTTTGACTTCGTCTGCGCCCCGACCGCGGAGCAGATCCCGACATCCGGAACCGAGACCGACGATTACGGCCTCATCATCCCCGAGTGCGATCCGGCCGTCCTCGCCGACGCGATCCGGAACGCCCGCCACAAAGCCGAGGATGCGCGGGCACGATGGCTCACGCGCAAATGGACGGCCGAGAAGTTCGGCCACCACAACGCAGCGCGCATGGTCGAGGCGATCGAGGAGTATCGCGCCATGATCGGCGTCCGACCGCGCGAGGCAACGCCCCATCGGCAGCTCGCCGTCGGCCCGCAAAATGACGCCATGATCGCAGGCTACCACGCCGCGGCCGAGCGCATCGAAGCGGAGATCGGCAAGCCGACTCACAAGGTGCTCGACGTCGGCTGCAACACCGGCGACGGCATGGGCGTGCTCGCCAAACGGTGGCCGGACGCGCAGATGGTCGGCGTGGATCCGGTGCGCCGTTTCGTGTACGCGGCCATCGGCCGAGGCTTCTACGCCCGAATCGCCGAAGCCGAAAAGCTGCCCTTCTCAGACGATAGTTTCGCCTTTGTCTTCAGCCGCCACAGCCTGGAGCACTGCCACGATCGCGCCGCGGCGGTCGCCGAATGCCGGCGCATCCTCGCCCCCGGCGGCCACATTTACGTCCAGGCCCCGATCGAGCCCGAAGGCACCGCGAACAAGCTCCACGAGTCCGCGTTTCAGTCGCTCGACGAACTGCGCAACGCCTTCCCCGGATTCCGCGAAGTCTACTGGGGCCCGCAGCCGACGGTCGGCGAGTACATCGGCGTCAAGGAGTGAGACATGCCGGAGCGTCCTGAACTGCTGGCGGAGCTGCGCGGCGAGTCGCCGTTCCTCTATCACCCGCGCGCGTTCGATCACCCCGGGCCGATCATCAATCTGGGCGCGCACGGCTGGTATTACGCGCGGCCGTTCATCGGGAAAAAGCGAATCATCGGCGTGGACCCGTGCCCCGTGACCAAGCCCCCGGACGGCTGCGAATTGCTGCCGCGCGCTATCGCGCCGTTCGACGGCATCCTCGAAATCAAGGGCGGCATCCCCGGCGTCCGCGCCGGCGCGCAGGGCCTGGTCTACACGGAGTTCAGCGAGGACCTGGCCTACCTCGCAAAGGCGATCACGATGAAAGAGCTTCGCGCCCGGTACGGCAACGACTGGGCCGCGCTCAAGATCAACATCGAGGGCACGGAACTCCTGGAGCTCATCATGCTCACGGAGGCGATCGCGGACCAAATGACGATCGCGTTCCACGATCGGGCAAGACTCCCGGGCGTCGACGTGTTTTTGCGCTCCGCCCGCGACGGCGTGTTCCAGCACCTCGACACCTGGTACGACCGCGTGCAGATCTCTGAGAAAAACGATTGGTGGTTTTTCCTGCGACGGGAGGCGCCATAGCCATGCCCGGCAGCTTCACACCCGAACAACGCGCGTTTATCCAGGAGGTCGTCCGCGAGGTGACGCCGGAGATCCTCCGGCAACACGTCGAGTCCTGCCCGTGGGGCCGCCGCCTCATGCGGGTCTTCTGGGTCGGCGTGGGGATCGGCGTGGGGACGGGAATGCTCGGCGGAGTCAGCGTCGCGCAGATTCTGATAAAGGCCGCCGCTCGATGAGCATCGACTTCAGCGTCTACAACGCGAGCTTTCGCAGCCTGTTCGGCGAGTCGGCCACGTACAAGCCGCGCACCGGCGACACGCGCGCGATCACCGTCGTCATTGATCGTCACCCGCCGGAGCCTCTGCCCGAGGCGCCGCCTCTCGTCCGGCCTGCGGCCCACGTCTTCGCGGACAACGACGCCACGACGGGCATCAGCACGGACGAGCTGGACACCGGCGGCGACGAGATTTCCTTTCCGCCGCGCCTCGACGAGTCGGCCGCGGACTGGACGATCGTCCGCCTTATCAATCAGGACAACGGCATGGTTCAACTGGAGGTCCGCTGATGGCCGGCGGCGACATTTCCTTCCGGGTCGACGACGCGCAGCTCGCCGAGATTCAGGCGATCTTTGCCGACGCGCCCAAGGAGATCCCGAAGGTCCTCTATCGCGCGATCAACCGCGCCTCGCGAAAGATCCAGAGCCTCGTTGCGAAGACGGCCTCCAAGCTGCTCGGCATCAAGCAGAAGATCATCCGCAAGCGGATCTGGTACCGCAAGGCCACGCGTCGACGGCTGTACGCGACGGTCCGCGGCGGCGTCGTCGGCTTCCTCATGGCGGACTTCGATCCCCGCCAAGTGGCGAAGGGCGTCCAGATTAAGCTCCGGAAGAGGCAACTGGTCGCGGGCGCCTTTGTCGCGCGGATGCCCAAGGGCCACGTCGGCGTTTACCGGCGCAAGCCGAGCGCGCGGCCGCGGCCACCCAAGGGGCACGCGCTGCCGATCAAGGAACAACGCACGCCCAGCGTCACGCAGGCCGTCATGGAAGTCGCCGCGTTGCCCTCGATCGTCCGGGAGGGCCAGGAGGTACTGAGCAAGCGCGTCGTCGCTGAGGCGCAGCGCATCCTCGAGCGCCGCGCCGCCAAGGCCGCCGCCGCGGGAGACGAGTGACATGGCGACGCCCATTATCGAGTTGATCGCGCAGAACCTGCTCGCCGCGCTGCAGGAGATCGTCACCGCCGGCGCCGCGGCCGCCGCGATCCGCCCTCTGCGGGCCGGGCTCGCCCAGGCTCCGGAGGACAAGCTGCTCGTCCTCTACCAGGGCGACGATGTCGAGCAGGTCGGCGAGGAGGCGGTCCAGCGGTTCAAAACCTGGATCGCGCCCTTCTCGGTGTACTGCTACGTCCGGCCGTCGGACGACAGCGCGACCGCCGTCGATACGTCGATCAACACCCTCCGCGCCGACGTGGAGAAGAAGCTGCGCGAGGCGCCGACGCGCGGCGGTTACGCGCTCGATACGCGCATCGGCGATCCGGAGGGATTCATCGCCACCGGCGGCTCGGAGGGCGTCATCGTGTCGGTCGACGTGCTCTATCGCCACCTCGAGGACGATCCCTACGCTCAGAGCTGACAGGAGGACGCCATGGACACGCACCTGAGCCTCTCCGAGGCCGGCCTGGCCCGGCTCCGGGACGAAGGCATCACGGCCGAGACAGCCAACAACTGCCGGGTGATCGTGCTCGTCGAGACAAACGCCGCCGACGACTTCGCCATGGTCGCCGGGGCGCAGGAGCTCCGGCCGGAAGAAGAGATCGAGCTGGCCGACGGCCGGCGTTGTACGGTGATCGAGCGCGTCGCCTCGTGCTCGCGTCTCGGCGCCATCTATCGCATCAAGCTCGGGGCCGAGCCCGCTCGGATCACGCCCCCCAAGAAGGAGTGACGCCATGGCTCTCATCAAGCGCACGCGCAACCTCGCCGCCAAGGCCGAGGGCACGCCGGGAACCGCCGAAGCCCTCACCGCGGCGGAGGCGGCGTTTAACGTGTTCAACACGGTGATTCAGCAGGGCGCGGAGTTCGAGCATCGCGAGTCGCAAGGCGGCTTCGCTCAGCTCGCCGGCGTCGTCTCCGGGCGCCAGGGCAAGGCGACGTTCGGCATGCACTTCATCGGCGCCAGCGCGTCCCCCGCGGGCTGGGCCGTGCTCTTGCCCGCGGTCGGCTTGGGGCTGACGGGCGCGGCCTACGTCGCGGATGCCAGGCCGGTCGGCGCCGCGGGCTCGACGCAGGAGACCATCACGATCGGCTCCTATCAGGCCGGCCGCAAGAAGTTCCTGCACGGCTGCATGGGCAATGCCAAGTTCACGTTCCCCGCGAGCAAGCTCGCGTTCGGGGAGTTCGAGTTTACGGGCAAGTGGAATGCCCCGACCGACGTCGCGATTCTCGATCCGACGTACTCCGTGCTCGTTCCGATGCGCGTCGTCTCCGCCGCCCTCACCGTCGGCGCCTATGGCGAGTTCAAGATCAGTCAGGCCGTCATCGACCTGGGCAACGAGATCCACCTGCGCGAGGACGTGGACGACGCGACCGGCTACGGCTATGCCGCGATCGGCAACCGGCTCAACAAGGTCACGATCGACCCGGAGGCCGAACTCGTCGCCACGAAGGACCTCTACGGCGAATGGCTCGCCGGGACGCGCGCGAACCTCAGCCTCGTCATCACCAACGGGACCGACACGTGCACGGTCACCGCGTCCAATCTCCAGTTTGTCAACCCGCAGGAGGCCGACCGCGGCGGCATCGAGACCGACAACATCGAGTGCATCATCGGCGACGACGACCTGACGTTCACGTTCACATAGGAGGCGAGGCCCGATGCCTATCGCGCTGGATCCCGAGCAAACGTTCGAGGTGCCGCCGGCCGAGGAGCGCAAGCCCGACGGGCCGGTCTTCGTCTTCCGCTACCTGACGGCGCGGGCGTGGCTCGCCGCGGCCCAATTCGGGGACGATCGCGAGACGCTAAACAACCTCACGACTGCGCAGATCGTCGGCCGGCTGTGCGAGACCATCGTCGACGGTCAGCGCCTGGTGACGTGGCGCAACGTCCGCGACGAGGACGGCGCCGACATCCCGTTCGATCCGGACGGCCTGTCCGACGTGCTCACCGTGGCCGAGTTGTGGGACCTGTACTACGCCGCGCGCCGCGGGAGCGTGCTGGGGCCCGAAGCAAAAAAAGACTCCGGGTCGCCGTCGCCCTCCGATGGGGCGGACTCTGCAACGGCTCCTGCCGGGGCGGGGACTGCACCGACCGACCGACCGCGACCCAGCCCGCCCTCGTCGAGTGTCCCGCCTGCGGAGGCGTCGGCTGCGACGCCTGCGGAGGAGTCGGGGAGTTCCGGCTCGAGTGCTGCCCGGTCGAGTACGTGAGCGTCCATGAGAGTATGGCGATCGACATGGCCGAGATGATGCGTCACGGGCTGCCGCCGCTCGCCGGCGGCGCGCTCGATCAGACCCAGATCTTCCTCGAGGCGGCCCAGTTCATCTGGTCCGAGACCGCGATCCACCGCGCCGAGCACGGCCTGACGCCGGAGGGTTCCCGTGGCTGACGTGAAGAAAAGCCTGGAGATCGTCGTCGGCGCCCGGGACGAAGCGAGCGCGAAGTTCGCCAAGATCGAGAAGTCCGCCCAGGCCCTCAGCGTCAGCACCGTCCTCAAGGGCGTCGCGGCCATCGGCGGTATCGCCACCGTTGCCAACGCCGCCGCCGCGGGCTGGAAGATCGCCACCGCCCAGGCCCAGCAAGCGATGACGCTGCAGGAGGGCGCGGCCGACGAGATGCTCGAGGCCCAGATCAAGGTCAACGACGCGTGGGCCGAGATGGGCGCCTCGATCCCCATCATCGGCCAGGGCATCCGCAGCATCATGGACTCCTGGAACGATAACGAGGGGCTCCGTCGGACGATCCAGAGCATCCGCCAGGTCCGAACCGAGACCGAGCGCGCCGCCGTAGCGGCCAAGGCGTGGCGACGCGAGAACGAACTGCGCGCCGCCGAGCTGCGCGGGGCGCCCGAATCCGAGAAGAAGGCCATTGCCGGCGGGCAGACGGTCGAAGATCGCGAGAAACAGGTCCGGGAGATCCGCGACACCGAGCGCCAGGCCAAGCGGAACGTTGATAAAGCCCTCGCCGATCTGCGCGAACGGTCCGCGAGCGCCGCGCGGGAGGCGACCAAGGCCAATCGTTTCGGCATGCCCTTCAACTACCTGTCCGCCGACTGGACCGACCGCGCCCGCGGCGAGTGGAACGCCGTGCTCGCCGAGTACCACAAGATCATGAAGGCCCGCGAGAAGGCCGAAAGCGAATTCGGTCAATGGAAGCTGGATCAGGTCGGGCTCACGGAAAAGCGCGCCGGGGAAGAGATCATCAAGGCCGCGGCGGACGAACGCAAGGCCCGCGAGGCCGAGCTGGCCGAATGGCTGAAGGCGAAGATCCAGGCGGAGAACGAGGCCCTGCGCAAGGCCCGGGCCGTCGCCGGCGTGATCGAGTCGATCGAAGACGAGCGCCTCCGCCGCCTCGGCCACAACCTCGAACTCGAAATCCGCATGATCCAGCGTCGACACGAGGCATGGATCAATACCCTCCGTGACGCCGGCGCCGAAGAGGCGGAGATCGACCGGGCCCGCGCGAACCGCGCCGCCGAGATCGCCGCCGCGCGAGATCGCGATCAGCAGAAGCGATTCCGCGCCGAGGCCGAGGCCGCGGCGAAGTGGTTCGGGCAACAGCAGGAAGAGGTGGACGTGATCCGCCGCGGCCTGGACGCCATCGAACGCGCCCGGGCTCCGCGCGACGCGTCGGCCTTTGTCAGCCGCTTCCTCGAACGCGCACCCGAGGCCGCGCCCCCGCCCGATCCGCTCGATACGAAGCGCAACGACATCCTGGAGCAACTCCTCCAGGCGATCAAAGACGCGCAGAAGATCACGGTGAACGAGACCACGCTGAGCTGAGGACCCCATGGCTGTCATCGACATCTCCGAGGAGTGGAGTTCCGAACGCGCGACGCAGGATCAGACCCCCGGCGTTTTCAACTCCGAGGGTATGGCCGTGCGGACGTGGACCGTCTTGGCCGCGGCTGCGGACGGCGCCGACGTGATCCTTGCGGCCGCGGGTCTGCCCGCGCTCGGCGACGCGCACCCGGACTTCGCCTCGTACACCTGCCGGCATCTCCGCCCGGGCCGGCTCGGCCCGACGCTCTGGCGCGTCGAAGCCGA
>Ga0114918_10004364_pt1 | contig 12308 bp, 19 predicted proteins | sample LantaG_FD_87015 | JGI IMG/M metagenome (GOLD analysis project Ga0114918, IMG submission 87015) | Deep subsurface microbial communities from Baltic Sea to uncover new lineages of life (NeLLi) - Landsort_02402 metaG | ecosystem: Environmental > Aquatic > Marine > Oceanic > Sediment | place...
CTGTCCAACCTTTTATTGTAAGGTTGTTTGGTTTGACCCAAGTGATAGAATTTTCTAAATGAAATATTTTGTCCAATTCAACTTGTAAGTATGCACAAATCCTATCATCTGCAAAAATATAAAATGAACCATTCTCTTTCAAGACCCTATTAACTTCTAAGCCAATCCTCCTAATCCAAGAAATGTAATCTTCTAAAGTCTCCCATTGGTTGTCCCAATCATACTTTTTACCCTTATGGTCTTGAGTCATTATTTTATAATATGGTGGGTCGATTAAAACCAAGTCTATACTTTTATCTTCAATCTTCTTCAACTCTTCAAGAGCTTCTCCTTTAATCACCTCTAAAGTTCGCATTGTATTCAGAGACGTAGTAAAGACCCATTTAATTCTTTTGGTGGCTCAACATTAAATCCTATTAAAGCTGAAGGGAATCTAGTTCCCATACCCTTTCTCATATCTCCTGTTTCAAAAGGAGTGTAAGATACTCTCCCTTTTGGTATAAATATCCATGTTGCATTTTTAAGAATTATATCTTGCCAGACCTTTGTTTCCATATTATCACATCTAAAGATTGCTACTCCTTTATTAACAACCTTGAAGAAATGTTCAAACATATCAAAAGCTATGCTGAATGGCGGGTTCATCCATGCAGAAGTATTAACTTCTCTTATATTTAAAAAATCATTAGACCAATCCACACACTTTGAATTATCTTGGTTTGCACAACAATCAAAAAGAAAGTTATATTGTTTATCTAAATTATTCCATAGCTCTTGCTTTGTCTGCCATAAATCTCTTTCTGGGGTATTTCCCTTGCCGTCATTTCCTTTACCTTCCATCGTAATTTAATCCAATCCCGTAATTATTTTAGCAGTTCTGTCCCAAGTATATTCTTTTGCCATTCCAAGACACCTTTCTTTCATTGCCTTACAAATCTCCGGATTTTCTTTTGCGAACCGTAATGCTTTCTTTAGATCTTCGTGTTTTGGTGTTGCCCATTTTACTCCTTCGTACTCTAACTCGTGCTCTACTTCTACTAAATCATAATCAATTAACCACCCACATTCCTTATCTACAAAATCAGTTTGACCACCGAAGTTAGTTGCTATTACTGGTTTTCCACAAGCTAGTGCTTCTAAGCAAGGCAAGTTAAATGCTTCAGATCTAGTGGGGCTTACAAACACGTCTGATAAATTATAGAGCTGTGCTATGTCTTTAAAGTGTAAGTTATCGCCAATAAATCTAATGTCCGGCCTTTCTAAGTCAGGAAACATACTTTTTATGTCTGGCACTCCATAGGCCGGATTTATCTTAATCAATAACTCGGTGTCCTTTCCATCAAATTCTTCTGCATATGCCCTGATTAAATATTGTATACCGCCACGATCTTCCATGTTTGTAAATCCTTTATTAGCAAAGAAAGTAAACTTTGGGTGTGGCATTTCTTTTGGTTTAAAGACTTCTAAGTCTACGCCGTGAGGCACCATTCTTACTTTCTCTAAAATGTCCTCCACTTGACTATCCTCTAATCCCTCACATGATTTTCTTAATGCTTCTAACGTGTGCTTGCTTACTACTAAAATCTTTTCTAGTGCGGGGTTCTTACATTCTTCTACTATCCATTTTGGTACACTGTCCCCCTCCCATATTAAAAAAGCATAGTTGTGTTTAGCAAGGGCATTCTGTCTCCAAAAAGATGGATTAGTTATAATCAAATTAGTTTCGAAGTCATCTACTTCTTTAATCATTTTGAGTTCTGCATCGTTCACAAGTCTTTCCCATCCGGGAACTAGATTAGTAGTTAACTTAACTTTAGTTATTTTAGCCAAAGCATTAGCAAGTGATCTCGTATGACTCGCGTAGCCTGACGTATCAAAGAAGGATCCAATTACGTTTATCATACTTTTACCAAGTTAGTCTGTTTAGTTAATTCTAGTTTAGGGGGCATAGGTTCCATCGGAAATGCTAGGGTGTCCTTGTTTTCTCGTGTAAATTCTTCTAGCATTTTCTGGTTAAATGCTACGTTCTCGCTTGTTTGGGTTCCTCTTTCTCCACCCGATGGAGTCATTTGGTGGTAATTTACTGCCCCGGTGTCTACTCCAATCTTAAATCCTGCCATGATTACCCTATAACTAAATATCTGTTCTTCTCTGAATCCGTGCCAGCTTAGTGGCGTAGGCGTATAGTTTGCTTTGTCATGTATCTCTGCCCTATAAAGTGCGCAAGACCTAAAGTGGTGCGCTGGAAGTATAACTGACTCGGTGTAAGGCATTCCGCAATCATCCCCATTCATTATATAGTTTCCGTCCTTGTCAAGTATAACCCGATTTACTATCCCCTTCAAAAACTTAGGATCTCGCCTAATGCCTGGCTGACACCCGGTAGTTATCCCGCTAGCTAAGTCGTAACCTAAATTAAGGACTAACTTTAATCGTTCCAAGTAATCTGGTTCAAGGATCACATCATCATCTACTCGCGCATAATATTTATACTTAAATGGCATCTCTTTGACCCACTCGATTATCTTTTGTCTAGCATTAGAAACTCCTTCACAGAAGTCTGTTCGCTTAACAAATAACTTATGCTCTTGCTTAATCATACTAAATAAACAATTCATGAAGTGATAGTTATTCAAGGGGGTTCCCGAGCAGTCATCTAAGATATAAATATCAAAGTTCTTGTAGGTCTGTGTTCTTAGACTTTGCAGTAGTAGTGCCAATTCACTTGGTCTATCTTTCACGTTAATTAGGATTGCGGTTTCAGTTTCCATTTTTTTCTAAAGTATTTAGCCATTTTTCTTTGTTTAGCTTCCGAATCTACATCTCCATGTTCAGTTAGTCTGTGATGTTGAACCCAGTAATTTAACAACCTAAACTTTAAATTTGCCTTACTTACCCTGTATGAGTAATCTATATCGTCCCCAGGGCCCATATTTGTATCAAATAAACCCACTTCCTTGATAGTTCTTCTGGGGATATAACACGACCAAGTTCCAATCCATTTAAATCCGGCTATATACTCGGGTCCACTTACCCCCCAACCCCCGAGAGTAGTAATCATCCCAGTTTCTTTATTCTTGGCTATTTCAATCATTTCGGCCAACCAATCTCGCCCAAATAATCTAAAGTGAATCACATCATCTTGGGTAATATAAACATCATCTCTCCCGGACTTACCTATGCCGAAGTTAATCGCGGCAGTGAGTCCTTTCTTCTTTGTATGATAAACCTTGACCTGTTCCATCTTTGCGAGTTCATTTGTATACTCTTTTGTTCCGTCAGTTGATTCGGACTCTACAATAATTAACTTAAACGGCACCGCGGTAGATCTAAATAAACAGGCAACCGCATCTCTCAAAAAGGGCATGCTATTATGCACAGGCATAATTATTGTGACCATTTTGCCCTCCGCACATAATTAAATGTTTTCAATAAACCATCTTGTAAACTTGTCTTAGGTTTGTACTTAAACTTCATGAACTTCTTTGCTTTCTGTTTATCCATTGTTTTTAAAACCCCAAGGTCTTTATTTGCGCAATCTAGTAAAATTTCCAGGATCTCATCTATTGTGGCTATCTGGCCCCCAAGGTCTGCTAACTTAACCCTTTTAATCATCATGGTTTCAATCTGTTCACAGAGATCTTCCACATAAATCCAACTTCTTTTTTGTTTTCCATCCCCTTGCATGAGAATCACACTTGATTCTATTATCTGTCTACAAAATGCCGGGATAACTTTTTCTTTTTCTCCCCCGATAGTTTCATATGGTCCATAAACATTTTGGAATCTTGCTATTGAACAGGGCACTGGGGAGCTCCTAAAAGTCTTTTCTGCATGATACTTCTCTGTCCCATAGCTATTCTCATGTTTATTTAAAGGATACACACATGAACTTGAGGAATAAAACATCCTTTTTACCCCATGATCTATGCAGGCAAAGGCCATATTGTTATCAATCTGTTTATTGTTTTCAGCTATGTGTGTATTATCTGGGTCGTTAATGTAACTATATCCTCCATTATCTGCGGCTAAATGAATAACCCAATCCATCCCTTTTACGGCCTTGGCGCATACTTGATATTCTCTTAAATCTTTTCCCTTCTTTATGTCTGCAGTATAGACCTTGTAACCTTTCTTTCTAAAATATTTTACTGCATTCTGCCCAATAAATCCTTCTGAACCAGTTATAAGTATCTTCATTTAACCGCCTCCAAAATAAAGTTTAAAACTTCACTCTCTGGTTTTTCTGATTCAAATCTCGTTTCTTCACTAACTAACTTAAACTTATACGGATCCCTATTCCACTCTGTAAAGAAGATTGCCGAATTTGCACCAAATGGACATTTATGTTCTGGAGAACCGGACCACCCAAGGTTAATCGGAACCAACACATTTAGCTTTCCCCCCGGCACTAATACCCTCCAAAACTCCGACATGACAAAATGAATTAAATCAGGATCAATATGTTCTAGTGTGTGTTCGCTTAGTATCTCCTCGCAAGTATTATCTGAGAACGGTAGTCCCCTTTCTAAATTTCTAACTATGTCTGAACGGACTCTAGGGTCTGCATCAATATTTACATAACCTTCCTTGTACTTAAAACCGCAAGCTACATGTAATTTCATTTCTCGAAAATCATCAACTGATTCCCAAATAGGAAATGTTGAGGTACCTCCACTTGTTTTAATCCTTTGTCTGTAAATTGTTTAACTCACCATTCTTTTGTTTCCTTTATTATATGTGTTGGATCTGCTTCTAAGTTTGGATCTCCTTTTACAGGGACACTTACTAAAATATATTTCTTTGAATAACTAACTAGATTTTCTATTGCTTTTTCAATCTTATCATATGCAAGATGTTCTAACAAATCATATGCCACAATGAGGTCATGCCCACCATCCGAATCCATAATTAAGGGCTCACATATATCCCATTCCTGCACATTAAGAGAAAGGGAATTTTTAACAGCATATTTGCTAAGTTCAAAGCCAAAAGCTGGGACGTCTATAGCCTCCAACGCCTTAACTCTTTGACCAAAGCCACATCCAAATAAGGCTACTGATTTTGGATTAAAGAAGCCCTTCCAATCTATTGCATCCTGGTAGTGATTAACCTGCATTTTATTTCTTCCATTAAAGTATAATTCATCCCGATCTATTCCAAACTCATCTAATAATTGTTTTGGGAGTTCTACTGGATTTACTTGACTTATGGGGTATTGTCCAAACAAGTGTGCTTTATACCACCCAGCCAAAAATTCTGGAGTATGCATATTAGACTTCTTCATGTGATTATCATATCTCTTTTTAATATCCCACATATTTGGAGTATACGCTAGGTGCCAGATTGTTGTAGGCATTATATTTGCACTTCTTCCTTCCTCTCTCTGCAATACAGGGTGTTCTACTTCTGGATAGAATAAATCCTCTGTTACCTTAAATAATCTGTGTGGTACGAAGTGAATTGGAACTGTCGCATCTTCATGACCAAGATCTCCAATTAGGTGTCTCATTTTAACTGAACAAAGTATATCTTCTGCATCGGGTTGGATCTGATTAACAAATTCTTTTAACTTGCTAAAGTCTTCTACTATCTCATCCGCATCTAAGACTAATACCCATTCCCCCAGATGGTTCTTTTTAAGATAGTCCAAATAAAAGTTTCTTTGCTTCCCATTCATTGTCCTATCCTCTTGGTCATATTTATTATAAATAACCCTTGCATTAAACTTCTCCGCAACCTGTTCAGATAAATCCACGCTTCCACCATCACAATAAATAATCTTATCCGCGCCCTTAACTGAATCTAAACACATACCTATAAACTTCTCACAGTCTTGGCCCATTACTACTACGTTTAATTTATTCATTTTCTGCACCATGTTTTGCTCCATGAATAAAACCCATAATAAATGCTGGCTTAAAGATTTTCTCTGCTAAGAAATCCACATGATCTTCAGCTAGTTTCTTAAAATAGTTTTCATCCTTTTTATTTAGTTTTACCATCCGTATCTTGCCTCCCCAACTAATTCTTCAATCCTTTCTGCTTTTAGTTCTTTAGTATCCACTACACAATGTGCTCCACGCCCGGCCTGTAAGTATTTAGTATAATCCTTGTCCCTTATATTTATTCCAAACTGTTCGGGGTTTCTCCAGATTGGTGTTCCTGGAAACGGAGTTAAATAATAGAAGTCTGCGCTCGTTAGTCCATAATCTTTTAGCGTATGTGCGAAGTTGATTGTCTTTCGCGCCGTTATTTCGGTTTCTCCTGGAAGCCCCAATATAAAAAAGCCCTTGACTTTTATTCCCACCTCTCCGGCCAAACTAACTGCCCTAAGATTATCTTCAGTAGTCATTCCCTTTCGGGCATAACTAAGTATTTCATCATCTCCGGATTCAATTCCTAAACTCATCCAATCACATCCAGTATTCTTCAGCAACGTTATTTTTTCCGGGTTAATTAAATTTGCTCTAGTCGTTACCCTGTATGGCATCCCGACATTATGGACTATATGTTTCATTCTATCTATGTTTAAAGTAAAGACATCATCTAAGAAATACATTGCTTCAAATCCCTCTTTTCTAAGTTGGTCCATCTGACCAAGAACTTTATGTCCCGGCTCAAATCTTACCTTGTTTTCTAACTTTCCACAAAATGAGCAACTATAAGGACACCCTCTTGAAGTGATTAGAGTACCTGTTCGTTTTCCAGATTGGATCATTGTATAATCTCCCATATTAGAGAAGTCCGGGCTTTTCAAATCTTCCAACCTTGGACTAGACCCTTCTTCTATTCCACTAAGCGCCTCATGGTAGGACATTATTTGTTCTCCTTCTCCAACCACCACAGCATCAAAGTAAGGCAATAAAGTCTGGGGCATCGCACTTGCGTGATAGCCTCCTGCAATAAGTTTGGTTCTTCCCCTCAACTGCTGGGCAATCTTAACTGCTTCCGGAAAGATGGGGCTTGTATAGACGCTTACACCAACTGCTTCTGGTTGGTCCATATCAAAGTGATTCATATAAGCATCCATTGTCATATGGTTTAAATCATAAACTTTTGCATCTGGTGTATTGGCCGCAATAGATCTCAATCCTATTGGTACCCGGTCCCCTGAATCCCTTAAAATTCTTGATTCGTTTGGGTTGATTAAATGAATCATTCTAATAGTTCCTCCCAGGCCTTTCCTACAATATCAAATGTGTAATTCTCTAAGACAGCCTTTCGTCCGTTTAAACCCATTGCCTTTGCTTCTTCCGGATTGTCGTGTATCTGTTTGACTTTCTTAGCACAATCAGTTATGCTGCATAGTCCTCGTTCTACTTCCCAACTTCCAGTCATTGTTCCATTCATAACTTTAATATCATAGTCTACCAGTGATTCTCCAATTGATTCCCAAGGACTAACTAAAACCTCTTTTTTTACCTCTTCTATCTCATACTCTATTATTGGCTTACCAAAATTCTTCTTCTCCCCATCGACCACATAATAACCTTGAGGATAAACCTTTTTTATTGGAACCTTTATCTGTTCTGTGACGGTCTTATATACCGGCTTTTTCATCTTTAATGGCATTTCAATAGTTTCTACTCCCGCCAAATCAATGCCTAGCCCGGCTTTGTTCTCAATAACTAACTCGGGTGTTGTTGTATAATCTGTAGCTACTACTGGAACCTCACAGGCCATTGCTTCTATGATGGGTATTCCAAAACCTTCTCCGGTCGTGGTTAATAAAAAGCAATCCATCATGTTATAGATTCCATTCATCTTATCCCACCCCAATCCTTTAAACGCCTGCATCCCGGAATAAACTACCCTATTTTCTAAATTATAACGTTTTACTAATTCGTGGATTTGCCAAGGTGCCGCGGGGTCTTTTGGATCCAAGTGTAAAAATAAAACTGCCTCAGGTATTTGGTCCGCGATTAAACGCATGGACTTAATGGTCCTATCTAGTGCCTTTCTTGGTTGGTTTCTTGCTACTACACCAATTACAAACTTATCTGCAAACCCATTCTTAGCCCTTAATTCATTTCGGTCTTGGTCACTTAACTTATAAAATCTTTTGGGGTCTAATCCAAGAGGGATATATTCTGCCTTAATTCCGTGATAGTCTGCTACTTGCTTTTGGGCAAACTTAGCCATTCCAACGGACACATCCATCTTTTTTAGTATTGCATCACATCCTTTGGGAAGTCCCGCCCCACCATCTGATGGATACCAAAAGTAGGTCTTAGCCGGAGAAGTATCTACATTCAAATACCAAGGGTATAACATAAAGGTGTCTAGTAAAATAATGAACCTTTCAATGTTTAGTTCTTTTAGTTTGATTGCTAGTGATTGATTAAAGTACATATCGCCCATGTTCTGTCCGTGTATCTTACAACTAAACTCTGTGCCATCTTCAAACCTAACAAAATCCAAAGTTACACCAGTATATGCATGTGCTAGCCAGTGGACTTCATGACCTAATTTACAAAGATGTTGAACCAATTGTTTTGCTGCATTACTGTAGCCGGTTGGTAAGAAAGGAGAGTCTGTTAAGATAGCAATTCTCATATAATCGCACCTTCAAATTTGTAATTCTTAATTTGTTCTGCAGTGGGTTTTATGCTTGCCCCCGACGAGAAAATAATTGCGTTGCCGGAAACCTCTACATTAAAATAATCAAAAGCCTCAATCATCATGTTTATCTCTTTAGGTAGAGTAAACCCCTTAATGGGCTCTCCGGTTTTCTGATATGCGATCGTCCTCTTTTTTACGAGCATAGGAAATTATATATATTAGACTTTATAAACTTTTCGTTATATATATTAAAATATCATCCGGATCTTTTCTACAGATTCTTTTAAAATCTTCTTTGCTTTTACTAAATCGTTTAGCTGTTGTTGTATCTTTTTATTCTTTGGTCTAAACACAGACTTAATCTCTCCTTGCTCTTGGAGTTTTCTTAGGTGGTTGATTATGTTCCTTCTTTCTATTTCTAATCTGCCCCGTGCCTTGATTGCCGTCTCCTTGGTAACCGTGGCAGTAAATGGTTCCAATACGCCATCAAAGAAATATCCTTTGACTATTATTTCCATTCTACTTGGGCCTCGATCCCTTCTCGTCTCATTATGTCTTGTCTAACTTTTAACCAATCTAAGTAAACCCCACACTTATTTATCTCCATGGGGAGTAATCTTTTACACCGTCCATTAGTTAGACTACAAGTTGCATTTATGTAATCTTTGGTTCTGTGAAAGTTTCTTGCATAGCCACAGATAGCATTTTGCGGATATTCTTCATCTATTCTAAGTCTCTGTTCATAAGTCATTCTAGTTCTCTTATGTTTCTTTTTCATAATTTAAACCCTCGCGGTTTAGTTTCTTTTGTTGGTTCTATCTGCTTATAAAGCCATTCTCTGATTGTTATGTCTTCCACCCTGTGTTCTTCAATCCTCATATACCCATTAGTATAAATTCTCATATGTTGCTCATACTTAATAGACTTGTGATCTGGCCTATCTAGATTATCCGTTGCACACCCAGCTAAAAGTCCGGCGGCTAAGATTGCTAATCTTTTCATTCAAAGGCCTCCCCTATCCGCGCCCTTGCTTTGTCCCCATAATATCTTTTATGAATTAAGGCCTCGTAATTATTTCCACACAGGAACCTCATTTGGATCCCTATGTTCTCCAAGACCTCTTTCAGTTCAGAATATTCTACCTGTCTTTTTAGCTTCTTTGAGCTTTCCTCTCTAGCCAATTTAGTTAAATCAGTTAGCTGGTCAACAGTCTCGATGGTCCTTTCCCGAGCCAACCTTGCTAGATTTTTTGGACCGCGGACCTGTAAATAACTCATTTCTACTTCAGCATATTTAAAACACCAAAGTAGAACCTTATCAATATCCTCTGCGCCCCAGACTTCTCGAAGCTCATACACCTTTCTTTCCAGGTCTACCTTAGCTGGTTTGTTTTCCATTTTGATTAAGTTTAATTGCCCTCAAAAATAATTTACCTGCAGGACTTAATCGGTATCTTCCTCTTTCAAATCTTTCTATTAGCCCACTCTTTGTCATAGTAGATAAATAATGATTTATTGTTTGCTCTGCGTTTGACCAATAATATTTTCTTCTAAGGGCCTCTTTCAAGTCCTTACGGGTACAATGATTTACAAGTAACATTATGTCGCGTTCTATTGGGGTTAGTTTTATCATTGTTTTTTAAAGTGTAATTACTTTATATAGTTTTCTATCTCCTCTGTGGCTCGCCCCCATGCAATTTACGATGGCATTTTGTATGTACCATCATGCAATTTTGCTTAACATGATTTATTGGGCACACCGTATACAAACCTCCCTTATGTCCTCTTATTTTTCTATGGACAGCCATATCTTTATAATCCATTTTCTTATTACACAACTGACAAGTCTCATTAACTGCATAAAAATATTTAACGCGGACCCAGACGGGCAACTTATCATAAAAATAAATATCATCTTTTTTTATTACCATTATACAAAACTTACTTCAATCATTCTCTCATCTCCATGAAAGTTGATTTTAGCATTTCCTTTATTGCAGGGAGCGTAACCTTTAATCTGTCCATACGAATTCCACCAATTCAAATAAGCACCGTTCATTACCATGTGTTGCTTAGTTGATTTGATTTCCCCCTTTCCATCGCAACGCATTAACTCTCTTGAGTGATATAGCGTATCGTGTGAGTGGCCCTGAATAACCACGTCTGCTGCGGGAAATATGTCCGCCATTCTTTTCAATGCATTAAACTTTCCGCCTACTGTAGTTGCACCCCCGCCACCATGAGTTGAATAAACTGTATAGGTTTGTTTACCTACCTTAATAATATGAAACATTCCGGGGGATCCGTACGCGGTTCCAAGCCGTTTGGCCATTTGTCTTGTTGGATTAAGTCCTCCCCCCACCCAGGACCTAAGTTCATGATTCCCTATCTGCATTGATTTAAGTAAATGTGAAACAGGCAGATAATGATTTATGGCTTCTTCTATCTGTGCCTCTGCTATTGAACTCTGTTCATATACCCCCGCACCTACAGAGTTTCTTGTGGCGTTCTCAATCAAATCGCCCAGATCTGCGAAGGGCATCTCTCCCTCTCCAATATAGTCTATATGTTTTTGAAATAAATCCTCGTCACATTGTTTGTGTCCCAAATGTACATCAGAAATCCAATAAGTCTCTAGCCGATTCTGTTTTCTATAATCCCAAATGACACTCTTGCGTCCTTGGAAGTCTGGGGAGTTCATGAGGTCTTCCCAGGCAATCTTATGCTCGACGTTTTCTTTTATTGTCATCGGCCTTAATATTTAAAATGATACCTAGTATTTAATACTTTTGGAAGGCGTCAATGTTGGAAGTCGCTTCGCAAACAAACCAGTGGGAGTATTAACTTTCGTCTATTTCTCCATCTAGCCTTCCAAAAGTTTTGTAATTGATCTTAACTCTATTGCCTTCTTTTGTTTTATAGGCTATTAGAAACTTACTGCAGTAGTGATTATCTAGGTACCATTGAGCACTTTCTTTCTCTTTCTTGTCAAGTGTCCCATTGGTCTTACACTCTACAAATACCACATTGAAAAGTAAGGGGCATTTATCCGGAAAGTTCTCCGGGTATGCCCTTGCCCCATATGCTATGAAATCAGGAAATCCACCACTATTCATCATCAGGCTCTTTGTAAATGGGTTAAATTTGGGCTTCACAGGCACACACACCTCATCTTTTACGTTGTTAGGCCACTTAGCCACTACCCAGCAACTTTTCTCTAAGTCTGCCCTTACACGCTTTTCAAAGTCTGCACCACTAGCCCGGTTCTTTTTGCCTTGCTTTTTATAATCAATCATGGCCATATACCTCCCTAAATGTTCTAGTTGATACCCTATTGGCACTTCTCTCTGAGTCTCTTAGGTTGTTTAATTCATTGTAAGCGTGGACTATCTCGTAGAGTAATGTTTTTACTCTCGTTCTAGGTTTTCTGGTTTCGTCTAAAAATATCTTTTTCTTTTCGTGATCACAGTAACCATACGCCGGCGCCGGTGTACCTGGGTGGATAACCATTCCATCTACATGGCATAAATCATACTGGTCCAATACATCTAAAACATCCTGGAGAGTTAATTGTTCCACCCTATTCGTGTCCATGAAAATCCTCCGGGGTTATGTACATTTGCCCACGATAGCATTCTCCATATCTTTGTAAAACTAAAACCATCATATCTGGGCGCCTTGTTCCCCGGCGGTATGTCCGTTCTACTTCCTTCCCCCAGGCCTCTGCTGGCTGGCTTCCACCCA
>Ga0114918_10004365_pt1 | contig 12308 bp, 8 predicted proteins | sample LantaG_FD_87015 | JGI IMG/M metagenome (GOLD analysis project Ga0114918, IMG submission 87015) | Deep subsurface microbial communities from Baltic Sea to uncover new lineages of life (NeLLi) - Landsort_02402 metaG | ecosystem: Environmental > Aquatic > Marine > Oceanic > Sediment | place: Baltic...
TCTCTCTCTCTCTCTCCCTCTCTCTCTCTCTCTCTCTCTCTCTCTCTCTCTCTCTCTCTCTCTCTCTCTCTCTCTCTCTCTCTCTCTCTCTCTCTCTCTCTCTCTCCAAACCACCACCAACGCCCCACAGCCTTCTCGAAGAAAAGCTCGCGGCCGACGCCGTCCGAGCCCTCTGCTCTCCCCTCTCGGGCGAGGAGCTCCTCCACGCCGCCGACGAGCGCGCCCTGGCCGGCAAGTGCGGCTGGGCCGCCTGCGCCTCCGGGGAGGCGGTCGACCCGCGGAGGATCGCCTCGCGCGGGCCCAGGAGGCGCCTGCCGTAGCCCGCCGGGACGCGGGCCAGGGACGAGCGCTTCTGCTCCGGCGGGAGCCCCGGCGGCGGGGGAGGCGGAAGCGGGGGGTGCGAGCTGGCCTGCCTGAGGCTGGCGGGCAGGCTCGGCTCCGAGGCCGACGCGCTCGCGAGGTTTGAGAGGGACTGCGGCGGCGGCGGCGCTGGCGGCGCCTCTCCCGCCGGTGCTGCTGCTAGGGCTGCCGCTGCTGCCCTCGCTCCTCCTCCTCAGCCGCAGCAGAAGAAGCGCGAGTTCGCGGCCGGGACGGCCGAGTCTCCCATCATGCGCTCGGTCGTCGTCGAGAGGAGAGCGGCGACGGCGGCGAGCGCCAAGGCTCCCTCCGCCTCCTCCCCTCCCGCCGCTGCTGCTGCTGCTCTCCCCGCTTCCGCTTCTCCATCGGGCCCGATCGCCGTCGACGGGTACGTCCCTCGAGGGGCCGCCGGCGTCGTCCGTGCCGCAGCGGCAGCAGATGCAGCCGCCGCGGCGGCAGCGGCAGCCGCAGCGAACAGCAACTTTTCTCCGCCGCTCTCGCTCCCCTCGTCGCCGGGCGCTCTCGGAGGCGACGGCTGCTCGACGCCGCGCGGCTCGCTGCGCAAGACCGTGTCCTGGAGGGAGGAGGCCGACGGGGCGCGGTCGTCCTCGAGGCTGGGGTCGTCGGTCGTGCGGAGAAGGGTCGAGGAGGAGGCCAAGGGCACGGGCTCGGGCAGGGCCGCTGCTGGTGCAGAGGGCGGCAGCAGCAGCAGCGACGGCGGCGGCGACGGCGAGAACAACAGCAGTGCTGCCCGTCGCCACCTTGCCTCTCCTCCTTCACTCCCGGTCGCCCCCGCCGGGATGCCCGTCATCTCCTTCGAGATGGAAGAAGAGGGCGACGGAGGAGAACGAGAAGGACGACAGCAGCAGCAGTCGAGAGGAGGAGGCGGCGAGGAGATCGGGCGCCGCTTTGGCCGGCTCAAGATCAGCGCCGCCAATCCCGGTGGTGTTGGAGGAGGAGGAGGAGGAGGAGAAGCTGCTGTTTCGCGAGCTCGTGCGTCCTCCGGGACGACGGCAGCAGCAGCAGCAGCGGGGGCCCTGAACGACCTTTCCCTCCTGTCCTCTGACGACTCTGACGACGACGGCGACCTCTCCCCTCGCTCCGCCGCCGCGGCCGTCGCCGCTGCGCTGCCGCTCCCTCTGCCCGAACTCGTCGCGCGGGCGCAGCGGCGGCAGCAGCAGCAGCAGCAAGGCTCTTCTTTTTCTCCTTCCTCCGTCCCGGCGGCGAGCGCTCTTCTGGAAGAGGCCCGCGAGAGACAGCTGGTGGCGGACTTTGTCACGTGGAGGGCGAGGCTCGACGCCGACGACGAGGAAGGGGACGAGGCCGCGGTCCCGGTGACGGCGGCGGCGGCGGAAACGACAAGTGCTGCCGCTGCCACCGACGCCGCCCCTTCCTCGCCGCGCCAGCAGCAGCAAAGGCAGCGGCCCTTCGAGCCCGCGTCCCCGGGCACCCCGGACAGGTCCGGCGGCGGTCCCCTGGCCGTCGGAGCCGCTTCTTCTTCCCCTTCGGCGGGGCCCCGCGGGGGCACCCCTTGCTCCTCTTCCGACGACGACGACGACGACGACGAGGGGGCGGGAAGGGGAGGACAAGGCGGCGGAGGAGGAGGAATCATCGACGTCGACGACGACGAGGAAGACCTCTTCGCACAGCACGACGAAGACAACGTCGCCGGCCCCGCGGCGTGGCTCTCTGCTCCGCCACCAGGCTCGACGCGCCTCGCCCCGCCTCTCTCGCCGTTCGGCGTCCTTCTCGCGGCGCTCGACTCCCTCGTCACGCCGGACACGAGGGCGATGCTCTCCTCCGAGTCCGGAGGCTCGAGGTCAGCCTCCTTTGCCGCCGCTTCGGCTGCTGCTGCCGCCTCTGCCGTCCCCCTGCCGAAGACCGTCACGGCTCCTCTGGCTCGGGCTCTGCCTTCGCTCGTCGCGGAGATGCGCCTCGCGCTCCCGGCCTCGACGGTCGAGGCGCTGGTCGCGGAGGTGGCGCGTTCCTTTGACCTCTCGGGCGCGGCGTGGAACGACGACAGAGACGATCAAGACGGCGAAAAGAGCAAAAACTCGCCGTCGCCGCTGTCGGACCCGCAGTGGCAGGTCCTCCTCCTCGTCCTCCTCAAGGCATTATCTCTTGAGCGCGTCCCTGCCCTCAGGCCTGCCTTCGAAGGAAGGGAGGGGGTCTCGAGGCTGAGCGCGGGACTGCAGAGGCTGGGTTGCACCCTCGAGGCCTTTGGCTCGCTGCTCGATGTCGCGGTCATCGCCGACGACTGAAGAGAGAGAGAGAGAGAGAGAGAGAGAGAGAGAAAAAAAATATTTTGGCTGCTCTTTCTTTTCTGAAATGTGTAATTTATAGAATCAACTCCACCTCGTCTCTTCTCGGTTGTTGCGTGTGTGGAAAGTGGAACGGGTGGTTCTGTCGTCGAAAGATGGGCTTGGTTTTTTCGAAAGACAGAGAGGTTTTGGGAGAGGCGTCGTCGAGCGTCGACGCACTACCAGATCGTCGAGCGGGTCAAAAACGATTTTTTTTTCGCGTTTCTCTGCTCTTGGATTTCTACCCCCTTCAGTCAGCGTACAACTGGGAACGCTCTGCTCAGCTGTGGCGTTGCTTTCTCTGTTACAAAGAGGCGACAACAGACTGAGAACTCATCATTCCGATGGCCGGCGACGGCGGCGGCAAGAACGATGCCTCTTCCTCCTCGGGAGGCAGCGGCGGCCCGCGCCTTCCTGCTCGCGAGCAGCAGCAGCAGCAGCCTGCAGCTGAGGCTCCTCCTGCGGCTCCTCCAGGCACAGGCGTCAACGCCGCGACGATGGCGGCGCTGCAGGTAAGGAAACAAGACGAAAACGAGAGAGGTGATCGATCAAGGATGCTCTCTCCTCGCTCTCTCAACCTCGCCTCTTTCCGTTCTCTCTCCACCCAAAAAAAAACCAAAAAAACTTTCACCAGGCCCAGCTCGCCGCCCTCGCCAACCAGCAGCGCACCACGGCCAGGCCCCCTCCCTCGGCGGGGCAGCACCAGAAGGAGAAATACGCCTTCTGGGAGACGCAGCCCGTGGCGCAGTTTGGAGGGGAGGGAGGAAAGGGAGAGGGCGAGGACGCGGCTCCGGTGCGGGGCTTTTCTTTTCTTTTCGAGTTTTCCCTTTTAAAGCAAACGGGGACGAAACTTACGAACTCTCTCTCTCTCATCTCCCCCTTCCCTTCTGCTACTCTTCCCATAGGGCCCCATCGACGTGCCTAAGACGCCAGAGGACATCCCGTCCACGCCCTTGCCCCTCCCCAAAGGGTTCCGATGGTGCGACGTCGACGTCTCGCTCGACTCCGAAATCCAGGACGTCTTCGACCTCCTGCACAAAAACTACGTCGAGGACGACGAGGAGGCGTTCCGATTCCGCTACTCCCCCGACTTTCTGAAGTGGGCGCTGACGCCCCCCGGGCACGTCAAGGAGTGGCACGTGGGCATCAGGACGGACAACGACGCGCGCAGGCTCGTCGGGTTCATCACCGCCGTTCCCGCGACGCTCCTCGTCCGGAACAGCAGAGGCGACGGGGGCGAGGGCGGTCCCTCCTCCTCCTCCTCGGCGCCCGTCCTCGCCTCCGAGGTCAACTTCCTGTGCGTCCACAAGAAGCTGCGCTCGCGGAGGCTCGCCCCCGTGCTGATCCGCGAGGTCACGCGCAGGGTCAACCGCAGAGGCGTCTGGCATGCGGCGTACACGGCCGGAGTCTTGCTGCCGAGGCCGGTGGCGACGGCCCGCTACTGGCACCGGTCCCTCGACGCGAGGAAGCTCGTGGACGTGGGCTTCTGCAGGGTCCCGCCGCGGGTCACGATGGCGAGGTACGTCAAGTTGCACAGGCTGCCAGAGGCCCCGGCGACTCCGGGGCTGAGGCCGATGCGGCGCGGGGACGCGCCGGCCGTCGCGGCGCTGCTGGCAGAGCGGATGAAAAGGTTCGCCCTGGCCCCGGAGATGAGCGCTGCCGAGGTGGAGCACTACCTGACTCCGAGGGAGGGCGTAGTCTACTCGTACGTCGTCGAAAAGGAAGGGGGAGAAGTTGGAGGGGGAGGGGAGAGCGGAACAGCAGCAGCGGCGGATGAGGAGGAGAAGGAGGAGGAGGAGGAGGAGGAAGAGGGAGAGGGAGAAGAAGAGGACAACGGCGAAGAGGTGGAGAGCAGCAGCAACGGCGAGAACGCCACCACCGCTGCTGCTTCTGCTCCCGCTTCCGCCCCCTCTGCTTCCACTTCTCCCGCTGTTGCTGCTGCTGCTGCTACTGCTGCTGCTGCTGCTGCCTCTCAGAGCAAGAAGAAGAAAAACAAGAGGAAGAAGAAGAAAGGCTCCACAGCACCAACGATGACGCCGGCGATCACCGACCTCGTCTCCTTCTACACCCTCCCCTCCACCGTCGTCGGCGGCCGCGGAGGGCACGACACTCTGACCGCCGCCTTCTCCTTCTACTCCGTCGCGGGCTCCGTCTCTCCCAGGCAGCTCGCGGGCGACGCCCTGGTGCTGGCGAGGGGCACGGGCCACGACGTCTTCAACGCGCTCGACATCGCCGACAACGACCAGGACGAGGTCTTGAGGGCGCTGAAGTTTGCTCCGGGGGACGGGAGGCTCCGTTATTACTTGTACAACTGGAGGATGGGGGGTAGGGAGGAGCTGGCTGCGAAGGAGATAGGGCTGGTGCTGCTGTGATGAAGAGGAGGAGGAAGGGAGGGGAGATGGAGACGGAGATGAAGTTTTTTTTCTTTTTGGCGTGCGTGTGACAGAGAGAAGTTTGAGTTTCTTCTTTCCTTCTCGTCTCTCTCTCTCTCTTCTCTCGCGCCCCTTTTTCGTTCTTGTTTTTTTTTCAAACACACGCAAAGGCATTACATACAATCAGAAAAGGAGAGAATAAATTCAACGAATATAGCGCGCGCTGATTTCAAGGGAGAGAAAAAAGGCTGCGCTTTTCTTTCTTTTTCCCTGCTCTCTCTTCTCAAGAAACATCTCCTCCTCCTCCCTCGTCGTCGTCGGCGGCCACGGCCGCTGCTGCTGCCGCTGTCACCCCGCCGCTGCTCCCCTTCCTCCGCAGGCTCCCAGCGAGCAGGCCGCTCCCGCCGCCGCTGCTCGCCAGGCCGAAGCCGGCCCCTCCCATGGGCGAGGCGCTCGTCGGAGGGGCCAGCAGCAGGGACGAGGAAGGGAGCTCGCCGCCGTCGCTGCCCGCCGAGGGCACGGAGCGGGCGAGGTCGCTTCCCGAGCCGAAGCCGCCGCGACCGCCGCTGCCGCTACGCCTGAAAAAGCCCCTGGCGACGCTCCGGGAGGGCACCTGTGCGGGAACGGCTGCAGAAGAGAAGGGAGGCAGGGCAGAAGAAGAAGCAACGGCGGCGTTTACGCTCGAGCTGCCCCCCGCGGAGGAGCTCAGGCTTGCCGTCGCAGCCGGCGCCCCCCCGTGGACTCGCCCCTCGGCGGACTCCGAGGACGACCCGGGGCGAGGGAGACCGAGGAGCTGCAAAGACGAAGACGACGAAGGAGAAAGAGGAACAGGGGGAGGAGAAGAGGCCCCTCCGGCCTCTGCCGGCGCCGAGGTCGAGCGAGGGCTCTGGGAGCCGCGCCGCCGCGCCGCCCACGCTCCGAACCTTCCCCCTCCACCGCTCCGGCTCCTGTGCTTGCTGCCCGAGCCCTCGTGCTCGTCGTCCCCGTTGCCCCCTCCGAGCTCGTCCTCCGCGACGTCGGAGGAAGAAGAAACGGCGGCGGAGAGAGCGCCCCCGCCGCCGAACGAGCCCTCCGCGGATCCCGCGAGGGCGAGCGAGCCGAAGGAGGCGGCCCCGCCGCCGAGTCTGCCCCCGCCGCCGCCGCCGCCGCCGCCGCCGCCGCCCCGGGAAGAAGAGAAGATGCCGCCAAAGGAGGGCGCGGAGCCGACGTTGGCTGCCGAAACGCCCCCTCTGTGGCCCCTGTGCTGCACCTGGTGGTGATGGTGGAGGAGCCCGCCGAGATCTTCCGTGCTCCCGCCCAGGAAGGAGCCTCCTGCTCCTCCGCCGCCGAAGGAGCCCGGGTAGGCTTTCACTATCCTCCCGCCGCCGCCGCCGCCGCCGCCGCCGCCGCCGCCGCCGCCATTGCCGCCGCTCCGCCCGGGCATCATCCGCGGGGCCGAGCTCTCCCCCCCGCGGGCGACGGCCCTGTCCTCGGGTATCGGCGTCGGCCTCGACAAGGCAAAGGCGCGGCCAGCGCACGCAGGTGAGAGCGGGGGCATGACGAGCGAGGGCAGCGACTGCGACGAGGAGGAGGCTGCGGGCCTGCCGCCTGCCGAGAAGGGCGACGGCGAAGGCGGCGGCGACCAGGGGGCGAACGACGACGGCGACGGCGAGGCATCTCCCGCCCCCTCTCCCGCCGCCGCCGAGGCGGCGACGGAGAGCGCGCCGCCGCCGCCGCCGCCGCCGCCGCCGCCGCCGCCGCTCCCGGCGACGCTCCCCCCGCGGAAGGCGACGTCTGCGGCCTCGGGGGACTCGGCCCGCTCGAAAAAGGGCCTCGAGGCCGCTCGCCGGCTGCTGCCGCTCCTGCTCTTGGCGCGGCCGGCGCGCAGGGTCTCCCCCCTGCCGGCGACGACGGCGCTCCCGGAAGCAGCGGTATCAGCGGCAGCGGCAGCAGCAGCAGCAGCAGCGCCGAGAGCGGAAGCAGCAGGAGCGGACGGGATGGCGAGCGGCGGCGACTCTCCGGAGGGGAGGCTCGCGGCGACGTCGGCAGCCGTCCTCCGACTTGGCCGACCGCCTTCGCCGGCTGCGGCCTCTCCCTCGCCGTCGCCGCTCACCCCGCTGGCGCCGCTCCCGCTGGTCAGCAGCCGCATCAGGCCCCCTCCCCCTCCTCGCACGCTGCCGCTGCCGCTGCGCCCCCCGTGGCGGGAGCCGCTCCCGGCCAGGCCGGCGGAGGAGGCGGCGTCGGAGCCGTGCGTCGAAGATCCGGGGGCGCCGGAGGGGGCGCCGGCGGCGTCGCTCGCCCTCCCTGCTCCCGAGTGTGCGCTGAAAATGCCGCCGACGGCCCTTCCGAGGGCCACGTGCTCCTCGAACAGCCTCCGAGGAGGGGACAGCGCGCTGGCGTCCCTCGCCTGTCTGGCCCCAGGCGAGTTGGCCGCGTCGCACGAGGGGAAGCCCGGCGCGAGCGAGGGCGGCAGCGGCGGGAACAGGAGCGGCGAGGGGCGGGGGGCCGCCGCCGGAGAGGCCCCCCCCGCTCCTCCCGCGCCCGCTCCCACCACTCCCACCTCCGCTTCCATCGCCGGGGGCTCGCACAGGAACAGCACGACGGCGGCGACGTCGTCCACGCTGCTCTCGAAGCGCGTGGCCTTGCACCGGTCGTGGGCCTCAGCGGTGATGGCGTCGGCGGCGGTGAAGGCGCAAGCGAGAGGGGGAGGAGGCGGGGGAGCGCGAGCGGGAGCGGCGCTGTCGCCGGGGTCGTCGCCGCCGCCGTCTCTCCCGTCGCCTCCTGCTCCGCCTCCTCCTCCACTGCCGCTGCTGCCACCACTGAAGGGCTTCAGCCTGTACCCCGCAGCGAGCGCCACGGCCTCCTCGGGCTCCAGCGCGTCCCACACGCCGTCGGTCGCCAGGATCACGCACACGTCCCCCTCGTCTGCGGCCCTCGCGCCCACGACGGGCTCCGCCGAGACGCCCAGCGCGTGCGCGCGGACGTCGCCCAGCGAGCGACTCATCGCGAGCCCGGGGACGCCCGCCGCCGAGTCGGCCGCGGACCTCCCGTAGACGTGGTAGGGGCCGAAGGCCGCCCCTCGCGCGTCGCGGTCCTGCCGCACCGAGGCCCCCGCGCGCGAGAGCCGCTGCCGCTCCCTCTCGACGTCGGGAGTCTGGTCGCGCGTCAGGCGCACCGCGGCGAGCCCGCCGCCGTCGGGGCCCGCAGAGTCGCTGACGGTGCCCAGGACGGCGCGCGAGTCCCCGACGTTGGCGAGGAGCAGGCCGCGCCCCGCGACGTGCAAGGCCACGCAGGCGGTGGTGCCGGAGAGGTCGTACGGGTGTCGCGGCGGCGGGGAGGAGGAGGAGGAGGAGGGGGCGGGGGGGGCGGAGGCGGAGGGAGCCTGCCCGTCCTCGCCACCCCCGCCGCCGTCGCCGCCGACGAGCTCCCTGTGCGCGGCGGCGATCGCGTCGCTCATCGCGCTCGACCTCGCCGCCCGGTCCGGCCCCAGGACGCGGGCCGCGTCCGCCTCCAGCGCCTCCACGAAGCGCCTCGCGGCCCTCGTGGAGGCGGCCCTCCCGAGCCTGCCGTGCCCGTCGAAGACGCCGGCCAGCGTCGCCCGCGCGTCGCCGCCAAAGTTCCTGACGAGCACGATCTCGTCCTGGCAGTCGGGCTTGTCGGGCTGCGGCGGCGGAGGCGGTGGCGGTTGCTGGCTCTCGACCGCGCGGAGGGCCGCTGCCGCCATGGCCGCGGACCAGGCGAAGCCGGGGCGGACAGAGGCTGAGGCCTCTGCGGGCGGGGCGAAGGCTTCATCGGCAAAGGGAGGATGAGGTCGCTGCTGGTGCGAGGAGGAGGAGGCGTGCTGCTTCGAGGCCGCGCTCTCTCTCCGGAGGAGCAGCGGGAAGCACGCGAGGAGAGAAGAGGAGCCGACGCTTTTTTTGGCAGCAGCGGCTCCGGGGGCTCGGGCTTCGCCCGTCGAAGTGGACGACGCGCCGGACTCGTCCTTGACAACGACGCGTAGGCGCCTGGCCGTTTTCTTGAAAAAGAGGCGCGAGAAAGCGGAAGGAGGAGAGCCGGTGGTCCCGCCGCCGACGCTCGCCGCGGCAGCGGTGCCGTCGCTGGCTGTCTGCATGCTTTTCGTTTCCGTTTTTTTCCCTCTTTTCAGGTCATCGGACACGGAGGCGTCGTTGTTCTGCTGCTCGTCGTCGTGGGGTGAATCGTGGGCCTCTGTTTGGAGAGAGAGAGAGAGAGAGAAAGAGATGGCAGTGAGCAACGAATCGGACGAGCAAGACATCCAAAGTTTGCTCCATGTTTTCTCTCGACGCTTGATCAAGAGGAGGTCGAATGCGGGCGCTTCCGGGTCTTCGCTTGGAAATTCAAAACGCGTCGGGTGCAGGTGACACCCGACCTCTTTCTCCCACGCAGGAAAAAAAAGAAAATAACGTAAAAAGCTCAAGCGGGGCCGCGGCGAGCAAGTGGCTAGAAAACGAGCGAAAGCGGAAAAGGCTTGCCCTTTCCCTTGAACGTTTTTTTTTCTTTCGTCGTTTCTTCTCCACGCTGCCTGTCTGCCCTCACAAAGGAAAGCCTCGCTGCACCACGAGCTCGAATGCGTCGTCACGCTCGTACCTGGCTTCTGCGTTGCTCGAAAGAGGGAAACGAGAGAGCTCTCGCAAGTGGAGAAGAAGAATCGAAAGAGAAATGTCGAAGGGCGACGGAGCGTGCGAGCGACGACGACGAGCCCTCTGAGAGTCTCAACTTTTTTTCCGCTCTGAGGCAGCGCTCTTTTTTCCTTTTCTTTTTTTACTATCAACAAACTCTATCTCTTGCGAAAAGGCGCCTGCTTCTCTGTTCGTTTCTTCTTTCGGAGCAAACGCACACGCACGCAGTCCCTCTTGCTCGAATGCTAGCCCTCAACAGCAGCGGCCGGGCCGCCGTTGCCGCCGCCGCGGCGACGAAGGCGCCATCTTCGAAGGCGCCGGCAATTCGTCGCCGACGCTCCTCCCCCGCCGCAATCGTCTCCGCCTCCGCCGAGCCCCAGGACTTCAACTACGCGAGCCCAAGGCCCTACTCCTCGCCTCAGGCCGGAGACGACCTCACGCCCTACTTTGGCAAGGTCCACGCCAATGACGCGTCCAAGGACGCGAAGCCGGCCAACACGATCCACGCTTGGTGAGTGGGTTGTTTTTTTTGAAGAAGAAGATTAGATAGAAACTCCCTCCTCTTTGTTTTTTTTGCAAAACTGCGAGGCTTTTTCTCGCTCGGGAGATGGTCATCGAGTCCAATTCACATTGTTGCGTGGAGAGATGGATCTTGGCTGGGCTCGAGCCACGAGATGCGCGGAGGAAAACGGTGGATCGGGCCTGAATCTTCTCGATGGTCGAGGGTCTGCAGTTCGGCAAAAAGAAGAAGGGGAAAAAATCTCACCAAAATCCAACCATAACTCTCTCTTCCCTCTGTCTCTCTTCTCTCCTTTTAGGTCCTACCGCTCCCCGAGGAACTACCAGACGCCGCGCACCTACCGCTCCCCGCGCGCCGAGGACGCGCGCGTGACGTACGGCGGAGGAGACAGCGGTCCCGGAGGAAACGGAGGCGGAAACGGCGGTGGCGGGGGTCGCGGCGGCGGAGGCAACGGCCGGGGACGCGGACGAGGCTTTGGCGGCGAGCCCTGGAGCCTCATCACGATCGCCGCGGCGGCCCTCGTCGCGGCCGGGGGGGGCATGGCCTACAAGAAGAAGGGGTCCCGAGCCTCCCTCGAGGCCGGGGCCGCGCTCGGCGGCGTGCTGCTGGCGGCGGCGAGCCTGCAGACGGGCGCGGCGACGCGGGGCGCCGGCCTGGCCCTGGCCCTGCTCTGCTCGTCGGCGCTGGCGGCCTACATGTCGAAGAACTTTGCGCGGACCGGGAGGGCCTGGCCCCACGGGGTCCTGGCCGGGTTCGGGCTGGTCCTCTCCGGTGGGTACGTGTCTGCTCTCTCTGGGCTGTGAGAGGAGGAGAGGAGAGGAGACAGAGGGGGGGCAGAGAGAGAGAGAAGAGAGACGGAGAAAAGAGGGGGAGAGGGAGAGAGAGGGAGAGAGAGAGGGAGAGGGAGAGAGAGAGAGAGAGGGAGAGGGAGAGGGAGAGGAAGAGGGAGAGAGAGAGAGAGAGAGAGGGAGAGGGAGAGGGAGAGGGAGAGAGAGAGGGAGAGAGTTTTTTGCTTTCCCTTTTTGTTAGAAAAAAAGAAGAAAAAACCCCCCCCCCCCCCCATTCTTCTTCCTCTTTCTCTCCATTCTCTTTTTCTTCTCGGTGAAAAGGACAAGAAAGGATTCGTGATATTACACTCGACAGTTTTCGGGCTTCCCAGAACTCCACGTCATCCCCTGCACTTTTTCGAAAACCTTTTTCACCGCGGCTATCGCCCGCTCCTCGTTCTCCGTCGCCGGCTCCAGGGCCCGCAGCGCCGCCTTGACGTTCGCCCGCGCCTGCTCCGCCGAGCTGATCCCGATCAGGTGCGAGGCGATCCCGGGCGTGGACAGCGAGTCCCTGATCGCCAGGTCGGCGACGTCGAGGCCGAACTCCTCCCGCGCGACCCGGGCCGCCTCCCGGGCCGCGAGCTTGAGGCTCTGCGGCGCCGGGTGCCACGCGGGCGGCCCCGCCTCGGACAGGAGGCCCATCGACAGCACCGAGGCGTTGATGATGCCCAGGTTTCGCGACTCGTAGTACGGGATCTCTACCAGGAGGGCGTGGTCGTTGAGGCAGCAGCGGCAGTAGGAGAGCACGCAGTCAATCGACGGAGGAGACGGAGAGGGTCCGTTTTTCTCGTCGTTGGCGCTCACACCTTCGATCACTTTTCTGAGCGTCGTCAGCGGCAAGCCCGTGACCCCGACGGCGCCGATCACTCCCTGCCTCTTCAGCTCCACCAACGCAGGAATCGCCTCGTCGATCACCGTCCTCAGATCGTCGGCGAACTCGACGTCGTGGCACTGCACGAGGTCGATTCTGTCGACTTTCAGTCTCCGCATCGACTCTTGGACCGACGCGACAACCCGCGAGCGGGAGAAGTCGAAGACGCTCGCCTCTCCGTTGCCGCCGCCGTACCTTCCGACTTTGGTCGCGAGCACGAAAGAATCCCTGGGCAGCCTCGCCAGGCCTCCGGCCAGGACGGACTCGGACCTTGTGTCGCCGTAGTAGGGGCTGGTGTCGAAGAAGTTGACCCCGGCGGCGTGCGCAGCGACGACGGCGTCCGAGCCCTGCTGTGCCGAGACGGGCTGTTTTTTTTTTTTTTTGAGGGGGGGGGGGAAGAGGGGTGTTGGTTTTCTTTGTAAGAACGATAGATAGAGGAGAAGAA
>Ga0114918_10004366_pt1 | contig 12307 bp, 11 predicted proteins | sample LantaG_FD_87015 | JGI IMG/M metagenome (GOLD analysis project Ga0114918, IMG submission 87015) | Deep subsurface microbial communities from Baltic Sea to uncover new lineages of life (NeLLi) - Landsort_02402 metaG | ecosystem: Environmental > Aquatic > Marine > Oceanic > Sediment | place...
CGCTCTTTGCCCTCGACTCCTCAATCTCCGCTCTTTTGAGCCATCAAAAATGCCCAAACGGGCGTCTCTCGCCGCGGCGACGGACGGCTGGGGCGCCGAGGAGAACGACGACGGCGACGAAGAGGGAGACCCCCGCCGTGACATCCTCGAGTCTTCCCCCGCGCTCTCGTCCGAGGGTGGGGCCTCCGCCGCCGGCCTCGCCGCGGCCGCGGAGGCGCTGCTCGTCGACGGGGGCCGCGCCGCGAGAAAAAGAACGCCTCCTCGCCCTCGCGGTCGCAGCAAACAGCGCCGCGTGCACCCCCCCGCGGTCCACCGACAGCAGCGCGTCCCCGACCCCCCCGACGAGCGACCCGGCGCTGACGCGGAGCGCCACGGCGCACAGCGCGGGCGGCGCCCTCGGCGTCGCCAGCAGCGACGCCAGCGCCGCGTGCAGGTCCGCGGCGTACTCGGCGCCGAGGCCGGGGGCCGCCGCGGCGAGGCCGCGCAGCGCGGGGAGCAGCAGCGGGCAGCGCCTGGCGAGCAGCGCGGCAGGGACGGGCGCCGCGGCGGGCCCTCCGCCGCCGCCGCCGCCGCCGGCGGCCCGCCCGCCGCGCGGCCCGCCGACGGCCAGCACCTCCGACGCCGCGGCGTGCTTGATGACGCGGAAGTAGCACTCGAAGACCGCCTCGGCGGCCTCCGAGGCCAGCAGCGCGACCTCGGCCGCGTCGGGCTCCGAGTCCGCCGCGGCGCGCGCCGCGGCGACGGGGTCGGCGGCGCGCGCGTGGCGGGCGGCCTTGGCGGCCCTCGCCGCGGCCTTGCGCCCCAGCTGCCGCTTGTTCTCCCTCTTGGCCTCCGGGTCGTCGCCGCCGGCGGTCGAGCCGCCGTGCCGGCGCAGCGTCGGCACCGTCAGGTCGAGCGAGGCCAGCGGGGCGAGCACGCTCGCCGAGCAGCGGCAGCGCCTCTTCTTGATGAGCTCGGCGATCAGCTGCGCGCCGTCGCGGCGGAGGCGCGCCGCGGCGAGGCCGCCGCGGGCCGACGAGGGAGCCTGCGCCGCCGCCGGCCGCTTCCTCCCGCGGCTCTTGCCCCTCCTCGGCGCGGCGGCGGCGGCGAGCGCCCCGCCGGCCTCGAACACGCTCGAGATGGCCCCCCGCGCCGCGGCGGCGCACTGCCTGTCCGGGTCGTCGAGGCGCGGGACCAGCGCGCGGAGCAGGTCCGACGAGTAGTTGAAGTGCGGCAGCGCGGCGAGCAGCGAGCCCATCGCGCGCGTCGCGGCGCGGCCCGAGGCGCGGCGGGCCGCGGCCGCGGGCGAGAGCGCGGCGGCGGCGGCGGTCGCGGCGGCGGCTGCCGCCGCTTCGTCGTCGTCGTCTCCTCCTCCCTTCCCCGCCGCGGCCGCCCTGACGAGAGAGCTCGACGCGCTCCTCCCGGCGTCCGACGCCCTCAGCAGCGCCCTGAGGAACCCCCCGTAGCACGACAGCAGCCCTCCCTCGAACGCCCGCAGAGCCCGCACCTCGGCCGAGAGCCTGACGGCCGCACCGCCGCCGGCCCCGTCGGCGGACGCCCCAGCCGAGGCGGCGGCCTCGTCGAACGGCCTGACGCGGTAGCCGGGGGCGACGTCGCGGAAGACGGCCGCGGCAGAGAGGATCGCGAGGCGCGTGACCCGCGGGTCCTGCGCCGACGCGGGCCCGAGCCCTGCCGCCGCCGCCGCCGCCCCGGACGCCTCGGCGACCAGCGAGCGCAGGTCCGCGAGGCGCTTCTCGGGGCACTCGAGGACGCGCGTCGCGAGCGCGGCGATGCGGACGCGGGCCGCCTCGAGGGACTCGGCGGAGAGGAGGGCGGACGGAGAGGGAGCGGCAGCGCCGCGGGGGGCGGGGAGGAGCTCCCTCCTGCGGTGGCCTCCTCCCTCGCCGTTGCCGTCGCCGCCGCCGCCGCCGTCGTCTCCGGAAGAGGAGCCTTCCTCTCCGTCTTCTTCTTCTTCACCGCCGTCGTCGTCGCTGACGACGGGGCTGCCCCAGCCCGAGGAGCCTGAGGAGTCGGCGTCGGAGTCGGAAGCGGCAGCTTCGGCGTCGGCGTCGGCGTCGGCGTCGGCGGGCTCCCCGACCTCCTCTTCGACCTCGTCCTCTCCCCCTCCCGCGGTCTCCTCCCTCTCCCTCGCCGACGGCGCCCCCTCCTCCTCGACGAGCAGCGTGATCCCCTCGACCCTGCGGGCCCTGGCCTCGGCCGAGGCGTGCGCGGCGCTCACGGCGTCGTCGCCGAAGAGGACCGCGCCCGTGGGCGTCTTCACGGGCAGCAGCAGCGACCGGCGCCGCCGCTCCGGGGCCTCCGCCGCCGCCGCCGCCCCTCCCTCGCCCCGGGCTCGCCCCTCGCCTCCTCCTTTCGCCGCTGCAGCCTCTTTGTGCGCGTCGTCGAGCAGGCTCCGAGGAGCGCGCTCGTAGTCCCGGGGGGCGTCGCCGTCCTCGGAGTCGGAGCCGCTGCTCGCGTCCTCGCCGTCTTCCTCCTCTTGCTCCTCCTCGCGGCGGCTGCCGTCGCCGGCGACGCCGTTTCTCTTCTTCTTCTTTTTCTCCTCGGCGTCGAGCTTCAATTGGTTTCGCGCCTTCCGCTCCTCCTTCTCCAGGTCGTCCAGAAACGACAGTCTGTGCCTGCCGTGCTCGGCGACAAACTCCAGGTCGTCGTCGGACAGGGAGCGGTCCGAGTCGTTATCCGAGTCCGACGCGGCGGCTGCGTGATGCGGCAGAGGCGGCTGCGACGGGTGCATGGTTTTGGCTCGCTTGTTCTTGGCGTTGCTGCTGCCATTGGGGTTGCCTCTGCCGCCGCCGCGGCCTCCTCCTCCGCGTCCTCCGCCTCCGCCTGGAGCACGGGGCTTGGGAGCTGGCATTTGATGAGATACAGAGAGGGGGTGGATTTCCTCTTGTGGGCCGGGGAGCGAGGGCTCGTTCGAATACCGACGTTCTCGCCGCTCCCTAGTAACGAAGACGTCGAAACTTTCAAAGGCAAAAGAAATGAAAGTCAGAAAACCTTTTTTTTCCCCTTTTTCTTCTCTCGATCAGTCTTTCCACACGATGGCCGCCGAGGCGCCGCCAAAGCCTCCCGATGCCCGACCACCGCCGCCGCAGACGCCGCCCAAGAGACCCCTGCGTCGCCTCAAGGTGATAGTGCGGGGGATGCCGGCGGGCGTCGACGCCGAGCTGGCCCGGGAGAGGATCGCCGGAGCGGCGGGCGGGGCGTCGATGGTGCAATGGTTGCGCGTGTGGCGCGCCAGCGAGAGGTGCGATAGCCGGTTTTGATTTGGTGTCCTCTACCCAGGGGGTAAAGGACACTGAGATGTTTTTTTTTGCAAGGCGGCATCGTGAATTGGATGAGAGCGCTTGCCTTTTCCACGCGTGCGAAGGAAAAAAAAGAGCGTCGTCGGTCTCAAAAACCGAAAAAAAGGAAACGCCACCTCTTCAACAACAAAAAAACACCAGCCCCGCCGACCCGCCGCAGCCCGACGCGCGCGCGTTCGTCTCCCTCGCCGACGAGCAAGCCGTCTCGAGGCTCTACAGCGCCCTGCATGGCAGGAGCTCGAGCGAGGTGTTTCGAGAAGAGAGGGAAGGCGGAGGGAGCGGTGGGGGAAACGGTGAGCCCGTCGAAGGGAGCGGGAGCGGGAGCGGGAGCGGGAGCGGGAGCGGGGCGGCGCCTCCCTCGACTCCCCCCGTGCCCCCTGTTCCTTTCGTCGTGACGGTCGAGTACGCTCCCAATCAGGCCTTCCCGAAGAGGCAACAGCAGCAAGCAGGCCAGCATCGACACCCCGGGAAAGAAGGCGCGGAAGCGACAACGGCGGCGGCCCCGCCTCCTCCTCCCCCCGCTGCTGCTGCGGCTGCCAACGGGGAACAAAAGGATCCGCTGCTTCTTCTGCGCCGCGACGGAGCCTTCCTGGCCTTTGTGCGCCGCAGGGAGGCCGCGGCGGCCGGCATCCAGCTTCCGGCAGATGATTACTTGGACGGCGACGAGACCGACGAGGAGGAGCGTGGCGGGCGCCGCCAGAGAGACGGCGGGGGCCCGAAGCAGCCCCAACAGCAGCCTGCCTCGGCGTCGATCCCGAAAAAAGCCGGAGCGGGCAGCGATGGCAACAAAAGAAAGAGCGACAGGAAGCTCCAGCGCGAGGAGCAGCGGCTTTCCAAGCGCGCCCCCGCCGCGGGGAAGGCGGAGAGAGGAGGCGGCGGCGGAGGAGGCGGCGGCGGCGGAGGAGGCGGAGGCGGCGGAGGACGCGGAGGAGGGGCGACGGCGAGAGCGGCAAAGACGGTCGTGGTGACGATACAGAAAAGCGCTTCGTCTCTCGCTCCTCCGGGGCTCGTCGCTCGCGCTTCTGCTGTTTCCGCTGCTGCCCCGGAAGCATCGCATGCTCGAGGAGGACAGAGCGAGGGGCGTGTGGGGGGCAGGAGCGGGGGTCGGGGCGGAGAGAGCTGCGCCGCCGGGGCTGCTCCGACGACCGCCGCCGCCAGCAAAAAGAGGAATGACAGGAAAAAGAGGAGCGACGGAGGCAAGGCTCCCGCTGCTGCTTCTGCCGCCCCTCCCCGACCGCCGGTCCCCGTCGTCCGAAAGATAATGTCCAGAGACTCCGCGGCGCCGAGGCCCGCAGCGGCGAGGCCCGAGGGCTTCTCGGCCGCGGAAGCCTCGGGGGCGCGGCCGCCTCTTCCGCCGCTGCCTCGGCCTCCGCTTCCGCTTCCGCCGCAGAGGAGCGCCTTCGCGCAACAGCAGCAGCAGCAGCATCCTCAGCAGCCTCAGCATCAGCCCCAGCAGCAGCAGCAGCCTCAACAGCAGAGGCGCCAGCTCGCCCCGAAGAAAAAGGTCGTGATTGTCCCCGTCTCGGTCGCGCCGGCGCAGCAGCAGAGGGAGAGCGGCGGAAGCGGCAACGGCAACGGCGCGCCGCCGGGCTTCCCGGCGAGAGAGGACAAGGGCGACGACAGCCTCGGGAAAGGCCGCGTCGGTGGCGCGGGGCGAGGAGGGAGCAGCGGAGGAGGTCGCGGGCGCGGCAGGGGCCGCGGCGGAGAAGCGAGCGGAGGAGGCGGCGTCCCGGCAGCTTGATGGGGAGAGCGCAAAAAAAAAATGTAAAAACAAAACACGTCGATTCTTGTCACATCGTCCCGGGCTCCGGCGGCCTCGAGTCCCTCTCGTCGAGGCCAAACTGGCCTATCACGACGTCGAACTCCTGGCCGAGCGGCTTCGCCCTCGGGTTCTGAGTCTCTCGCCGCTGCGCCCGCTGCTGCCGCGGTTTGACCCGTCGTCCGGAAAGCTGAACAGGAGGTTTTTTCTTCTCGTCGTTTTCGTCTCCCGCCGCTCCCTCTTCCTCCTCCTCCTCACTCGCCTCTTCTTCCACTTCCACCTCTTCCTCCTTCTCCACTTCCACGAATGTGTACGTCCCCCGCATCGACCCCGCGGGCGTCCGCAGCTGCGCGAAGCTCGAGTAGGAAAAAGCCTGCCCCGGACCCAAGACCGGCGTCTCGCCGACGACGCCGGGGCCGCGGACGCGCTCGGTCCTCTGCGGGTTGCGCTCCGAGCCATCGCCGCCGTCGACGATCTCCCAGGCGCGGGAGAGGAGCTGGAAGGTCTTGTCGGCGGTCTCATTGCTGATTTTGATCCTGTTTTTGTTTTTGTTTTTTTGTGGGCGTGTTTGGTTTTGGGAAAAAGGGTTAAGCTTTATCATGATCAACTTTCTTTTCTTTCTCTTTTTTTTTGCACCTCAAAACTCAAAAAACTTGAATAAAAACTGACCTGTAAGCAAACGTGAAAGTGCTCCCCGCGACAGACTGAGACGCGACGAAGTACGACTTCACCCTCACGCGAATGCCGTCGGTGACGGTGTCGCTTGTCGTCGGCCCGGGCTCAAACTTTGGCGGCGGCGGCGGACGCAAGGCGTCGAGCTGGGCCTTAAGCCCGGCCGCAACGGAATATCTCTCTTCCTTGACCGCCTCTTCGAGCTGGAGCTGGAGCAGGATCGAGGGGTCTGCCGCTTCGAGCTCGGCTTTGAGCCTCGAGGCCTCTTTGTAGTTCTCTTTGGAGACGGCCTTGGCGAGGAGCGTGCGGAGGACTTTTGGGTCTCGTTGTTTGGTCTCGTCGCCGCCGTTGGCTGCGGCGGCCGCCGAGGCGACGATCGACGATGACGCAAGTCGACTTCGTCGCGTGCGCTCTCTCCCCCTAGAAGCCCCTTCCGTGCAGCGGCGGAGAGGCTTCCGACAGAGCGGAGAGTCCGCTCCGGATCTGAGCAGAGCCAGGGCGCCGCCTGGGCGCGAGAAAAGCAGTGTCGACGACGAGAGCATTCTAAGTTTTTCCTTTTCAATTTGAGATGAAAAAAATGGAAAATGGCCGAATTTGAAAGAACTCGACTTCGTTTCTCATCTTCACGCCTTACTCCAAACTTCTCCTCCAGAGCCCCCCTCGTCGTGCTCTTGGGCCTCTCGATCGACAGGACCAGCGCCCATAACTCCTTGATCATCACGCCGATGGCCCTCGACACGCCGAAGCAGTCTTTCTTTTTAGAAAAAACGCAAGAAGAGGGTTGGCTTTACAATCATCATCAACTTGTTTCTCGACCGACGCAGACACCGGCCCCCCAAAACGCGCTCTTTCTCTTTTTCGTCCTAGGATATAAGCAGACTTTTTCCATAGAACAGGAATGCATGCAGGCACGTTACGTATAAATGGAATGGATATTTGTTTCTGCGAGATAGAGAAGGAGAGGAAAGAGAAAACTCTTCAACTCGCACGTGCGCCGCAGCACGGGAAAAAAGGTCTCCCGCGCGGCTTGCACGCGAAACAGAGGCGTTCACTCACTCTCTCTTTCTCTCTCGCGCGAATATAGCTCATTGTTGAAGCATGCTTACTAGATAAATGTTTTTCTTTTGTTTTCGATCGACGACGAGGGGGGGAGAGAGCAGAGAAAAACCAGAAGAAAAAGGGGTTGGCGACTCTCGAAGCAAACCCTCTCTTTTTTGGTTGTCTGCTGCTCTCTTTCTTTCCATGCTCTATGCTGATAGACAGCGAGAATCGCTCTCTAGCAGCCAGGGGCGTAGACGCAGTAGCCTGTTGGAAAAATTGAGAAGGAATGGAGAGAGAGAGAAGAGAGAATGAGAGTGAGGATGAGTGTTTTGAAGTTTTACGTCGAGCGAGCAAGCAAAAGAAAAGAGAGAGAGCGAAAAAAGGAAAACAAAAAAACCAAAGACTCACCGTACGACGGGTCGTAGTACATGCAGGTCGAGCAGGTGACGTCGACGCACGAGCTGCCGTCCCAGCCTGATGTTGGGGGTTGGTGAAATTGAGAGAGAGAAAAGAAAGAAGAAATCTTGTGAGCTTCCGGGTGAAAGGAGGCTGTGCTTTGTTCTCTTCTCACTTTCCCTCTCCCTCCCGTCTCTCTCTCTCTCTCTCTCTCTCTCTCAATCTCTTACTCCCTCCTTCGATCCCCGCTGCTCCCGTGCACTAATCACTCACCGGGGTACTGGTCCATGCCCACACACTAGGAGAGGAGTTTTTTAAAAATAATGGGGATTTTTGGAGAGAAGAGAGAGTGAGTTTCTCCTTCTTTTTCTTCTTTTTCTTCTTTTTCTTCCCATCTCTCTCTCTCTCTCTCTCTCTCTCTTCTTCTTTTTCTTCCCGTCTCTTAACGTCTCACCTGGTAGCCGTTCCAGAACGTGCAGTAACCGCAAGCGCCGGCGCCGTAGCCGTTTCCCGCGTAGTAGTTGAAGTACCCGCACCCGCAGCACCCTCCCGACCAGTAGCCGGCGATCGCGATCGACCCCACGACGATGTTGGCGACGTAGAGCCCCGACCTCCACACGCCGCCGTAAGGGTCGGTCCAGCCGCCGGACCAAAAGTTGGTGGGGCGGTAGAACTGGCGGCTGTTGAACGAGCTCCAGCCATTGTCGCCCCCTCCCGGGACCTTGCCGTCCCTGTTCTTGATGATCTGGTTGTCCGGCACGTCGCGGTTGAAGCCCCTGTCGTTGTTGTTGTTGTTGTTGCCTGTTGGAGTTGGAGAGAGAGAAGGGGGAGGCGAAGGAGAGAGGGAGGGAGGAGAGGGAGGGAGGAGAGGGAGGGAGCGTGAGTTGGAGAGGAGGAAGAAAGTGGGGTCCGAGAAAGAGAGGAGAACTGAAAAATGAAAAGCTCACCGCCGCCGCCGCTGTTCCAGTCACGGTTCTGTCCGCCGTTGTTGTTCTGTCCGATGTCGCGGGACTGCTGCTGGCTGCCGCCGCCGCCGCCGCCGCCGCCGCGGTCTCCGCCGTCGCGGTCTCCGCCGCCACCACCACCCCAGCCTCCTCTGTTTACACCGCCTCCGCGGTCGCCGCTGCCGCCTCCACGCTGGGCGCTGGCGAAGGAAAAAGCTGGATTTTTGTTCGGGGGGTTGGGTTTGGGAAAGAGAAGGGAGAAGAAGAACAAGAGGTTGAGTTTTTGGTTTTTAGAATCGACGCGCGCGACCTCGAAAAGAAAAAAAGTTTGAGACTGAAAAACGAGAAGATTTTCCACTCACCGCTAGAGCAGCATAACAGCGCGAGGACCGCGAGGGCCGACGAGCGCTTGTACATTTTGAGACCTGCTGGTGTCAAGGAGACAGAGAAAGAGAGAGAGAGAGCAGGGAGAGAGAGAAAGAGAGAGAGAGAGAGAGAGAGAGAAGAGAAGAGGAGAGTGAGAAGAGGAGAGGTCGGTCGGACAGACAGCTGCCTCCCCAACGATGTCCGCAGAGCCCAGTTGTTGGCCAGCTCGGCGAAATTCACGAATCTCGACGCATCGCCTTTGAGACGCCCTTCCGATGCACCTTCAAGCGCGACTCCAATGCGTTGGATATTTGCATTCCTCTCTCGAGCAATCCGTCGAGAGAAAAAGTAGGTTCGAGGGGCGCCAAGGCTCCAGTTGCGATGCGACGACGATGACGTCATCGCGAAGGCTCATGCCGGCTTCCGCTCGTCCCACTCGTCCCGTTCGTCCCCGATCGCTCTCTCTGGAACAAATCGCGCGTCGCGTCTCTCTCTCCCACCGCGAGGCGATCGCGGAAGAAGCGCAGAGACGCCGCGCGCGATGCGATTGTTAGTTGAGACGTACCTTGAAGACGTTTCCAAAGGCGAAGAACGGGATCCAAAAGCTGGGCAAAAGGCGGTTGTGAGCGGAACCTTCGAGTCTCGGAGAGAGTTTTGTCGCGATCGAAAAAACCGGCCGAAGAGGAGAGGGTCGAAGCCTTCGAGGAAGATTTTTTTCCCCTCTCTTTCTCTCTCTCTCTCTCTTTTATCCAGGCCAGCAGGCCAGAGCGTTTGAATTCATGCAGTTTTGGTGGGTTTGTTTTTTTCTGACACAGAGAGTTGCAGGACAGGTTTCGGGGAAAAAAAAGCAAAAGAAACAGACAGGAAGGGGCCGAAAAGAAGAGGAAACGCCGAATTGTCACTGCTTCACGCCAACGACGCTGTACCAAACTCGCAAGGGCCCGAGCGCGTCGTGGATCCCGCCTCCTTCCGTCTTCTGCCTCTTGAGCAGCGCCGCCGCAGCGATATCCGAGATCGTCGCCGACGATCCAGCGCCGAAGAGAGCCCCGTCGCTCTCGTCCCCGGCGCAGCCGCTTGGCGAGAGGCTGAGGCAGACGTCCGACGCTCCGACGACGGCCGGCGTCGAGTCCTTCTCGCCTCCCCCCGCCGCCGCCTCTCGCTCCCGCTCTCTTCCCTCCCCGAGCTGCGCCGCGACGAGCGCCGCCAGGCTGGAGGCAGGGGCCGAAGCCGGGGCCAGGGCATGCGGGCGAGGGATCGAGGCGGGGGCAGCAGCAGAGCCCGCGCCCGGCGCCGCCACCAGCGAGACGAAGAGCGCTCCGCCGCCGCGGACGGCGAGCTCGCGCGCGGCGGCGGCGTCGGACCTCGCCCCGGCCCGGCGGGCGTCCGCGACCTCCTGCGCCGGCGTCGGGCTGGGGTGAGGGACGGCGGGGGCCGGCCGCGGGGGGGGGGCGGGAGGCGGCGGCCTCGGGGGCCTCGGGGGCGAGGCGGGAGCGCCGGCCGACCGGGCAGGGGGGCGCGCGGCGCCGAGGGCGGCCGGGGGCGCGCGGGGCTGGGCGGCGGCGGCGGCGGCCGCCGCCGCTTCCGCCGCCGCCCTCTGCGCCTTCGTGGGACGCGTTCCGCTGCGCCGCTTCTTCCTCTGAGATTGTAGCTGCTGCTCGAGGTTGGCGTCTTCGTCTCCGGAGAAGGCGTTGGTATCGGCCGCCGGCGCGCGCTTGGTGCTGATGTTGTTGTTCGCCGCGGGCTCCGCCGCTCCTCCCCGTGCTCCTCCGCCACCACTGCCGCGAGCCAGCCCGAGCGCCGCCGCGGCCGCCGCGGCCGGCACCGCCGCGGGCACGGGGCGGGGCATCGCGTCGGGGCCCGCGGCGACGGACGGGTGCCTGTGGCCCTCGACGGGCGCCACGGCGGGGACCAAGCCGGGCACGAGGACCGAGAACGGAGGGGAGGACGCCGGGGCGGCGGAGGCGCCGAGCGACGCGGCGAGCGCGGCGACGTTGACCTTACGCGGCCTCCCTCGACCCCGCTTGCTGCTGATGTCGGCTCCGGTCGTCGGCGGCGGCGCGGAGGGGGCGGCAGCGGCGGCGGCAGCAGCAGCAGCGGCAGCAGCGACGGCAGGAGAAGACTGAAAGATCGACTGCGAAGCGACCCTCGGAGGCCTCGGCACGATCTGCTGAGAAACAACGGGCGGAGGGCCCGGGGCGGCGGCAGCAGAAGCGGGAGGCCGAGGCGGGTTCGCCGCCTTGGCGCTGCTGCTGCCGTTGCCGCCGCTCTGGAAGCCGCTCCGCCCTCCGAGCTTCCGCGCCGCGACGCGCTCGGCCGCCGCCGCCTTGATCGCCCTGCCGACGGCCTTGCCCTCCTCGATGGCCGCCTCCAGGGCCTTCTTCCCCGCGGCCCCGGCCCCTCCCTCCTCGCCCTCGCCGTTCTCGAAGGCGTCGAGGTCGTCGCCGTAGAGCGCCGCGACGACGGCGTCGAACCGCGCGTCGGCCCTCGCGGCGCGCCGGCTGCCGAGCGGCTCGCGGCACGAGGGGCAGGTGTTTTCCGGGGCGCAGGCGCGCAGCCAGCGCTCGATGCAGGGCCCGCAGAAGCGGTGCATGCACGTGCCGACGAGGCGGGCGGAGCGGACGATTCCTGTAGTCAAAGGCGGCGGAGACGCGTTCGGTATCGGAGGCAGGAAAGGCAGAGAGAGGGGTGAGAGAGGGAAGGAAGAGAGCGAGAGAGGGAAGGAAGAGAGCGCGAGAGAAGAAAAAAGAGGCTGACGAAAACCAGCTCCGAATCGTCGATTGAAGAGGACAAAAGAAACAACAACGGGACTCACCCAGGCACACGGCGCACTGCGTGTCCTGTTCGATCTCGTCCAGGCGAACCTCAATGGTCCTGTTTTTGCGATGGGAAGTAGACAAAGAGAAAGAGAGGCGTTTGGTGAGAGCGAGCGAGCGTTGAAAGGTCGTGTGTCGTCGCGGCCGCTGCTGAGGGGCAGCAGCAGCAGCGGCGGCGAGAAGAAGCAACCACCAGGAACAACTCTGCGAACTCACTTGTCCGCCCAGAAGGATTTCGCGATCGCTCCTGGGGACGTCGGATCCTCTTCTGGAGGCTCTGGAATAGCAGCAGCAGCAGGAGGAGGAGAGCCAGCAGCAGCGGCGTTGTCGTTGTCGGCCGCGGGCTCCTCCTCTCTCTCCGGGTTTCTTGCTGTCGTCGCCGTCGCCGTCGCCGCAGCTGCTTCTTCCGCCGCCGTCGCCGGCGCCGCCGCACCATTGTCCTCCTCTTTTCCGGGCTCAATCGCCTCCATGCTTTGTCGCCGATGCCGGAGATTCGATCTCTAGTCTGCCCTCAGTAGGGACGCGCGGTGCGTGCTTTCTTTCGCGGTCGGGACTCGCCGCGGGCGCGCTCCCGGAAAGAGATTGCAATAAAAAAAGAGAGGAAAAATGGGTTCTTTCGAACTTTCCGCTCTCTATCTTGCCGCGCTCGCGCGGGGCTTTGCGGCGCTCGAAACCGCTCCCTGCTCTCTCCGAGAGGTACAGAGATATGCTTAGAATGCGCGCAGGTGGGTCGAGGGAGCGGAGAGGCGCGGTGGGCGGCGCGCGCGCGAGAGTTTTTTCTTCCCTTTTTTGCTTCTTTTGAGGACGACGAGGGATGCCGCGAGAGAGAAAATGAGACAAAGTCTGCCGAACCGAAACAACACAACCGAGTCTCTCTCTCGCACGCTCTCTCTCTCGCACGCTCTCTCTCTCTCTCTCTCTCTCTCTCTCTCTTTCTCTCTCTCTCTCTCTCTCTCTCTCTCTCCTTCCTTTTTTTTTTTTTTATCAGTAGTTCACCCCTACTATCTACTGTCACCC
>Ga0114918_10004367_pt1 | contig 12307 bp, 10 predicted proteins | sample LantaG_FD_87015 | JGI IMG/M metagenome (GOLD analysis project Ga0114918, IMG submission 87015) | Deep subsurface microbial communities from Baltic Sea to uncover new lineages of life (NeLLi) - Landsort_02402 metaG | ecosystem: Environmental > Aquatic > Marine > Oceanic > Sediment | place...
CTTTTCGCTGGCGGCGGGCGCCCGGGGTGACCGACCCGGGCCTGGATGTTTTCGATGGCGTCATCGGCCGGCGAGCGGTGAGAGTGCTTGTGTGAGCGGGGGTGGCGGCGTCGGGCGGCGGCGGCGGCGGCGGGCGGCGGCGGGCGGCGGCGGCGGCGGCGGCGGCGGCGCAAATTCAATGCCCCCATGCGTCTCTCTCTCTCAACCCGCGCACCCTCACTCTCATCCCAGGTCCGCCTCGCCCAGCGCCGGGGCCAGCCCGCCACCTACCGCGTCCTCGCCCGCTGCCGCGCCACCGCGCCGCCCGAGGGCGACGCCGCGGCGCTGGCGTCCTATTTCAATTCCGACATCTCCATGGCCGCCCTTGTCAAGGAGTGGACCTCCCCGGCCGACCCGCACTTCTCGGCCGCGGCGGCCCTGGCGGCCGGGGCGCGGGTGTTAGACCAGCCCCCGCTAGAAACGCTTCTGGCTTTCATCTGCTCCTCCAACAACTCCATCGGGAGGATTGAGGGCATGGTCGCGCACCTGGCGCGCGCGTACGGCGAAAGGCTGGAGCTGGAGGAGGAGGTGACGGCGGAGGCCAGGGGTGCTGCCGCCAACCCTCCCTCGTTCCACGCCTTCCCTACTTTAGCCGCCCTACAGGCCGCGGTCTCCGAGGCCGAACTGCGGGCGGCCGGCTTCGGCTACCGCGCCCGCTACGTCAGCGGCACGGTGGCGGCCCTCGCGGCCAAGCCGGGCGGCGGGGAGGCGTGGCTGGAGGGTCTGAGGGGCCCCGCCGTCCCCGCGGGGGACGCGGTGGCCGCCCTGGCCGAGCTGCCGGGCGTGGGGCCGAAAGTGGCGGCCTGCGTGGCCCTCCTCGCCCTGCGCAAGCGGGGTTGCGTGCCCGTCGACGTGCACGTGTGGCGGCTGGCCCAAAAGCATTACACCCCCGGCCTGCGGGGCAAGGCCCTGTCGAGGGAGGTGATGGCGGGCGTGGAGGCCGCGTTCGCGGACCGCTTTGGGGCCGCGGCGGGGTGGGCCCAGACGGTGCTGTTCGTGGCGGACCTGCCTGCCGTCAAGAAGGGTACGGCCAAGGCGGCGGCGGAGGACAGCAGCGAGGAGGAGGAGGGCGACGGCACGAGCAGCGAGGGGGAGGAGGAGGGCGCGCGCGGGCCCAGCCCCGCGGCCGCCGCCCGCAAGGAGCGGCTGGCCCGCCGGGCGGAGGCGGGATGGGAGGCGGCGGTGAAGGCGGTGGCCGTGCCGTCGAAGCGGGCGGCCTCCAGCAGCCCGGACGTGCCGACGCCGGTGAAGAAGGAGGGGAAACGGGGGTAGAGAGAAAAGAAAAAACAGGCGTGCCGGGGCCGTCGTCGCACTCCTTGGACGCGGAGACTTGAGCGGGCCCGCTCGTTTCCTCGCTCCAAGCTCCGCCACACACCCACACCGCCTGCGCACGGGCGCGCGCCTGTGTCGCCCACCCGGATCTCTAGGTTTTTTTGAAGCCGGAGAAAGGCGAAGCAGCAGCCCCCGGGCGCGTGCACACACACACACTCGCGCTCTCCTCGCCCGCCGCAGACAATGGTGGCGCCCCGGCGCCCGGCACCGCGCCGGCAGGTCCGCGCCCGGACCGCCATCCTTCCCATCCTGGTGGCAGCCCTGGCATACGTCGGCGGGGTCGCGTCCAAGCGCGTGCCCGAAATTAACTCGGCGGTGCGTGGAAGGGGAGCGCGTGTGGGCAAAGAGAGAGAGAAACGGCATGCGCTCGCGCCCAGTCAGAGCCCCCCGCGCCCGCTCCCGCTTCCTCGGCCCCCCGTCGTCCTCCTCCCACGCCGCCAGAATGTTTGCTAGACCATTGCCTGATCAGCTTGGGGGAGAGGAGAGAGTGGAAAAAACAGGCGCTGGGCGGCTAGGGACGCGTGTTTGGGGGGCAGAGAGGAAGGAAGAGCGCGACGCGACGCTCGCGCGCTCGCCCCTAAAACCCCCTCCCTGCCTCACGTTTTGGCTTTGTTCGCCTCTACAAACAGATCATCATGACCTCCATGTCCGACTGGGGGTCGACCTCCGACCGGTGCCTGCAGATGGTGGACCGGGCGGCGCAGGTAAGGGAGAAAGAGGCGTGGGGCTGTCCTTTCTCTCTCTCCAGGCACGCGTCCCTCATCCTCTCCCTCTCTTTCTCTCTCTCTTCACGCACACGCGTCGTCCTCCTCAGATCCGCCAGACCCGCCTCATGTTTGTGCCCACCCTCTACTTCGTGGACGCGACGGGTACCTCCCATGACACCGGCCAGTCCCGTGTCTCGCACTGGTGTTACACACGCGACGCCGGCGGGTGGTGCCCGCCCGCGACGGCCGACCAGACCGCGGCCTTCAAGGCCGGCATGGCCCGCTGCTTCAAGCACGCGGTCGCGAAAGGGATGAGCCTGGCGGTCGCGCCGCACGTGGACGATGGCACCGGGTCAGGTGAGCCGAAGGAAGAGGGAAAGGAGAGAGGCAAGAGGGAGAGAGACGAGGGAGAGAGAGAGAGAGGGCTAGCCAGGACCCCTCCTCCACCCCTCTCACGCCCTCACCTCTCTTCTCTCTCTCGCTTTCTCCACTCCTCGCCAGGCCTCTGGCGCAACGGCCTCGTCTTCGACCCGCTCGTCCCCTACGCCGGCCTGACATACGCCGACTTCATGCTGTACCCGCTGGCGGACGCGCTGCGGGCGGCCATGGGGCCCGCCACCCGCGTCTGGCTGGCGACCCAGGGCGAGATGGGCGCGACCGTCGTGTACCACCCGGCCTCCCACAAGGCGCTCCTGAGCTCACTGAAATCCCGCATCGCGGCTGGCAAGCCGGCGGGGACGGCGGGGCGGGTGGCGACGGGCGTGCTGACCAATGCGGACAAGCTGTGCCAGTGCATCAGGCAGGAGGCCGGGTGGGGGCCCAACGGGCAACCCCCCCCGTCCTATTCGGCCCAGTTCAAAGCCGCCTGGCCCCGCCTGGCAGGCTCCTTCGACGCGGGCGCCGTGCGCGCCCTGTTTGAGGCGGCCGACTTCATCGGCTTCTCCAACTACCCCGCCCTCCCCGCCCCGGCCGTCAAAGCCGCCGACCTGGAGGCAGGCATCACCACCTTTGCCACGGAGCTGGCCGCCTTCGGCGTCGACCTCCCCGCCCTCATCGCCCGGCGGGGGACCCAGCTCTTCTTCAGCGAGGTGGGTGTGGGCGGCGGCGCGGACGCGTGGGGCGGGTCCCCCGCGGCCGACCCCGCCGCCGCGGCGGCGGCGCCCTTTTACGGCGTGACTGCCGGCTATTCGCCCGACGCCGACCCCTGGCACCGGGCGGGCTCTGGCCTGGGCCCCTTCCTGCGCTCCTTTTACGGCGCCCTGAGCGCGTACGCCGCCTCCCGGGGCGCCTGCCCGGGCTGCAAGTACGGCGGCGTGGACGGCGCGTTCCTCTGGAACTGCGGGTCCTGGGATGTGGAGGGCGTGCACCCGTCCTCATGGGCGGGGGACGACCCGGCGGGCGCGCCGGGCCGGGTCGGCGGCGGGGGGAGGCCTTACACGTACCGCGACCCGGGAATTGTCTCCCTGATTGCCAACCACAACGTGGCGGCGGCGGGCGGGGGAGGTGGGGGTGGGCGGCGGCCGTGGGGTGAGGAGGAGGGAGGCCTGGGCGCGCAGGCGGCCTCCGGCCCCGCGCCGTCTGCAGACGCGGCCGCGGCCGCAGCCCTCCCACCACCCACCCACTCCCGCGCGGCCGTCGCGGCGGAGTCTGCCCGCCTGGCGGCCGCCATGATGGCGGACGACAACGGCAGCAGCCCCAGGGTCGCCCTGGTGGAGGTGGTGGCGGAGGAGGAGGGGGGCGAGGAGGGCGGGCCGGCCCTGCCAGGCCTGGCCGGCGCGGGGCCGGCCACGGCCGTGCGCGCGGCCAAGGTCACCTCTCCTCCTCTCCCCGCCCCGCACGACCTGGCGGCCGGCGCCGCGGACGGCTCCTTCACCAGCTTCGCCCACCTGCGGGCCACCCTGCTGGCGGCGGTGGACCACTTGGACCTGCCCGGCGGCGGGTCGGGGGGCGGGCGGGCGGCGGCGGGCGTGGGGGAGGATGAGGATGGGGAGGCGTGGGCGGCGATGGAACTGGCCGACTGAAGAATAGAGAGAGGGGGGGAGCGGCTTTTCTCCGACGAAAAGGCGCTCCCTCGCCCTGTTAGGGGTCGAGGAGCGGCGTGTGTGCGCGTGCACGAATAAAACCGTGTGTAAGACAGGAAGGAAGGGGGAGAGAGCGAGAGCGTGGGGGGCGTGAGTGAGCATGAACATGGGGATACACTGCACTTTTTTACTTTTTTAGACTGAGTGTCCTCCTCTCTAATTCACACGAGGGGCGCACTTTGCGCGTCGGCAAAAAAGTTCCTAAACCACCGCACGCCCGCGGGCCCCGCGTCCCGGCACAGCACGCCCGCCGCCTCCGCCGTCGCCAGGTGGGCGCCCGCGACGGCCAGGGGCACGCCCAGCACGCCCGCGACGGAGGACGGGGTGAGGGCCGGGCCGAGGCCCGGGACGTGTTCTGAGGAGACCAGGGCCGGCGTGTGGGCGGCCGCGCCCTGCCGCCCCGCCGCCTCTCCACCGCCCGCTCCCGCCAGGTCGCGCAGCCGCGCGCAGACGGCAGCATCTGTCTGGGACAGGGCCTCCACGGCCAGGACGCCCGAGGGAAAGGTCCGCAGGCGCAGGGGCGCGCGCACGGCCTCCAGCGCGCGCGCGGCTGCCAGGACGTCGCCGGGCGCGGCCAGCTCGCCTCCGCGCGCCCGGTTGAACAGGCAGAAGGCGTCGGGCAGGGGGAGCACGCCGCCCGCGGCCGCGACGTGCGGGGCCAAGAAATCGGACAGCTGGCGGGCCAGGGCGGTGGTGAAGAGGGAGGGCGCCGTGTTGGACCGCGTCACGGGGGAGGCCAGGCCCAGGGCCGCCAGGTCGGCCTCGAACGCCGCCAGCACCGCCGCGCCGTCGTCGTCGGCGCCCCCCCTTTTACCGCCGTGGGCAGGGGGGCTGACCGCGTCCGCGCCCGCCGCCACGGCCGCCCGCACGCGGGCCGCCAGGCCCACCATGTCCGACGCGGCGGCCATGAGGGCGCGCAGGTCGGTGAACGCGCCCTCGACCGCCGCGCCGTCCGCGGCCGCGCGCGCGGCTTCGGCCCGGAGCAGGCCGCCCACGCCCGCCGTGCCGGCCGAGGAGGGGGCCCGTTCGGCGGCGGAGACAGAGGCGGCGGCGGCGCCCGGCCCGCCGCCAGAGGGCCGGGCCAGGGCCGCCACGGCCGCGCCCACCTCGGCCGCCGAGACGGGCGCCTCCAGGGAGGCGTCCCCCTCCCGCTCCAGCAGCCACAGGACGGCCGCCTGGGGGTCGCCGCCGGGGCAGGCCAGCAGGGCGTGCGAGGCGGCGTTGACGGAAAAGCCCAGGGCCGTGATGGCGGCCAGGGAGGCCGGGTCGAGGGGGTCGGCGGGGGGAGCGGGGGCGGCGGGCGCGGCGGCGGTTGAGGGCGCGGCCCCCCTCCAGCCTCCTCCTCCCCCCTTCTCCCACGCCCGCCCCGCCAGGGATGCCCGCACCGCGGCCTCGATGCCCGCCCCCGCCCGGTGCGGGTCAACGACGACCTTGACCTCCCGCGCCCCGCCCGCGGACGCCCGGAAGGAGGAGGCAGGGAGCAGGGCCCCGGTCGCCGGGTCGGCTGAGAGGTGGAGCCGCGCCTTTTGAGTGGACCACAGCCGGGTGGCGCGCAGCTCGGCCCGGGCGACGGCGTCTAAAGGGATGGAGACGGAGGACCCTGGGGCGGGCGCGGCGGAGGCGTCCACCCAGAGCACGCGGTGGGTGGTCACGACGAGGGTGCCGTCCTTGGTAGTGGGGCGTGGGCGTGCGGGGAGAGAGAGAGACATGAGAGAGGGAACGGGTGGTAGGGGCGAGGTCGGAGCGGGAGGGGGGAGAGAAAGAAAGAGCGCACCTCTCTCTCTTCCCTTCCTTACCTCCAGCGCCTCGGCCGGCTCGCCCGCCAGCCCGCCCGTGCAGTCCACGAAGACGAGGTCGACCTGGAGAGAGAGGGAGAGAGAGGCAGGCGCGTGAGAGAAAGAAGAGATAGACCGCTGCATTCATTTCCGGGCGCAAGAGCGCAACAAACCACCCTCCCACACACACACCTGGTCCTGCAGCAGGCGCTCCACCTCGCCGGCAAGTAGGACGGGGCGGCCGCTGTCGGTGAGGGCCAGGGACTGGAGGACGAGGGGTGGGGCCGCCATGTGGTTTGAGAGAGAGAAAAAAAGCGAGTGAAAGAGCCAGGAGCGGCGCGCTCCCACTCTCGTTCCATCCATCCATCCATCCATCCACAACACGCCCAACGAGCCCCGCGCCCCAAACTCCGCGCCACAAACAAAGTACACGCACACACACACCTCAAGTCGCCGGCGCCGGTGCGTCCCCACCCCCCACACCCCCGCCATCCGCGAACCCAAACCGGGCCGCCCGCTTGGCCGCGCGCTCGCCCTCCTCCTCCGGGTCGACCGGAATCGGCAGCCCGAAGCGCGCCGCCCGGGCTTTCCGCTTCTCGAACTCGGCGCGCCGCTCCTCCGGGGTCAGGGTGGGCAGGGTGACGGCCGGCGTGGGCGGGGTGGGGTTGGCGGGCTTGGCGGAGCCGAAGCTGTGTGATGTGATGAGAGAGAAGAGGGTCAAGGTCGAGCGACGGGGAAAATGGGATGGGATGGGGAGCCGGCGCGCTTTCGCGCTCGCCCCCCCTCCCATCCACACTACGCGAATCCTCTCACCGTTCAGCCCGGGCCGCCGCCTTGGTCTCGTCGGGCATGGGCAGGCCGAACCGGGCGGCGCGCGCAGCGCGGCGGGCGGCCTCGGCGTCCGCGGTGGTCGCCGACGCGGGCGCGGGCGCAGACTGCGCGGCAGGCGCATCCGACGCGGGCGCGGCGGGCGCAGGCGCCGACGCAGGCGCCGGCACTGGCGCCGCCGCCGCAGGCGCGCTGGTCGGCGCCGCCGCAGGCGCAGCGGCCGCAGCAGAGGACGGGGTGGCAGCGGCCGGCGCGGGCCCGGGCGCGGGCTCGGCGGGAGCAGCGCCCGATGCTTCGCTCGCCAGCGCCGCTTCCAGCCGCTCCACCAGGGCAGCCTTCAGGCCTGCCGTGTCCAGGCCCCGCTCCTTGAGCTGGTCCTTCAACTGGGCGACGGTGAGGGTGGACGGCTTCATTTTGAGAGAGCGAGGGGGAACGGAGAGTGAGCGGGGGTGGGGATTTGTTTTCGCCTCAACCCGCTCTCTCTCTCCATCTCCCATCTCCCTCCACCCGCCCTGAGCACGAGGGGGGGAGGGGCCGCGGCACACGGAACACGCTCACTCCCATTCTCTACAACACCAACCAGCCCCCTCATTCCACTCATTCAAAACAGCAGGGGCACCATGCCCAGCAGGCAGCCCACGCTCACCCCGCCCACGCTGCCCGCCACGCGCGCCGCGCGCACCGCCCACGCGCCCCGCTGCGCCGCGCTCAGCGGTGGGGGCGCCCCCCACCGGCTCGCCCGCGCCCGCGCCTCGATGACGTCCGCCAGGCCCAGGCCCGCCACGTCGGACAGCAGGTTGCCCAGGCCCGCCGCGGCCAGCGTGGACAGCCCGAAGGCGAGGCCGAAGCGCGCCTCAATGCCCTCCCCCGCCGTCAGCATGACGAAGTTGTCGACGAAGCCGAAGCCCACGAAGGGCAGGCCGGCCGCGAGGGCCAGGGCGGCCAGGGCGCGGGGCTGGACCGCGGGCGGCGGCGGGCCCCCCCCCTCGCCCCTGGCGGTGGAGGAGGCGGCCGCGGCGGTGGCTGCCTCGTGGGCGCGCAGCGCGGCCGCGAGCTCGCCCCTGTCCAGGGCGCCCCAGGGCCCGCGCGTGTCGGCGGCCGCAAACAGGGCGTCCGCATAGTGCTGGGAGAGGGGGAGGCGAGCGGAAGGAGGGTGGACGCCGCCGCCGTCGTCGCCGCCGGCGGCGCCTGGGTGTGAGGAGGAGTCCGCCGCCACGCCTGCCCGCTCCTCCGCCGAGGCCGCCGAGGCCAGCGCCCTCAGGAGCACGCCCCGCTGCGCGGGCGCCAGGGCGTCCACCAGGGTCTGCGACGCCGCCAGCGGGCCCGCCTCCTCGAAGTGAGCGGCCAGGGTCGCGGCCAGCGGAGCGGCCGAGGCGCGGCGGCCGGGGGCCGCCCAGGTCGAGGCGGAGGCGAATGCACTCCTGCTGTCGCTGTTTTTGGTGGCGCAAGCGATCAAACTGGCGCCGCCGCCGCCTGGTGATGACCGGGCCGCCTGCAGCAGGAGACGGGCCACCGACTGGCGGGCGAGGGAGGACATCCAGGGAGAGCTCTCTCTCTCTCTGCGTGAGAGAGAGAGAGAGAGAGAGAGAGAGAGAAAGAAAAGAGTGGGGCTGGGTGCGGCACTCAGCCCCTCAGACCCGCGTCCTCTCTCTCTCTTCTTCCCCTGGCGACACGCACGCAGCAGCAGCGCCTACCGCAACCCTCCTCCCCTCAATGGCGCCCTCCCCTCGCCTGGCCCTGGCGGCCCTGGCGCTGGCCTGCCTGGCCGTGGGCGGGCTCGCCAAGGCGGCTGTCCCGTCGGCGGAGGAGGTGAGCGAGCGGCGGACAGAAAGAATGAAAAGAGCATGGAGAGCAGAGCGATCGGCGGAAGGAGGAGTGCGTCTGCCGCGCCGCGCCGGGCGACCGCGAGTCTCTCGCCAATCCACCCGCAGGGCCCGCATGCCAAAGACTTTGCACGCACGCCAAGACCGCGGCTAGGCCCGTGCGTTGGGGGGCCAAGACGCAGGGAGAAGGAGCGCTCTCAACTTTGCTCTCTTTTTTTCAAGCAGCGCGCGCCCTCTGCTCTTCTCTCTCTCTACCCTCTACCCAGCCCCTCCCCTCTCTCACTCTTCCACCCGCCCACTCTCTCCCCCGCGCCACCCGCTCTCTCCCAGGCCCTCGCCGAGCTGGTCGCCCTGCGCGACGCCTCCCCCGACGCCGTCATCCCCTTCTCGGAGGACACGTTCGCCCGCCTGGCCTCCACCCCGCCCGCCGCCTCCCAGCGTCCGTACACGCTGGCCTTCTTCCTGACCGCCGCCCACATGATGGACAAGCCGAAACTGGGCCTGCGGTCCATGCGCAAGGAGTGGGGGCGGCTGGCGGTCGCGGTGAAGGAGGCGGAGGCCGCCCGCCCGACGGGCGGCAAGAAGCCGCACCCTCCCATCTTCATGGCGTCCCTGGAGTTCCGGCACGCGCGCGACGTGTTCCAGCGCCTGGGGGCGTCCTCCCTGCCCTGGGTGGTCACGCTCCGCCCGGGCGTGGCGGCGTCCCCGGACAGCGGGCCGCTGAAACTTGAAGCCGCCGACGTCATGCGGCACGAGGCGTACGGCGCCCGCCACTGGGCGGCGTCCGACTTCGCGTCCTTCCTGAAGGACAGGGCGCCCGGGGCCGGCGCCTGGGTCCCCTCCCCCCCGCCCCCGCCCTCCATTGCGGGCCCGCTCACGGGCGTCGCCCTCCTCGCCACCGCCGCCGCCCTGGCCAAGCCCGCCTGGCGCCTGTACAACTCGCCCCTGGCCGCCAGCAAGGGCCTCCAGGCGGCTGGGGCCTTGGCCGTCTGGTGGTTCGCGGTTTCAGCCGGGCTGTACAACATCATTCGGGGCATGCCCTTAGTGGCGCCAGGTGGCAGGGGGGGGCGGTCCCGCATCTTCCTGGACCGGGGCGGCCAGCTGGGCGCGGAGGGCTTCATCATGGGGTCCCTCTACACGGCGGTGGGGCTGGCGACGGCCGCCCTGACGGCCGTCGTCCCGCGCGTCGCCCTGCCCTCGCGCCGGGTGGCCGGCTTCGGCACGCTCGCCATCCTCTGGTTCGCCTACTCCCGGGTCGCCTCCATCCACGCCTGGAAGACGGGCATCGCCTGGCGGACGTTCCTGTTTTGAAAGAGGAGGGGCGTGTGTGCGTGGTTGTGTAAAAAGGAGGGGGGAGGGCGAAAAAAGGCAACAAAAAGAAAAGACTCAGTCCTCCCCACACCCACAACAACAAAAACCCCGCCACCGCCCTCTCTCCTCCTCCTCATCATCACTCCTCACCCGGCCGTCGCCACGACGGGCGACGCGGGCGGCGGGCGGACCGGCGAGGACGCCACCTCGCCCGCCTCCGGCCCCGCGTCCGCAGCCCCGCCACCGCTCGGCGGCGGGGCGGTCACCGTGGCGGCCGTGGCGGCGGGCACGGGCGCAGGCGGCGCGGCGGCCTTCTTCTTCAGGCCCGCCGCCTCGGCCGCGACCTCCGGGTCGACGCCCAGCTCCCGCGCCAGGGACGCGACCAGGCGCCCCACCGCCGGCCCGGGCGCCAGGTGGCGGGCCAGGGACGCGAACGCCTTCTGCCCCTTGGTCAGGGGGGGCCCCTCCTCCCCGCCCGCCCCGCCCGCGGTGCGGGCAGTGAACCCGCGCCACCGGCCGCCCAGCCCCACCGCGTCCGGTTCGGCCACGCACGACCGAGCCAGGGCCAGCAGGTCGTCCGCCAGGGTGGGGGGCGGGGCCGAGGAGGAGGGCGCGCCCGCCGCCGCGCCGGGCGCGGCGGGCGCGCCCGCCTCGGCGCGCGGCCCCAGCGAGTGGCGCAGGGAGAACGGCGCGCACCCGCCGTGGCCGTGGCCGCTGCCGCCGCCACACCCGCCACCCCCTCCCCCGCCCTTGCCCACGATGAACCAGGTCAGTTGGGAGGCGGGGGAGGGCAGGGCCGGGTCGTAGGGCCCCACGATGGCGCCCACAAAGGGCTCCGCGCCCTCAGCCGCAGCAGCAGGCGCGCCACCCGTCGTCCCGCCGCCGGCGGCACCGCCCCCACTGGCGCTGGCCGTCGCCGCCGTCGCGAAGAGGGCCTGGTAGTTGCGCTGGTTGTGCGTGTCCTTGACGGAGGGCGTCGCCTCGAAGACGGGGTGGGAATGGTACCAGCCGACGGGGACCAGGCCGGCGGACGCCATGGCCGCCCGGGAGGCGACCTCGGAGGCCGGGTCGAGCTCGCAGGAGGTGCCCGAGAGCGAGCCGGGCGCGCGGCCGCAGGGAAAGGCGGCCGCGACGACCAGGGCCCGGCCCGCCGGGTCCCACGCCCCGCCCAGCAGGCCGATGACCTCCTTGGAGCACAGGTGGGCGTGCAGGTCCATGACGGCGAGGGCGGCCCGCCCGACGGACAGCGCGTACGGCTGGGCGTGCGGGCCCGCTGACCCGGGGGGGCCCAGGAAGGGCCGGCAGGGGAGCAGGTCCAGGGCCTCGGTCGTCGCGCCCAGGGCGGCTTTGCCCGGGCCCGCCGCGGCGCGCCGGGGGCGGGACGCCGCGTACTCGGTGCGGGGCGCGGGCGGGGCGGGCGGGGGCGGCGTGGGCGAGCGGGAGGGGGAGGGGGAGGGCGCGCGCGGCGGGGGTGGGGGTGGAGGCGGGGGGCGCGCGGCCGCCGCCTTTTTGGCGGCCGCCTTCTTCTTCGCCTTGGCCGGCGTCGCCCCGCCCCCGTACGTCCACCCCTCCCGCCCCGGCTGGAAGACCTCGCAGGCCGGGTCGTCGGGCGCGAGCACGCCGGGGAGGTCCGCCCCGGCCGCCAGCAGGTCCGCCACCCGCTCCGGGCGCAGGCCGTACGCGCGCGCCGACGCGCAGTGCGGGTCGAGCAGCTTGCCCGACAGCGTGTACCCTGGCCCCCCCATCGCCTCCACCGCGGCCGGCAGGCGGCGGCCGTCGGCCGCCCACCGGATGAAGATCTTCTGGGCGTGCGAGGCGACGCCCCGCTTGTCCCGGGTCCCCACCTCGGCCGCAATCGCCACCCAATTGCGGCCGTGGACGGCGATGGCCGCCTCAAAGGCCGCCTTCTCCTCGGCAGACCAGCCTCGCGCGGCCTCGCCCCGGACCGTGCCCGTGTCCTTGCGCTTGGCGCGGCCGCCACCGCCGGCCCGGGGCGCGCCTGCGTCGCGAGGGGAGGTGGTGGAGGGGCGGCGGGCGGCGACGGCGGCGTCGTCATCGTCGCCGTCGGAGGCAGCCGAGTCGGCTGGGGAGGGTGGAGAGAGGAGGGGAGGGGGTGAGGGAGAGCGGCGGGAACGGGGCGCGAGCGCGCGCCGGCGCTCGTCCTCTCATTTTGCGCGCCCCAGCCGGGGCGGTCACTCCAACTCCGTCCCCTTTTTGGCAGCCCGTCATTGGAGACCATCTCCGATTCCACGCCCTGGCCGCGTCCAAACCCCAATCCGACGCCGGCAAGGCAGCGCACACGCGAGTCCGAGAGAGAGAGATATGAGGGCGCGCGCTCCCGCCTTTGAGCGCCGCTCCTCTCTCTTTGGCCCCGCCCCGCACGCGCGGGGAGGGCCACCACGCCTGCTGCA
>Ga0114918_10004368_pt1 | contig 12306 bp, 11 predicted proteins | sample LantaG_FD_87015 | JGI IMG/M metagenome (GOLD analysis project Ga0114918, IMG submission 87015) | Deep subsurface microbial communities from Baltic Sea to uncover new lineages of life (NeLLi) - Landsort_02402 metaG | ecosystem: Environmental > Aquatic > Marine > Oceanic > Sediment | place...
CTTTCCCCTTAATACAATGATTTGACTTAGGCAACGGCCTTTCTAACCATTTTTATCGTTATGTAAGTTGGTGTTTGTAACGTAGTTATTAAATTCTCACAGATTCTGGTTGCGTTTGAGTTGCGTTGGGTGGCAGCCTCAAAGCCGAAGGCTTTGGGCATGGTGAATACAGGAGAAACCATCCCCGCGGTCATTGCGAGCGAAGCGCGGCAATCTCATCTCCTGTCATTCTGAGCGAAACGAAGTGAAGCGAAGAATCTCAGCGGTAGTATGTGCACTGCACACCGGATTCTTTTAAAAAATGCTTTTTCCCCTAATCAGCAGGGAACTGCGTGTATTCTATTGAATTCCGTTGAACCGCGCGTAACAAATTGAGTTGAGGTGCCCCCGAAGGGGCGGGTTAGCGCGCAGCGCTGCCCGACAGTCAGCTCCAACGATTAGTTAGATGGCTTCATGCCTCTTGTGCTCTGAAGCTTTTGCCATAGTTTTGCTAAACCTTTACTACCTGAGAAAAGATAAATGCCCAAAGCTAATTTCAAAACTGATGCTACTATTTGAGAAATGAAGTAAACAGGAACTGATTGTTGAGAACCTGAATACAGTACTGTTATCTGAAGTATAGCTTGAATAAAATTAGGAATTGCGCTTGAAAGTAACCAAACGCCAATAATTGAAAACGCTAAAACTTGGATATCTTGAAAAGTAAAAGAAGTTGTCTTTTCTTCTTGTATCATTGAAGAAGCCATTATTGATGGAAGTTTATTTGAAAAAATTAAATAAGCTCCAAATAGTAGCAGTAATACGGAAGGAGTAATTGATATTAGCATGTACAAAAAACCTTGCCTCCAAGCAGAAACTGCATTCATAATGGCAAACCCGAAATAAGAGATTGACAGTATTAGGCAATAAATACCTGCCAACTTAAGAGAAAGTGAAACTATTTCTTTTTTTGTCATTACTATACCTCCATTTTGCCAGCTAACTATGTATATATGGTTTCCGTATAAAACTCCTTACCTCTCTGAGTGTCAGTATAACACCCCTTTGCCCAAAGTCAATAGGTTCTTCTTTGGTAGGGTGGTGCTTGCCCCACCATTATTACTGCTAAAGTGTGCTTTTTCCCCTAATCAGCAGGGAACTTCGTGTATTCTATTCAATCTCATGGAATCCCGCATAGCTGAACACAAGTCGGATAATGATTGAGTTCACCTGCATTTTGGAGCAAGGCGGAAAAAAGTCAGGTGCAACTATCTGTTATGTGTTTTCTCAGTACTATTCTTCAAGTAAATCAGATAAGTTTTTACCACTTTCAGTAATCAAATCGTATCTAACACCAAAACCCCAAAATTTGTTAACATCCTTTAATTCCAATTCATCAGTTAGAATTCTTCGTAATTTGCTAAAGGAATACAATTCCTCCTTATCTTTCCTTTTTAAACAATTCTGATTTTTACTTACTATTTCTGCACATACATCATCTTTTCTGTGTCCTTGATCAATAGCTGGTTTTAAATATACTTTCTGTCCTACTTGAAGTTTATCTTGTTCAAAAAGGCTTGCAATAATCGATTTAGCTTTTTTTCGTTTTTTACTTCGGCTTTCTTCAGTTATATTCACTTCTGGTTTTATAAATGATTGCGCTAAATATTCTTGGCCATTATCGTCTTTAAAGTAATTAAAGTTAACTGCATTGATGTTTACTGAATAAGGTTCATTAGAAAGGTAATCAATTATCCTTATCGTGGAATCATCTATCTCTGATCCAACAATTAACATTTTATGATCTGAATTAAAATCTATATCATCAACTTCTTTGTTAAATGATGCTGTAAATAAGTCGCCAATATCTTTGTATTCTGATTTTCCGTATTTATTCAGAATATTATTCAAATCTTCATAAGATAAATCTTTTATCCAGGTGGCATAATCTAATGCTTGCGCAATAACTTCTCTATATGTTTTATCTCTTTTTAGCTCTACAATAATTAATTCCCCAATAGAATTTATCGCTAAAATATCAATCTTTTTCCCGAATGAAGTTACAACCTGTGTACCAACTACTGCTAAATTACTTGATAGGATTGATATATCTTCAATAAGCCATTTTTCCAGTCTACTTTCATAATCTAAATGCTCTTTCTTAATTTGAACAACATTATCATCATGAATATTCCATAATTTAATTTCTTGCATAGCTACTCCTTTCTACAATGACACCGAACTATGTTTATATGGTTTCCGTATAAAACTCCTGACCTCTCCGAGTGTCCGTATAACACCCCTTTACCCAAAGTCCATAAGTAATCTCTTGGAAACAACTTAGGCCGGTTCTCCTTCTTATTGAATTCCGGTGAACCGCGCGTAACGTTGCTAATCAGCCGCGCGGCCTTTTGCGTCGGCTGAATTAGCCTTGTTGGCCATCCTAACTGCTCAGTACCACCGCAATAACCGGGATCGCGTTTTGGCATGTGTGTACCAACGCTGTGATCACGATTGCCTTGATTTTCGACTTCTTTTCCCACTCAAGAAAACAAACAGAGAAAATGAAGAATGGCCACGCAATAATCAATCCCCATGCCGGGGCCGCCAGAGAATGGAGAATCGCCCATACTGCCATGGACCCAAGGGCAATGGACAACTGATTCCGTGTGAACCGCTTCAGTACCCACAGGATTGGCCACATAAGTAGAGTTTCAATCCAGGGGCTCAAAATAAGCATAGAAAACACCACAAAAGCTACCGGTCCATCGAAAGTTGGAGTCTTGTGCGGCAAAGCAAGAGTCACCACTATTGAAATCATGATGCTTGGGATGAATGCGATGACCGCGGCCCTCCATACGTAGGTGCGTGCTGGCAAGTCCGTACGAGAAAGGAAATGGAGGATCCGTTTCATTGTTCCTAAGCAATTATGTTTATATGGTTTCCGTATAACATCTCGAACTTCTCGTCATTCAGAGGATTCCCAGCCGCTGTTGTACTCTCCTAAAATACAAAATAATTCTGACCTGTCAAGAAAGAATTGACAATCAAATAGGTGGTTTCTTTTCGCTTAATATAGTGATTTGACTTAGGCAACGGTTTACTCAACCGTTTTAACCATTGGATTATCACTTAATTTTGGGCAATTCGACAAACTAATTGCATATAAGTTGCGTTCTCTGGCCGGTAAACCTCATTTAAGCGACAACCTTGAACAGCCAACCTATTAATGGCTGCCGACATTACGCAAAAACGGTGATTGTCCTACCATAAAAACCTGCGTTAATCAGCGTAACTTGTGCCCAAGGTATCCGCGTCTAAAAAATTCGTGTCAATTTATGCCATAGGTATTCGTGGCTAAAAACCCTCCGCGTCCTCTGCGTTCTCTGCGGTGAATTCTTTTTATTCGTTTTTTTTCTTGACTATTGTTTGGAACTATGTTAAAATACCTGCGTAAACCGCCAGTAGGCGAAGATAACATAGACATTTCAGATTGCATGTCTATAGGCTACAGCTTGCCCCTACCTGATTGTGGGGGGCGCAGCACGGTCTTTAGGGCCAGCAGGCCCAAGTCAAAAATAATCGTTAGGGAATAGCCAATGAACCATTTAACCACTTACGAGCATCGAGTATCCAGAATCCTTGTCCCTTCTGTCTTCTGCCCTCTGTCCTCTGTCTTCTGCCCTCTCCCAAACCGCCTATCCAGCCTAACTTGCCAACTAATTATAACATCAATTATGCAAAACAAACCCAATTCTTCTAAGGATAAAACCAATGCAACCTTCTTTACTGCAAAGGATTATGAAAATGTACCACTTCGCAGACGCGAAAAAACAAACCCAAACAAACCCAACCTGTAGTGAGCTTGCCTGCGGTGAGCAAGGTCGAACCGTCGAACCTATTTCAAACCCGACGACTGACTCTACAGTATTAATAAAACCACGGTACTCGATAATGAACAATAAGCTTAACGTGCTAAAGGAGCTAAAACCGCTTCAGCTTCAAATCGCCGAACTGGCTGAGAAAAAACCGCCTTCCGAAAGTTAGCCCGAAAGGGTTCTTTTTGACAGAAGCGGCTTTGCGTAATATAATGAGATTATGATTTCAGAACAGGATAAAGCGACTATTGTAGATATAGCCGGCCGATATGGTGCCGGAAGAGTTCTGCTGTTCGGTTCAAGCGCTGACCCAAAGAGGCAAGCTAATGATATCGACTTAGCTGTTGAAGGCGTTGCGCCTGAGCGGTTCTTTGACTTTTATGGAGAGCTGCTTTTTAGTTTGTCAAAACCTGTCGATCTGATAGACCTTTCAAATGATACCAAATTCAATAAATTGATTTATCGAGAAGGTGTCCGACTGTATGTCCGAGGTGCGTGAGCGCGTAGAAGCAGAGTTGGAAAACATCGAGCGTGTTGTTGCAGAGTTGCCCGGCAATGATTCGCTGTCGAACCTTTCATCTCTTGAATTGGCGGGAGTTGCGGCTCTTATTCATAATTTCTACAACGGCATAGAAAACATCCTCAAGCAGCTCGTTATTTGGCGCGGTGAGGAAATGCCTCAAAACTCATTGTGGCATAGGGACTTGGTGAACATAGCAACATCCAAGAATATGATTTCAGAACAAACGGCTGAGGAGTTGAGACGATATTTGGCGTTTCGGCATTTTTTCAGCCATGGCTACTCATTTGATCTCGATAAAGAGCGTATCCTTCCGTTGGTTAAAGACATTGAAAGAATATTGGCTTCCTTTAAGGATGACATAAACGAAACGCTCAAAGGAACTTAGCCTTTCAGTAATTCGAATTGTTCGGGACTGAGACTTTGGCGGAGTTTTTGAAGGGCAATCAGTTCAATTTGACGGACTCTTTCCTTGCTCAAGTTCAGGTCTTCGCCGATTTGCTTGAGTGTCTTTGTCTTCTTTTTTATCGGTGAGCCGAGCAGGCCAAAATGATTTAAGACTATATACTGCTCGCGTTCGCTGAGGTTGTCCTTGATGACCTGGGTTAGACTTCGACGTGCCCGTTCCACAGCCACAACATCTGCGGTTGCTTTGGTTCTCAAATCGCGATGGATATCTGCAAGGGCAGCGGCTCTTGACTTGCCAGGCCGAGCGGTTTCAGCAGGTATCCTGCGTGCATAGTCTTTGGCTATTGCCCAGGAGGCATGGCTGCTGAATCGAAAGCCCCTTGTGTAATCGAAATTTTCGACCGCCCGCATCAGCGAGAAATTACCCTCGCTGACCAAATCCGATAAATTCGCGCCGCTGGTGATATGCTTTGTTGCGGTGCTGATGACAAGTCGCAGGTTTGCCTCAATTATCATTTCTTTGATAGTCTCGGCTTCAGCCAGGTAATCTTCGAGTTCCTTTAGGCGAGAGCCTGAGACCCGACCTGGCTTTAAGCCGGCTCTGGTGAGAGAGGCCAGATATTTTAGATAGTTGTACCTGCGAAATAGCTCGATTTCACGTTCTCTATTGAGGACAGGGGTATCTTTTAATGTCTGCAAATACTCCGGCAGGAGGGACTCGCCGGCTAATTCGAACGGCTCAGTGATTCGGTCGGAGGTGGGCTTTGCGGCGTCGATTGGCCTGCCAAGAATCTTGTCTTTAGCTCCATCTTCAAGAAACTCGTCGCTGGGGATGAATTCGATTTTCTTAGCCAATACAGCCTTTGCCCTCCTTACATTTACAATCCGATATATTGAACTCTTGCTGCGATTGAATCGCCTCATCAATTCATCAATGCTACAACCCTGTTTGAATGACTTGTAAAGTTCAACAGCCTGAGTTGGGTTGATTACGCCGGGCGGCTTGCCAAAAACAATCTTTCCAGGATTGGCTTTTTCGTAGTTCAGGGTCGTGTATCTGACGGTTTCGTGGGCCCTGCCGGTTTGTTTTGCTATTTGGTTTATTATCTGGTGGCGAGACATTTTGGTTTTGGCGGCGAGCGTGGCAGCCCGCTTTGTAATCAGTTGCTTTTCCTTGTTTGTCAGTCGTCCAAAACTCTTTGCTTTGGCGATAAGGTTCGGGTTTTTCTCGAAGAACTTATCGACTGTCGATTGAAAAAAGCCGAGGCGTTTTTTGCCGTCATCGAAAATGAATTTGCGTGCGAGCAGGCCTCGTGTGCGCCAGCGGTCGATTGTCTTTGTTGAAACGCCGAGTGCGGCGGCGAACTCCTCGATACTATAAACTTTCTGGGGTTGCTCGGCGACGGTCCGGGCGACCTGGCCGCTTAGCTTGGAGATAAAAATCCTCAGGTCTTCTGCCAGTTGGTCACCTTTTATGAGCGGCTGGCCTGCCAGGCCTTTTGGGTGATAACCAGTAATCCGAAAACAGACGAACTCGAAAGGATATTCCTTGTCTTTGTCAATAAGCGCATAGAGTCTTTCGGCGGCATCGAGCTGTTTTCGCCGCTGTCTTTCGGGTGTAAATCTAAGCTGCATCAGCAATTGCGCTAAATTTCGGTCCTTTATTGGCCGCATAGACACCTCACGGTCAATTCCCCTGGCCTCGTGGAAAACCAAGACCGATTGTTATATTTTCCCACTATCACCAAGTGTCTATTATAGCAAATTAACCACAAAAAAAAACAGCCCCTGTTTGAACATCGGGACTGTTTTTCGCATTTTGCTGCAAATTTAGGTGTGCAGCTAATATCAGGCAACAAGGCTCTTGGCCAAATCCACAGCGGAAGCGGCGTCGGGGGCGAAGCCATTGGCGCCAATTTTGTCGGCGTAGCCCTGTGTTACGGGTGCACCCCCAATCATAATTTTGGCAGAAACACCGGCGTCTTTGAGGGCCTTTAAGGTTTTTTCCATAGCAGGCATTGTAGTGGTCAAAAGTGCACTTATACCAATCAACTGGACACCCGTGGCTTTGGCCTGCTCAATAAATCTTTCAGGCGGCACGTCAACACCGATATCAATAACTTCAAAGCCGGCACCTTTCAGCATCATAGCCACCAGATTCTTACCGATATCGTGTAGATCACCCTGCACAGTTCCTATTAGAAACTTTCCAACCGGCTTGACTCCGGCCTTGGTAAGCTCCGGCTCAAGGATTTCCATTGCTGATTTCATTGCCCGTGCGGCAATAAGCACCTCAGGTATGTAAAACTCATTCCTTTTCCAACGGGCGGCGACGTCATCCATACCTCCAATTAAGCCATCATCAAGAATACTTTTGACCGCTACTCCCTCGTCAATGGCTGCTTTTGTAAGTTCAACTGCAGCGCTTTGGTCACCTCTGACAACTGCATCAGCCAATGCTTTCAAATCTGCCATCTCTGTTCACCTCAATAAAAAATTAAGTCAGCCCACTTACGTTTACTTTTTCCATCGCCGAGAGCAGAATTAAACACTATTCTGCAATCCAAAACAAGCTATAAATTAAACTTTTCGGCTCAAAGAGCGATTTTTAGCAGAACAACAGAGTATGGGAAACCGAATTTATATCAGTTGACATATTCCGGGCGGTAATATAGTCTATCTTGTTTTGTTGTCCCAATACTTATTTGCTGTAAGCATATATCAAACAACAGGATAACGCACAAGAAGTAATGCTGTCGCAGATGTCTATGGCACATTAGAACGATAAGTATGAGTAATTACATAGTTTTGGTAAAACAAGTTCCCGATGTAACGCAGATTACGGACAATGCGTTCGACCTCGAGACCGGTACGCTTATCCGAAGCCGACTGGTCAGCGTAATCAACGAGCTGGACTCACAGGCACTGGCCTTTGCGAATCAAATGAGGCAAGACAGTGGTGACAGAGACGCCAAAATCATTTGCCTTACTATGGGGCCGCCGATGGCTGAGGAGGTTCTGCGATACAGTCTGAGCCGATACACCGATATGGCAGTGCTGTTGACCGATAAAGCTCTGAGCGGAGCAGACACATTAGCGACAGCAAATCCGCTGGCTTTTGCCGTCAGAAAAATAGTCAAAGAGTTCCTTGACGGAGACAGTGATTATTATGTGGTTTGCGGGATGCAATCAGTGGATGGTGACACGGCCCAGGTGCCGCCGCAAATTGCCGAAGAGCTGCACCTGCCCTGTATAACCTATGTCACCAAGTCTGAATACAAGAACAACCGGTTTGAATTCACTCGCATTATCAGCGGTGGCAGCCAGGTGGTTGCAGCCAGAAAAATGCCGGCTGTGGTCACTGTTGCCAAACACGAGTATCCTCTGTTTGCGACATTCACAGGGGCACGACGAGCGAACAGGATGGAAATTATTCGCTGGGGCTCCAGTGACATCAAAGCGACCCACATCGGTGTTGCAGGTTCGAAAACCCGCGTAATACGGGTGTTCCCACCTGGCAAAAGCATCAGAAAATGTGAGCAGGTCGGCGATGTTAAATCATTAGCCAGAGTGCTTATCCGCAGTTTCAGGGGGGGCAACGGTGAGGTTGGTAAAAGCGACAGCGGTCAGGTAAAGTGCTACGTTTTACCGGACAGACGAGCGGATAGATTCGACAGAAGCTTCGAAGGGACAAAAAAAGAAAATGAAGATTTTGCGATATTGTTCGCCAAACTCAAAGATTTGGGCATTAGTGATGTTGGTCAGATTGACGAATATGCCAGGAAGGAGATTCTTGCCGCTGCGGGTGAGCATTTCCATAAGAAGGCACTGGAAGATATGATAGATGGTTTGCAGATGAGCGAGCCGAGCTATAGCGGCGAGGTTTGGGTGGTGGCCGAACACAGAAATGATACCATTCATCCGGCGACGTTTGAACTCGTCGGCAAGGCCCGAGAGCTCGCGGATTCTCTGGAAACAAAGGTGGGCGTATGCTTAGCCGGGGAAAGAGTGGAACCAACGGCAAAAGGTCTAATCGCCGCCGGTGCGGACAATATCTATATTGTCGAGGACAAACTGCTTGGAGCGTTCGACCCGGCTGCACATCGCAAGGTCATTGCCGATGCCATAAGCACATACCGGCCTCAAATCGTTTTGTATGCCGCGACCCCTCAAGGCAGAATGCTGGCACCGATGGTCTCATACAGGGTCGGCTGCGGGCTGACCGCAGACTGCACTTCGCTGGATATAAGGGACAGTTCGCGAAAAGGCCAGATAGGTATCCTTATGCAGACGCGGCCGGCTCTGGGCGGAAACGTTATGGCAACCATCTGCACAAAAGATTCAAGGTCGCAGATGGCCACGGCAAGACCGGGCGTTATGAAAAGACTGCCCCCAGATGACTCCAGAACCGGCAAAGTCATCAAACACAACGTTCAGCTTTCCGATTCTGACGTCAGTCTGGAAATTATAAAGACCGAACTGGGCACCGGCGAAGTGAACTTCGGCGCTGAGGTGATTGTCAGCGGGGGTAAGGGTATGCAGAGCAGGGATGACTATGAACGGCTCGTGGGCTCGCTTTGCGATTGCCTTGGCAAAAAGTTAGATATGCAAATTGAAAGAGGCGCTTCGCGCGCAGCGGTGGAACAGGGCTTTATCGACCGCGTGCACCAGGTCGGTCAGACCGGTACCGCGGTCGGGCCAAAACTTTATATCGCTCTGGGAATATCCGGTGCCATCCAACATATGATAGGCGTTGCAAACACTGAGACTATTATTGCCATAAACAGCGACCCGCACGCACCTATTTTAAAACAGTGTGATTACTATATTGTAGGCAGCGTAGAAGACACAGTGCCTCAGTTAGTTCAGGCGTTGGAAACAGAATAAAAAATGTCAAACAAAAACTACAATAAAGCGAAGGTCTTGATAGTTGGCGCAGGGCCGGCAGGTCTGGCAACTGCGATACAGCTCAAAGCCCTAAGGCCGGAGACTGAGATTTGCGTGATAGAAAAGGGAGCTGAGCTGGGCAACCACAACCTTTCCGGCGCAGTCTTAGAGGCTGAACCGCTGCATACGCTGCTGAATTCTGCTGTGCCCGGATGGCAGGAAAACGCAGAGGCCAAGGAGGTGCTGGCAAGCAAGATTAACAAAGACAATATTATGTTCTTTTTGGGCAGGAAGATATCATTTAACATTTTCTTTGCGGTCAGGCTTGCGAAAATGCTTCGGCTGGGCTTTGGCCAAATGCTCCACAATGGGGATTATTCCGTATCGATAAGCAGGTTTACCAAATGGCTGGGCCGGCTTGCAAAAGGACTCGGCGTGGAAGTACTGACCGGTTTCGCTGCTGAAGATATCATTCTTGCCCCGTTAGATGGAAGTAATGTTGGGCAAAAAGCATCTATTTCGGAAAAGCATCTAACGGGGCGAGACGAATCGAACAGTATGGCCCCCGCCGTTTTGCTTCGCAGAAGCGAAGCAATGGGGGTCAAGCTCGTTGACCAGGGTCTGGACAAGGATGGCAATAGGCAGCCGAACTTTGTCGAAGGCGAGACGATAAACGCTTCGTTCGTGGTACTTGCCGAAGGATGTGACGGGTTGTTGACGGAGAAATTTATAGAAAAAGCCGGCCTGCGGAGACAATCCCCCCAGCTCTATTCGGTTGGCGTTAAAGAACTCATCAAGGTAAGCGGCGAGCAATACAATAAATTTAGCTGCGGACGCGTTGTTCACGCTATGGGCTTTCCCTTATGGACACCGGTTTTAGGGCCGGGTATGTTCGGAGGTGGCATTGTGTACGCCGGTGTTAAGGAACATCTTTCTGTGGGCATAATCGTCGGTGCAGACTGGAAATACTGCGATTTTAACCCACAGGATGCGCTGAGCAATTTCAAGGAACATAGATTTGTGAAGCAGTTTATCGAGGGCGGCACGGTCGTAGAAGCGGGCGCGAAGATGATTCCGGAAGGCGGCTACCACGCTATTCCGAGGGACCCGGAAACAGGGACAATCGGCAAAGGCAATGTGCTTATACTCGGTGACAGTGCCGGCTTTGTTAATATGCTCAAAATCAAAGGCCTGCACAATGCCATTGATTCAGGTATGCAGGCGGCAAAAGCAATTACTGAAACTTTCGATAACCGCGAGATGGCAGCGTTGAGATACACCGAGCTGATTGACAAATCGAATATCGCCAGAGAGATGAAGTCGGCGATGAACTTTCGCCAGGCGATTGCGAAGTTCGGACCTCTGCAGGGGATGCCGCTGTCAGTTTTTGGCCGGCTGCTGCCGAAATTTAAGATTGAGAAAGACTATGAGGCGATGACCACGGCTCGTTACAGGCTCAGAGGCAGCCGGGAATTCGATAAAGATACCTTTACAGCAACGGCGGCAACCGAGCATCGCGAAGAACAGCCGTCACATCTGACCATTCTGGATTCGGCCATTTGCAAGACCAAATGCACACCCCAGCTCAATAGTCCGTGTATTACTTTCTGCCCGGCGGGCGTATATGAAACGATACACGATGAAGTAAAGCCAGCCAATCCATCCAACTGCCTGCACTGCAAGAGCTGCCAGAGGAAATGCCCGTTCGATAATATCAGGTGGACTGTTCCGGAAGGCGGCGGCGGACCACGATATAAGCGAATGTAAAACCTGCCTGGATTATCTGCAAGTCTTTGAAATAGGTTCGACGGTTCGACCTTGCTCACCGCAGGCAAGCTCACTACAGGTTGGGTTTGATTGGGTTCGTATTGGGTTTGTTTTCACCAAGTTTCCAATTGGCAATATTTTCATAATCCACGGTTATTAAAGAGGTTAAGTTCATTTGAGCATCCAGCAAATTGGCTTTGATTGGCTTTGTATTGGCTTTGTTTTCACCGAGTTTCCAATTGGATTTATTTTTATATTCCCTTGTTATAACAGGACTTACGTTCATTTGAGCATCCAGCAAATTGGGTTTGTTTTCTTTATTCGTGATTCGTGGATCGTGGTTCGTGGATCGTATTTCATAGTTCGTAGTTCGTAGTTCGTAGCTCGTCGCTCCTGTCTTCTGTCTCCTTTCTCCTTTCTCCCTCATCTTCTGTCTCCTGTCTTCTGTCTCCTGTCTCCTGTCTCCTGTCTCCTGTCTCCTGTCTCCTGTCTTCTGTCTTCTGTCTTCTGTCTTCTGTCTTCTGTCTCCTGTTCTCATTATACCATACTTCCACCAAAAGTTCAACGATTATCTAACAAAGTCAACAAAAAAAACGACGCCTGCCCCATTGCTCAGAGTGTAGTTTACTCTAACGGGGCCAAAAAAGCACTTTTTTTGCCCGCCGTGCATCGCCGCGAACTTTTCGCTCACGAGCGTTCAACTCAAAACCAATATTTAATTGCTTAACCCTGCGAACTCTCCAGCCAGCGTGAGGCCAATATGATTAAGTTTTCCCAGTCCACGCGGGAATCGCCGTTCAGGTCAGCAGTGGGATTGACCTGTTTAAAGATACGGGACGAACCGGAGCTTGTTGGAATGAGCTCTCC
>Ga0114918_10004369_pt1 | contig 12306 bp, 10 predicted proteins | sample LantaG_FD_87015 | JGI IMG/M metagenome (GOLD analysis project Ga0114918, IMG submission 87015) | Deep subsurface microbial communities from Baltic Sea to uncover new lineages of life (NeLLi) - Landsort_02402 metaG | ecosystem: Environmental > Aquatic > Marine > Oceanic > Sediment | place...
ACAGCGGCGATGATGGGCAGGTTATGCTCGTAGACTTCCTTCGAACTTGTGATCATCGTCGGGAGAAACGCCGTCGTGCTGGCTTCGAAAACGCCCTGGCAGGCCAGAATAAAATCGTCCCGCGTCAGGTTTATATCGGAGAAGTGCACCTCCTTGTAGCCATTGACCTGGAGGTCCACGAGTCCTCGTATCTTTATGCTATTTGAAATCTGTGCTTTGTGACCCATTCTCTTATCCGATTACCAACAACACATCTTATAAAGGATTTTCATATCGCTGTCAAATACACACTTTAAATATCCGCCGACAACGGCACGAGATTTTTCTTGCCTTGCCGCCTGCAAATCTCCTATCATTCCCCTCGACTGTAAACAGTATGAAAATATTGTAGAGGACGAGAGCTTATGCCTTTTGAAATCAGTGGCCTGCGACCCGTCAGCAGTTGGATTGAGCTGATTAGAGATAGAAATAGCGATTTTGTCAGCAAGCTGCACCAAATCTATGGTGATAATAACGATCTAAAGATCGAAGCGGTCAGAATGTGCCTGTGCAGCCTCGGAGCATTCGCCGAGAGATACGGGGCGGACCGCAACGTTCTCATTATCCGCTCGGCCGGCCGGGTCAACCTTCTCGGCACGCATATCGATCATCGCGGTGGCTCGGTCAATCCCGTCGCTGTCAAGCACATGTGGCTTGTTGTTGAGCCGCGCGACGACGACCTGGTGCTCGCTAAAAACTTCGAGTCGAACGATTTCCCCGATGAGCAGTTCAGTATCAGCCGGTGTCTGCCGGCCGGCGAGAAAATCGAAAACTGGGACGCATGGTGTTACGATGAGTTTGAAAAACGCAGGAACGATCCATCGGTGAGCTGGTCGAATTATATCCGCGCGGCGGTTTTGTACCTTCAGCATCTTAACACAAAAGACGACGGCAGCTTCAATCCGGCGATCCGCGGGATGAATATGATGGTTTACGGCAATATACCGCAAGCGGCCGGCCTGAGCTCATCATCGGCATTGGTCATGATAACAGTTGAAGCTGTAGTACGGATAAACTCGCTTCAGATCAAACCTGCTGATTCAGTTGAGCATTGGGGATTGGCCGAATGGTATGTGGGCACACGTGGCGGTTGTAGTGACCATGCTGCGATTATATACGGCAGGCATCATACTACTCTCCATATGACAGCTTTTCCATTATCCGTAGAGGAGGCAGCACTTCCGGCTGGCTATTGCTTCGTTTTAGCGAATAGCAGCATCAAGGCAAAAAAACAAGCCGGCGGCCGCGATATCTTTAACAGCCGGGTCGCAGGATATATATTCGGCTTGATGTTAATGCGCAAAAACTTTCCAGAGTACGCCGATATACTCGAACGACTTCGGGATGTCAATCCTGAAAGACTTGGCGTTGATGAGAGCCAAATCTATCGAATGGTAAAATCACTGCCGGCTTCTGCCTGCAGAGCAGATATTTTAACACTTCTACCGATAGATGAGCAAAAGATTCATCGTGTATTCAGAAGTCACGCCGAACCCAAAGAGGGCTATCTCATCCGGCAGGTATGCCTCTATGGAATCGCCGAGTGTATTCGTGCCGAGATGGCTCCGCAGTGCCTGCGAGCGGGTGACATGAAGACATTCGGCGAGCTTATCAACACCTCCCACGACGGCGACCGAGTGACGAAGCTTGTTGACGGCCGGCGCGTACCTACCGACAACAGTTATCCAGACGAGAGAATTGATGCCTTGATCGGCGATCTGGAATCGGGCGATCCCGAACGTATGAGCCGGGCCTATCTGTGGCGCCAGGGCGGCGGCTATAACGTAAGCCTGCCCGAAATAGATACACTCGTTGACATATCGCTGGCAACCGAAGGCGTTATCGGCGCGGGCCTTGTCGGCGCCGGGATGGGCGGTTGTATCGTGGCAGTCGTCGAGAATGAGCACGCCCGGCGACTGGTCGAAAATATGACTGAACAATACTATCACCTGCGCAACCTGCCGGTAAGGGCGGAGATTATTACTCCCGTGGGTGGTTTGTGCGCTATGGATTGAGCAGTGAAGCCGCCTCGGCGTCCAGGAATATTTTACAATTGCCGTGCTGCTGTAATATCGAGGCCGGACAAATCGGCGTCACCTTTCCTTCGAGAGCGTTTTTCACAGCCTCGGCTTTGCGCTCGTCGGGAACCGTCACGATCAGACATGCGCTTTTCATAATCTGCCGAATGCTCATCGAGATTGCCTGCCGGGGCACCTGCTCCAGAGTTTCGAACCAGCCTTCTCCCAACTGTTGTTTCCGGCATTTCTCATCCAGTTCGACGACGAGATACGGCTCTTCGGTCTCGAAATCTGCCGGCGGGTCATTAAAAGCCAGATGCCCGTTTTCCCCGATTCCCACCATTGCCGCGTCGATTGGGTGCTCGGCTATAAGGGAGCCAACTCTTTGGCACTCCTGCTCCGGGTCGCCGGCATCGCCGTTGACGAAATGTACGCTCTTTAAGCCCGGTACCAGATCCACGAACCGCTCTTTCAGGAATTTTCTGAAACTCGCCGGATGGTCCGCTCCCATAGCGATATACTCATCCAGGTGAAACATCGTGACTTTCGAGAAGTCGACAGTCTCTGCTTCGGCCAGGTTCTTGAGCATTTCGAGCTGGCTCGTTCCGGTTGCGAGAATAATATTCGCCCGGCCCTTGCCTTCAATCGCCTTATTGATTGCCTGGGCGGCCGCTGCCGCCGCCGCTGCTCCCATTTCCTGTTTTGTTTTGTAAATGAATTTTTCCATAATATTTCTCTCATTTCAAATCGAATAACATTTGTAGTAATCATAAGCAATTTTTGCCGCTTTGGCAAAGATTTTCCTTGCCCTGCAAGCGGTAAATCTTCTATAACATCTGTGGGTATCACACGGGAAATAACCCATTGGCCCTTACAGGGGCGGTTTTGCCTTTTTTGTCGAGGAGCAGCAATAAAATGAACGCACAGCCCGTAAATGGAGGTAGACCATAGTGACTACATGCAGACTTACCGCACTGGCGATAATCGTGAGCTTTTCTTATCTGACTTCGGCGGCAGGGCAGGCTTCCACAGATTCTTCCGCGATCCTGAAAACGCTCGACAAGAGCCATCCGCGATTGATGCTCAAAGATAAAGACCTGGAACGTCTGAAAGAGCTGTACAAAGAAGATAAGGTTTTGCGGAAGTGCGTAAAGGACGTTCTCGATGAAGCGGATAACTGTGCCGGCAAATCAATGCTCACTTATAGGAAGATTGGCCCCCGGCTGCTTAGCGTGAGCAGAGAATGCCTCCACCGGATTTACACCCTCGCCCTTGCATACCGATGGACGGGCGAGGAAAAGTATGCCGGGAAGGCCGTCGATAACATGCTGACCGTCTGCGCATTCAAGGACTGGAATCCGTCGCACTTTCTCGATACCGCCGAGATGTCCCACGCCGTCGGGCTCGGTTATGACTGGCTGTATTCCTATATGGACGCCGGGACGCGAGAAAAAATCAAGGCCGGCCTCATCAAGAATGGTTTGGAGCCGGGACTGGAAGCATACAAAAGCGCATGGTGGGTTCGGAGCGAATACAACTGGAACCAGGTCTGCAACGGGGGATTGATAGTCGGCGCTCTGGCGATTGCCGAGTCGGACCCTCAGTACGCCAAGCAGATTGTTCCCTCCGCCGTCCGGTCGCTGCCGATTGCGCTCAAGAGCTACGGCCCGGACGGCGCGTGGGGTGAAGGGCCCGGCTACTGGAGTTATGCCACGCATTACACCGCCTATGGACTGGCGGCACTGCAGAGTGCTTTGGGCAACGATTTCGGCCTGCTGAAAATCGAAGGATTGGCTCAGGCGGGAGATTTTCCAATTTATACTGCCGGCCCGACCGGGCATTATCTTAACCTGGCCGACGTTGGAGAAAAAAGCTCCAGAAGAACGCTGCCTTGTTTATTCTGGCTGGCACGCACATACGGCAATCCGTTCTATGCTCATGATGAACGTGCGATGCTGGTCAAACACAGAGCCAGCCCGCAGCACGTGGTTTGGTACATGCCAGAGCCGGATGGGAAACTTCCGGCAAGAGATATTGACCGTTATTTTCGCGGCCCCGTGGAAGTGGCCGTATTCCGAAGTGCATGGGACGATCCCGAGGCGCTTTGGGTAGGCGTTAAGGCCGGGTATAACCAGGTTAATCACGGGCATCTGGACCTGGGTAACTTCGAGCTGGAAGCTCTGGGTGTTCGCTGGGTTCGCGACCTCGGTTCGGATAATTACAATCTTCCGGGATACTGGGATGGAAAAAGAGGCGGCAAGCGGTGGAGTTATTATCGCTTGAATTCGAAAAGTCACAGCGTCCCGCTGCTGGGCGGTGAAGACCAGGACCCAATGGCGATATCAAAGTTCATTAAATTCGAGTCAAAGAAGTCCTCGGCGTTTGCCATGATAGATCTGACGAGTGCTTACGAAAATTTTGCGAAGAAGGTCACACGGAGTGTCGCTATACTGGACGACAGGAAGGCCGTACTCGTGCAGGATGAGTTCGAAATCAAGAAACCGTGCGAGCTCATCTGGGCGATGACGACCGATGCGGAAATATCGCTGGAAAAAGAACGAATTGCGAGACTGACCATTGACGGCAAAGAGCTCGTCGCAGAGGTTCTGTCACCTTATAACGCTGCGTTTACGGTCGAGTCCGCCGAGCAGAAGCCGCCGGAGAAGACCAATAAAGGCGTCAAACGTTTGATTGTACGCCTTGAAAATGTGAAAGATAATGTACGGATCGCTATTAGGCTATCGCCCAAATGGAAGGGGGGTAGTCGTTAACATCAGTTTGATCGTACCAAGGCCGTTGGCAGAGTGATAAAACCGGTAAATCAAATATGTATAAAGATTACTTATCAGGAGGTCAAAAATGCAAAGTCGATTAAGTGGTATCTACAAGACAGTGGTTATCAGCGTATCAATCCTCGTGCTTGGATTTTTCGTCACATCACAGGGCGCCGAGGAAAAGAAACCTCAACTTTGCCAGGGCAATTATCAAAGTGAGGAGGCGGCGAAAGAGCAGCTTGCGAAGTTTGCCCAAAGCTATTCCAGCCTGGAACAATGGAAGGCACGGGCCGAACAGGTTCGCGGGGGCATCCTTCGCGGAACCGAACTCTTACCGCTGCCCGAAAAGTGCCCGCTCAAGCCGATCATCCACAGCAAACGCAAGTACGACGGCTACACCGTTCAGAACGTGGCGTTCGAGAGCATGCCGGGCGTCTTTGTTACGGGGAACCTTTACCGTCCTCTGAAAGGTAAGAGGCCCTTCGCTGCGATACTGTGCCCGCACGGCCATTTCAGCAGCGCAGATAATTACGGGCGATTTCGAGACAATATGCAAAAACGATGTGCTACGCTGGCTCGCATGGGCGCGGTTGTCTTTTCTTACGATATGGTGGGATACGGTGATTGGAAAAACGCAGGATGGGAGCACAGCCTTCCGAAAAGCCTCAAGCTGCAGCTATGGAGCAGCATACGTGCCGTCGATTATCTCGTATCACGCAAAGACGTGGATCCAAAACGCATCGGTATCACCGGTGCCTCGGGCGGGGGTACTCAGACGTTTCTGCTAACCGCCGTCGATGACCGCATCGCAGTCTCGATACCAACAGTCATGGTTGCGTCCCATTTCTTCGGCGGCTGCGACTGCGAAAGCGGTATGCCCATCCACAAAAGCGATACACACGAGACAAACAATACGGATATTGCTGCACTGGCGGCGCCCCGTCCCCAGATGCTCATCTCGGACGGCAAGGACTGGACCAAGAACACGCCGGATGTGGAGTTTCCTTATATCCGAAACGTCTATCGCCTCTACGGAGCCCAGGATAACGTCGAGTATCTGCACCTTCCCGACGAGGGGCACGATTACGGTATCTCAAAACGTCTTGGCGCCTATAAGTTTTTTGCAAAACACTTAAAGCTTTCGCTCGATAGAGTAACCGGTTCGGACGGCTCAATCGATGAGAGTTTCGTAGTCATTGAAAAGCAGGAGGATATGTACGTTTTTAATGCCAAACATCCCCGTCCCGCTTATGCAGTTAAGCCCGATGCGAAAAAACTGCCGTGGGATTAAGTATGTTTATGCCGGGGACGAATTGCAGGTAGCTGTAATAAAACCGTTCGTCAGTGCCGGACGGTTGCAGGGGCGAGCTGTTTATCGACTGCTTTACGGTAACCTGTGACGGTGATATTCATATCAGGCCGTACCTCGACGATGGCGTAAGAGTTGTTTTCCGGGCCGGGACCTTCGATTACTGCTTTTAACGTATAGTAGTGAATCCTTTCTATCAGGCTGTACCCTCCATCGTGGCGGTGGCCCTGGAACACGGCCAAAACCCTGCCCGATTGTTCGAGTATTTGCCGGACCTCGGCGGCATTTTTGACATAATGCGAACCGGCACCGTCGAGGAGCTGGTGGACCAGGACAATAACAGGTTTGCTTGACGCGGCCAGGTCCAGCCTGAGCCACTGTTGCTCGGCAGGGGGGACATTGGCATCGGTCCAGTCGAAATTGCCGTGGTCGTAATCGGTACCGTCGGATTTATAGTTGGCGTCGAGAACGACAAAGTGCACGCCGTTGAAATCAAACGAGTAGTAGCTTATGCCGGGATCTATGCCCGTGTTTTCAATATTGGTCAGAAATTGTGCCTTCGAGAGACTATCCTGGTCGTGATTGTCGAGCACATGGTAGCCTGGGCCGTTGAACTTGCAGAACACACCCTCGACAGCTCGCAGATACGACAGGGTCTTCTGCTCGACAGGGGGGGAATTCTGGTCCTTGAAATCACCGAGCTCCACGATAAAATCGACCTGCTGCTCGTTCATCACTTCGACGCATTCGCCAAGCTTGTCGAGCGAATCCCGGTAGAAGCGTGTGCCCGCGGTATCGGCGTCGGCATAGTGACAGTCGGTAACAATGCCGAATCTCACGGCTCCCGGCTTGCGTCTGCGGCCGGTCGGACAGGTGCAGGAAATCGGCGTCAAGACCAGGCCGGCGAGCGCCGCTGCCGAGGACTTCAAGAAAATCCGCCGAGTGACAATCCAATGCTGATTGTTGAAATTTCTGCCTATCGTGCAGCCTTTCTAAATGAAAGATATTGTGGCCCGAGCCCGACTCACGCTGCTCCCCGGGCATAGATCATAGAGACGGCTCTTTGAGCTCCTGTGCTTTCGGCAGGTCTTTGAGCGTATTTAGGCCGAAGACTTCAAGAAACTTTTTCGTAGTTCCGTACAGCATCGGTCTGCCTAATACTTCGGCCCGACCGACGATCTTGACTAATCCTTTATAGCTCAGGGATCGAATCACCTCGCCGACCGCAACGCCGCGGATGGCTTCGATATCCGCGCGCATAACCGGTTGCTTATATGCGACAATAGCAAGCGTCTCCATGGCGGCGGGGCTCAGTTTGTTGTCGCCGCGAACCCGAAGCAGTTTCTTGAGCCAGTGATTGTAAGGACTCAACGTCAGCATCTGGTAGCCGCCGGCGATTTGCTCAATTCTAAAGGCGTTATTGTTCGCCTGGTACTTGTTATTCAGATTCTTGATGTGCTGACGAATCTGTTTTGCACTTGCCTCGACAATATTCGCCAGCCTGGCATCTGTGAGTGACTCATCGCTGGCAAACAAGATCGCCTCCACAACCGACTCGACCGTAGTGGTAATCTCCTGATCGGGCTGCGAGACATCAGGCTGTTCCTCATCAGGCATTTGAGGTTCATCATCCTGAAGATCCTGTGCTTCTTGTACATCTTCGGCTTCCGGGACGTCCTGCTCTTGCTGTGCTCCTTGTGCCTCTTCGGCCTCCAGGATGTCTTGTTCTTTCTGTGCCTCTTCAGCTTCCATGAAGTCTTGTTCTTCCTTTAACTCTTCGGTTTCCGGGACGTCTTGCACTTCATGCATTTCTGCTGTTTCCTTCACGTCCTGATCTTCTTGTATTTCTTCTATTTCCTGGCTTTTTTCTGTCATATGTTCTTCCACTTAAACGGGTCTGCATCTTTCTTGCTTATGCTGATTTTTACTGTTTTGATCTGTTTTTGCAACTGCCTGGCGAATTTTTTTAATATGAACCGTTCTGAAACGGTATGGCTCAGGCAGATACAGGTCAGCCCCGCCTCCTGGGCGGCCAATGCCTGATGATGTTTCAACTCTCCGGTCAGATATAAATCGGCCTTGGCGGCGATAACCGAATTGATAATCTTGCCGCACGTGCCGGCGCAAACCGCCGCCCGCCTGATCAGCCGGTTCTGGTCCCCGACAATGCCGACCGCTTTGGCGCCGGTGGCCTTTTTTACCTTCTCGATAATCTGTGCGATTCGCACGGGCCGGGCTAATTCGCCGATCCGGCCCAGTCCGAACGGCAGCTCAGTATCGTGCAGTTTGAAAACATCAAAAGCCGGCATCTCGTAGGGATGCGCCTTTTTCATCGCCGTTACGACGTCATTGAGTTTGCCTGCCGGCACAATCGTCTCGAATCGTATCTCGTCGACCTTTTCGATTTTACCTCTTTTGCCGATAGCCGGCTTTGCACCCTTATGGGGCAGGAAGGTTCCCGTGCCCTCGGCGCCGAAACCGCAACGGCTGTAGTTGCCGATTGCCCCTGCCCCGGCTGCAAACAGGGCGTTCGAAACTTCCGCCGCCGATTTGGCTGGGACAAAGACGACGAGCTTGTAATTATCGCCCGCCGGATTTGCCACGTAATCGCCGATCGGTTCGCCATTAACGATACCGACAATCTCGGCAAGGCCATCGTTGACTCCTCCGACTGCCGAATCCAGGGCGGTATGGATCGCGAAGACCGAGATGCCCGATCGAATCAAATCATACACAACGCCGGTAGGCCCCTCGGCGGTGATTTTCTTCAGCGCATCCCAGATTAAAGGATGATAGCCTATAATCAAATCGATCTTCAGTTTTTTTGCTTCGGCGACAACATCGCGCGTGATATCGATAGTCAGTAGGATATTTTTGACATCCTTCTGCGAATCACCAATCAACAGCCCCACGTTGTCCCAGTCCTGCGCCAGCTTGAGCGGGATTATTTCGTCGATTCTCGCGGCAATATCTTTTATCTTCATTTGTTTTTCTCGCACTCGCTTTTTACGAGCTGATCAAAACTCGTTTGCAGCTTTTTGGTCACATCCCCGACCCGGCCGTCACCGACTATGTGGTTCTCTACCTTCATTATCGGCATAACCTGCATGATAACATTCGACAGAAAAATTTCATCGGCGCCGAGCAAATCATCTATCGAGAGATCTTTCTCGGTCAACTTAATTGAATTCTGCCCGGCGAGCAGGCAGACGGTCTTTCTTGCTACACCCGGAAGAACGGGCGTATTAATCGGTGGTGTGTAGAGAACCGAATCCTTGACCAGAAAAACATTGCTGATACAGCCCTCGGCCAGGCGATTATCCACCGTAAACCAGATTGCCTCGGCTGCTCTTTTCTGATGCGCCAGGTTCAGCGCAATCATACGAGAGAAATAGCTTGTCGTCTTCCGGCCGGAAGTCGGGTCGATCGGATTCTGCTTGAACGGGCACAGCACGACCATCACGCCTTTTTTGTAATATTCGGGCGGGTAAGACTGGAACTTTGTCGCTGTGATAAGAAGCGTCGATTTACGCTGCTCTTCGGATTCGGCCATCGGCCCGTTCGTGAGAGTCAGACGCAGGCGCGCATCGGTCAGCTTATTGGCAACCAGCACTTTGTTGATCGCCTCGGCGATATATTCACGATCGTATGGGTTATTTATCGACAGAACGTCGGCAGCGGCAAACAGCCTGTCCAGGTGGTCCGTCAGGGCGAAGACTACGCCGTTGTGACTGCGCATCGTCTCGAAAAGCCCAGCCCCGTATAGAAATCCGCTATCGGTAACGGATATAGAGGCCTTATCGATATCGACTAATTTATCATTTAGAAAAACTTGTTCAGTCATAGTTTTGTATTACGCAATACGTATCACGCACGACGCATTACGCTATTTATACCTGCGAGCAATGCTCTTACTTTTACAATTGTCTCGGCCCACTCTGCTTCCGGGTCGGAATCTGCGACGATGCCTCCGCCGGCTTGAGCATAGGCCTTCTGGTTTTTGATAATAATCGTTCTTATGGCAATATTCAAGCATGCACTGCCGTCTATCCCGATAAAACCTATACTGCCCGTATAGACGCCTCTGGCGTTCGGCTCGGTTTCGTCGATGATTTCCATTGAGCGGATTTTCGGTGCTCCTGTGATTGAGCCGCCGGGAAACAATGCCTTTAGAACATCGCAGAAGGTGATTTCCTCGCGAAGCCGCCCGGCCACGGTAGCAACGGCGTGAAATACCGTTGGGTAAGTTTCAATCGTTCTTGGCTGGACGACCGACCTTGTCCCGGGCCGGCAGATTCTGGCGACATCGTTGCGTTCCAGGTCGATAATCATATTCAGCTCTGCCTGCTCCTTTTCGCTGCCGAGCAGTTCGTTGAAATTCCGGGCGTTGATTTGCTTCGCCTGCAAGGCCGCCTCCGCAGTCTCATCGAGGCGAGGCCTGGTGCCCTTTATCGGTTTGGTTTGAATCATGCCGTCGGCGATTGTGATAAACATTTCGGGCGATGCACTGACGATTTGAAAACCGCCCGCGTCGATATAAGAGGCGCAGGGGCTTGGATTGTAACGGTTCTGCCAGTGATAAAGCTCAATCGCCCGCGCATCGTAATCGCATTCGAACCGCTGCGAGAAGTTGATCTGATAAACCTCGCCGTCGTAGATGTACCGCTTAATTTTCTCGACGGTTCGCAGGTAGTAATTTTTGTCCATATTTGATCGAACTTGCGACAAATCAATATTGTCAAGGTCGGCGGTCGCAGGTTGCAGCAGGCGAATCCTTTGAGATTCAACCAGCAAACGCTCCAGAGCGGCAAGTTTTTCTTCCTGCTCTTCGGCATCGTCCGGCAACTCCAGGACGATCAGCCAAAAACTTTCTTCGAGATGATCGTAGGCGATGAACCGGTCATAGAAACACAACCGAATCAGCGGCAGTCCAATATCGTCGACTGCGGCAGCCGGCAGCCTTTCGATATATCTGCCAAGCTCATAGCTGAAATACCCGATCCATCCGCCACGGAAGATGCTTTTGGGCAGGTTGATATCGCTATCTATTTCGAGTTTATATTTAGCCAAGGCTTTTTGTAGTTTTCCGAAAGGATTGTCCTGTCCCGCTTCGAACTCAAATATCTCTTTCGGTTGCGCAGCGAAGTAGCTGAATCTGCCGGCATCCGCCCTGGCCGGGTTGCCGCCGAGAATTGACGCCGATTCTAATCGGGCGAAAACTTCACAAAGACCGGGCAGATTTGCCGATGCGCGGATTTCTCTGCAACGCAATCGGCAGGCTATACGTCGACTATTCGCAGTGGCTGTTCCTGCCGCGACGACTTTCGTGCTTATGGCGGACGCATCGGTGTGATTTCTTGTTATATTCTGCACTTTTGTCATATATGGAATTCGATTTGTGCCGATATAGAACCAGAAGCTTAAAGTCCGTCTCTAATCTCATCCAGATGTTTCCTGGCATCCGGGACAAGCTGAAAGAAACCTTCAAGCTTTTCACAAGCATAGTCATCGCAGGGTGCACAGTTCACAACTTGCTTTTCTTTAGCACATTTCCGTATCTCACAGACGCTGCAGTGATTGAAAAGACAGTCACTATCCGATGTGCAGCCAAGACAATTAATATCCGCAGGTTCTATATTGTGATTATATTGTTTTGACCAGAGCCGGGCGACCTCTGCTCTTTTCGCGTCGTCATCATTCAGCGTAGCAATAAATGCACCGCACTGGCTGCATAACAAACCACAAATCGCTGTCATCTCATTCATCTTTTTTCCCTTCTGTAACGGTATATAGCCACCATCTGATTTTGTTTTGGTGTTTCGATCTTGCCTGCCTCTCAAAATAGACGGTCATTTCCAAACCACTTTCGATTTTAATCCTGAACCAGTGTTTACGTAAATACCTCTCGTTGCCGCCGCTGCGACAAGGCCCCAGTTCTTTCCAGGTCTCAAGCACATCAGCCACTATGTATTCTTTGTCTCTCCATTTAAATCGCTCCGGAAGTCCCGGCTCACCTCTGGTCATTGCAGTCGTTTCAAACGTACCTGCGACCGGCTCGATTGGCTCACTGATAAATTTCTCGCTCATAAGCTCATTGTCCGGCTTTGAATTCTGTCATAATCCGCACTCCTGATGAAGTGCCTATTCGTTGTGCGCCCGCGGCTAA
>Ga0114918_10004370_pt1 | contig 12305 bp, 7 predicted proteins | sample LantaG_FD_87015 | JGI IMG/M metagenome (GOLD analysis project Ga0114918, IMG submission 87015) | Deep subsurface microbial communities from Baltic Sea to uncover new lineages of life (NeLLi) - Landsort_02402 metaG | ecosystem: Environmental > Aquatic > Marine > Oceanic > Sediment | place: Baltic...
ATTTCAGCGTGACGATATTGTAGTGCGCCTAGGTGTAGGAAAAAACATGGTTCAATCCATACGACATTGGTGCCTTGCCATTCGGGTTTTAGAGGAAGAACCAAAAACACGCTCAAGGAGTCTACGTCCTACAGACTTTGGACGCAGATTGCTTAATGATGAAGGTTGGGACCCATTTTTGGAGGATGACGCTACTTTATGGCTCATCCATTGGAACTTGGCAAGTATAGGGACCCGTGCAGCTACCTGGTATTGGGGTTTCAACAGGTTTCATGAGTCTGCATTTACCAGAGCTACGATGGTTGAGTTATTAATAAGAGATTTGCAGGCATTGGGATGGTCTGATGTATCCCACTCAACGATCAAACGTGATGTAGATTGCTTCGTGCACACCTATTTATCCCCAAGGGGGGGCAAAGAGCATACTGATGCTACCATTGAGTGTCCCTTAAGTAACCTTGGTATGCTTATCCAGGAACCCGACAGTGAAAAATTGCGATTTAAGACTGGACTTAAAACGACCCTCCCTGATGCGGTCTTTGCTTATGCTCTCGCTCAATTCTGGGATAAGCGAAACAATAAAGGAAAAGCACTTGAGCTTAGAGAGATAATGAGGTCTGAGGGTAGCCCCGGGTTAATATTCAAGCTTGACCAAGAATCGATGTTGGGCTATTTGGACGCCCTCAATAATGTGACTTCTGGATACATGATCTTTGAAGACACACCTTTGGTTCGGCGCGTGATAAGACCAACAGAAGCTACGTGCAATCCGATATCTTTCTTGGAGAATTATTATGGTAGCAGGTAGGGCCAATATGGATGAACTGATATCACTCAAACCTCGGTTCCTTCGTTCGGTCCACCTTGAACGCGACTTCTATGCCAAAGATGCGGTTAACGGATATTTGGTTACCCGTGGCTCTCTCGCAGCACTTTCGCTATTGGCTCGCGGGGCTTCAGACCCATCTTACCGTGCGCAATCCATATCTGGGCCATATGGATCTGGCAAATCTGCTCTAGCAATGTATTTCGCCAGACTTCTCGACAAGACGGCGACTAATGCAGCTCGGGAAGAAGCTCGTGGATATCTCGGTGAAATTGGCGATCAATTGCTTCCACCTTCAAATCAAGGATACATATCCATCTTAGCAACAGGAACGCGAGAGAGCTTGTATACGTGTCTAATAGAAAACCTAAAACGGTCCCTTCAAAGATCAGATAGGAACGGTTTGCTTCAAAGATTGTTTCGCAAACACAAGCCGGTAGTCACAGGTACTCAGACCGATACGCGTGCCCTAGTAGGGCTATTTGAGGACCTGGCAAGGCTCTCGATACAAGAGAACCAAGCTTCGGGCATAATTGTGATTGTGGATGAACTAGGCAAACTACTAGAGCATGCAGCACTTAGGCCGGAAGAAAGCGACCTACACATATTACAGGAGATGGCCGAGGCTGCTTCACGTAGCTATGAATATCCTATGTGGTTTATCACCATCCTTCATCAAGAGTTCTCACAGTATGCATCTCGTCTAGGCCGCCGACATCAGAGAGAGTGGTCTAAGGTTCAACAGCGCTTTTTTGATGTCCCATGCATACTAGATGACACGGATGCTCTGCAATTAGTCACTGCTGCTCTAAATAATTCGGAAAAAGCAATCGTTCGTGAAAACATCCACGTGCAAGAAACGGCAAGAGCCTGTATCAAGCTTACCTCTAAGGGCTCAGAGGTTGATTTCGAAAAATTATGTGTATCTTCCTATCCGTTGCACCCAACCACGTTATTGATACTCCCTGCGCTGTTTAAAAGATTCGGACAAAATGAGCGTTCTTTATTCTCGTTCTTGTCTGCTGATGAACCTTTCTCCCTTTCCGACTGGGTTCAGACTCAAGAGTTTCGAACTGATGATCCACCTTTCGTACGTCTACCACAGTTGTATGACTACGCTTACTACACACTTATCGGAGGAGCTCCTAATCCACAATTTGCCAGAATATGGACAGAGGTCGAGGATGCAATAAATCGGTTAGGAAATGAGGCACCGGAAGAGATTGACGTTCTTAAGAGTATAGGTTTACTGGGGCTTGTTGGAGATGCCTCGCCTATTTCAGCCTCAAGAGAAGTAATACAACTGGCTCTCGTCTCTCCCAGCCGGTCAGTACAACAGGTAGATAACGCAATAAGGTCTCTTGAATCAAAACGACTTGTCGTATTTCGACGCTTCAGAAACGCTTATAGGCTATGGGAGGGTAGCGACATAGACATAAATGAACTTCTTGCGGAGGCATATCAAACATTACCCCCACAGTCAGTTACATTAGCCGTCGCACGAGATTTGTGCCCCTCATCACCACTAGTGGCACGAAGGCACTCCTTCCATACAGGTATGTTGAGATTCTTCGCTGTCATGCCGAGCTCCAAGGAAGGTCTATTGAAAGCTACCAAGATGAAGGGAAACTATGATGGGTGCGTAGTGCAATGTCTAGTTGAGAATGATGAAGAAGTAGAATTCGTTGCGTCTATCACGCAGCAGCTGGAAGATCCTTCTGTTATCGTTTTAATTGGGAAAGAGAACGACGAGCTTGCTGAGTCTGCCAGTGATGTTTCCGCCCTTGAATGGGTAAAGAAGAATACCCCGTCTTTGGCCGGTGACCGTGTTGCTCGTCAGGAACTGAGTGAACGACGCTTGGAAGCTGAAATGGCATTTCGTTCTGAATGGGATGGTATTTTTGAGCCTGGCTTAAACGGTTGTACGTGTTACTTGCAGGGTAAGGAATACAGCAATCTTCCGACTAGGCGTTTCGCTTCGTTATTGTCCGATGCATGTGATGCTACTTTCCCTTACGCTCCCATAGTGAAAAATGAACTTATTAACCGACGTAGTCTTTCATCTGCAGCTACGGCAGCTAGGCGGAATCTGATTGAGGCTATGATCTCGTCGAGTGACAAACAGGGACTGGGCATTACAGGATATCCACCTCAAAGAAGCATCTATGAATCATTGCTACTGCACAGTGGCATTCACAGAAGTACCGAAATGGGCACATGGATTTTCGACAAGCCAAATGACTCAGATCCTGGTTTACAAAAGGCCTGGGACTATATTCTCGAAGCAGTAGATTCAAGTAGTTTGGAGCCAAAGTCAGTAGTCGAAATCTTTGGTGAGCTTAGCAGTGCACCGTATGGAGTTGCAGATGGTTTCGTGCCCGTGCTATTCTGCGCTTACCTGCTAGCGAATAATATCACTATAGCGTTGTATGAAGAAGGTGCCTTTGTACCAGAGTTGTCGGTGCCAGCTCTGGAGAGGCTAATGCGAAGGCCAGAGAAATTTTCAGTGTTGAAATTCGAATTGGGCGGTGAACGCTCTGCTGTAGTTGAACGCTTCGCTCGAGGTTTCACGGTTAATAATGGAGTGTTGCCTGTTGTGCGTTCACTTTATGCTCGGATAGGCTCTCTTCCTAAGTATACATTAATGACGCGGAATTTATCGCCAGAAGCAATTGCTGTTCGCGAGACAATACTGAGAGCAAAAAGCCCGGAACGTTTGCTATTCATAGACTTGCCAACTGCCGTAGGCTTTCAACCATTTCAACCGTCGTTTAATGATTCTATGAATGAGGATAATGTTGAAGCATTTTTCGACTCGTTAAATAGTGTTTTTTCCGAATTTATTGGTTGCTATCCAAAGCTATTAGACTATATTAGAAAGGGAATTCTCGATATATTTGATATAACTGAGAATGAGAGCGAATGGATTACCAAAATCCAAAAACGTGCTTCACGCTTGTACAATGCGGTCTTTGATTCGAAGCTACGTGCTATCGTAATGAGAGCTAGTGACACGCAATTAGGCAAAATAAAGTACCTGGAATCTTTAGCGGCAGGAATCACAGGGCAACCTTCTAGTCGGTGGAGTCAGGCAGACGAAGATAACTTCGCACGCCTCGTGCCACAGCTCGCATCTCAGGTGCGGGCAGCCGAATCTGTGCAGTATCTGAAGTCAACCCTGGAAGACAATGAAGACGGCTATCTGCTCACTATCAACGATAGACAAGGAGAAGCAGTGCGTCAGATCATACGCTTTTCCCGCAAAGAACGGGGTGAGGTAGAGAGAATAGCTCGTATTCTCAGTGACCAAGATTCATTTAGCACGAACCGGCACATATTGCTAGCAGCAATCACTGAGGCTGCATGCCAATTGACCAGTCCGACTGCAACTGAAGAATAAACTAACAGGAGTACTTGAGAAATGGGAAAAAGTAAGGTTCGTCACATACTTTCAATATCGGGAGGGAAAGATAGCGCTGCATTGGCTATCTACATGCGTGATAAAATCCCTGATATGGAATATGTGTTTTGTGATACGGAGAAGGAGCTCCCCGAGACATACGATTATCTGGGCCGTTTGGAAGCCTTCCTCGGCAAACCAATCAATACCTTGAAACACGATGGACGCGGTTTCGATCACTGGCTGAGCGTATACAGGGGCTACTTACCGTCTGCACGGACGCGCTGGTGTACACGCCATCTTAAGTTACAACCGTTTGAACTCTACGTAGGGGACTCTCCAGTGATCAGTTACATTGGAATACGTGCTGATGAGGATCGGGAAGGTTATATATCAACTAAGCCAAACATCAAGACGGTGTACCCGTTCAAAGAAGATGGAATTTGCTACTCTGATATTAAGCGGATACTCGAAGAGGCAGGAATAGGTATGCCTTCATATCGTACTTGGAGATCAAGATCGGGGTGCTACTTTTGCTTCTTTCAACAAAAGATAGAATGGGTAGGTCTATTAGAGAATCATCCCGTTCTTTATCAATTGGCGAGGAAATATGAGAAGGTAGATGAAACTACCGGCAAGCGTTTCACGTGGTGCGACAGGGAAAGCTTAGAAGAGTTGGCACGTCCAGAGCGAGTAGCCGCAATTAAAGCAGAATACCGACATAGAATGGAGCGCAGTAATGTCACTGACGGTCGATTGGCTGAACTGTTTGAAGACGAGGAGGGGCCACAACCATGTTTAGTTTGCACTCTTTAGCTGGAGAGATAAGATGCCACTAGAGATTGGTGGGAAACTCCAGCGCCTTAAGGCAGAGATAAACAGTATTCGACGCGGAAATTACAAAGGGCGTATTAAACCGCATAAACCCCTAATGCTACTTGCTGTCCTAGATCTGATGAACGCTGGAATAATAACTGAAAATCGGGTCACTTTCGACAATACGCTTAAGAACAAGTTCCAAGAGTTGTTTCTCATAGCTCATAAAGAGGGAGACTGGTGTCATCCATCTGAACCGTTCTTTCACTTGCGTACTGCTGGCTTCTGGTTTCATAAGCCGTGCCGAGGAAAAGAAAAGGCCTGCGCTGACCTCGACACTTCAGGCGGAGGCAGTAGAAGAATACTGGAAAATATTGAGTATGCTTTTTTCGATCCGGATTCTTTTATGGTATTAATGGATGCTGAGGCACGCTGGGAACTGCTAAATTTTGTCTTGCAAAGGTTTTTTCAGTCGCAAGAAAGGAGGAGTTTGCTTCAGTATCTGGAGCCGAAGGGGGTAGGTAATAAACAAGGCATGTAGCATGCTAATAGTAGAGAACCGAATATCGAAAACAATGGCTTTAAATGGAAAAACAGATGAGAAAGACAGAGAAAACTGACCGCGAGGACACCCACTTCTATATAGATAATGCACCACCTCGTGAGGTATCTCAGGTGTTACGTGTTCTTTCTGTGGAAAATGCGCTAACACTCAACGAGATAGCTAAAATAATGGACGATGAATACGGATTCGAGATGCAACGGGACCATACCTATTCCCCTAGACGACTATATGACCTAGGATTGGCTCACCAGGAGCGTCAGGGACCGAAGGTCATTTACAAATTGACGGAGCGTGGGCTAAAGTTGCAAACTATTCAGGCAATGGACATATCCCTTGCAACAGATTTACTACACTACCTCCATTATACTGGTTATTCTAGTAATCTACAGGACCGAAAATATCTTTGGAGCTACCGTCGCTGCTGCGAGCATACATGGTTAAACGGGCAACTGATTCCTGCTGCACAGTTAGCAGCTACGATTCAGGTTGAAATCGGTGCCGAATTTCCACATCTGGACTTTGGTGTTAAAGTAGGTATGCGTTTTAATAGTACTGCTGCAAGTTGCGTGTCTACCTGGTTACGTGCTTTGGATCCCCCACCTTTCACAAAATCCAGTAAGAATTTACAGCCACGCTTGGTCCAACGCTTTGAACTCGCTCTTCTCGCCCTTGATGATACCTATCGTTCCCGCCAATACCGCTACGGTGATGCTGTCTTAATGGATGACTCCCTGATAAATCAGACTGCGGGGGTCTTTTTCATTGATCTGAAGCGTTGTGCGGATTTGCTGCGGCTATCAGCAAACGTCGTTTCTTCGGTAAAAATGTCTGACACATTGGGTGGAGCGTCTATAAACCTACTCCGTCCGTTTACTATAGATGATCTCTGAGGTTTGAATATGAGCCTGTATGTTGAGTGGTTAAACCAAATCAAGCTTAAAGCTGATTATGAATGGCTCACTAAGGGTCAGCGAAAAGTGTTTGACGACATTGTGGAACGGTGGCCGGCAGAAGTTTTCGTGTGTCTGCACGGACCTCCAGGATGCGGCAAGTCATTCATAGCTCGGCTGCTAGTTAAGATGCACGGCTATATCTGTACAAATGACTTGAAAGGCCTAGAACCAGGTCCACATCTTGTCGTGGTAGACGGAGAGGAGTATAACCGTCTGATGAGACCGATAGCGCAATTACTGGGTCTTAAACGAATTGTTGTATTGATGAGGCGGCCTCCAAGAGATCCCATGCCTAGAACTGAAGTTGCTTTGGATGAACATGATGTCAAACAGTTTCAGCATAACCTTATCAGATATGGTGTGTTGCAGGCTTTCAAAACCGAGGTGGATGGTACGGATCTTGGACAGATACTCCGTGCCGAAGCGATAATAAGGGGAGGATGACAATGCTTGAAGATTTAGACCTTATATTAAACAAAGACGCAATTATTAGCACATTTCCGGTGAAGTATTTATTCTCTACTCCGGAGCAAGTAGAACACCATTACCGTACCCACGCACGCACGCATATACCCCTAGGAGACACTGATAAGTATGTGGACACCATTTTTAAGTGGATTGGCGGTGGAAATCAAGGAGCATTCATCGGCGCGGTTGTAGGAGAAAACGGTCATGGAAAAACCAGTTTCCTAGTTCATGTGTGGGATCAGAGTAGCGACCGCAAAGTATTTTCTGTACCACCATTCAAATGGGAAAAGGTATCCGACATTGTCGATGGCACTGAAGCCTGGATACAATATATATTGGGGAAAACCCACGCTGAATTGGCTCTCAAGGCGCATAGGCTGTATGAGAGTTTTAAGGAAAAGTCACTTAAAGAACGAGCCGAAGATATCGCTAAAAATGCAAAACAGAATGTAGACGAGGTTTACACTACACTTCGTGCTATGCAAGAGTCAGGAGACGTCGCGGACATATTACAGATGACGCCAGAGCGTGCTCTCGATTATTGCGCCCAAGTTACGGATGTCGTGAAAGAGGCGGGCTATTCCGGTCTATTGGTTTTACTTGACGAATCAGAGGTAACTGCGAGAGCTCTGAGTACTGCCAAGGTTTTGCAAATCCTTTTCGATATCGCTGATGGACTTAGAATGCGAGAAGGTGATTACGGAATATTTGTATCTATGCCTGAAAATTTCCTTGCACAAGCGCAAGCAAGTTTTCCAGCTTTGCCTGCGCGTCTCCAAAGTCGCAACTGTGTTCCCCGGTTAAGAGACCTGTATGGATCTGATTTTGCCCGTTCTCTATGGGAACGTTACGTTGAAGAATTCAATCTTAGTGATATTGCTGCGGCCGTAGTATCTGATGAAACGCTCCAGGCTATCGGGCAAGTAGCATCATCAGAGCGTAATGACCTCTCCTATGGCCCAAGAACAGTAATTTCGGCATTTAGACGAATGGTTTACTGCTATCAGACAAGGAACACTACCTATAGTCCATCTGATTTCGTTAAGGACTGTATTGATGAGGAAATACCTTATATCTCCAATTACCCCTCACGGATTCGCGAAATTCTTAACTCTCCTGAGGCCAGTGAAGTAAACCCGACCATCCTTATGACTTTGGCTGCTTTCCCTAACGGTATGACCCTCGAGGTTGGTACTAAATTAGGGATTGACAATCAACTAGCGGAGTTGTCTCGTCGACCTAGCTTAGTCTACAAACGTGGTAATCTATTTGGCTTGACAAGGCTACAAAAAACGATGATAGGCCCCGGACCTGATCAACTTCGCGATGTCATTATCAACATAGCTGAGGAGTTTGCTCCGGGCCCTGCCAGCCTAGCTGCAGCCATTGACGCATTCATACACCATTTGATACCGAGCGTTTTTGTACCAAGGCAAGGACAGCAGCTACTGGGCTGGGATATTCCAGGCCTATGGAGAGAAACACAAGACAAGACTCGCCATGCAGAACTTGTAGGTGCTTTTCATCAAACGGTGCGGGATTACCCTAAACGAACTATAACGGTAGCGGTTGGGCCACTGGAGGCTGACACACAAAAGCTATATTCCGAAATCCAGTCTCCTGACTCTGACTCGGACATACTCATCCACTTCAGGATACGCTGGAACAAAGAAGATGCGATGCCCGAGAAACGCATCGAGATAGATCCTGGAGACCCAGGAGGTCAGCCAGGTATTGTTAGGCTCGTCCTGAATTTCGCTGACAACCCACTATCCAATGAATCCCTTGAAGAGATTGTTGAGAAAGACCTATTGACCCCGCTCGGCGTTCTCTATCTGATTAATGAAAAGGACAAGCGCACGCTGCAAAGAGAATATGAGGCAGAGTGGCAAGCCAGACAAGAACAGTTATTACGTGAACTTCTAAATCGCTTTTTCGGAGATCAGGTAGTTAGGACACAGGCATCAGAACAAATCGGACAAACGATATCAGGTGATGCCTTAGCTCTATTGGGCAGCATATGCCGGGCTATACTGCTTAGACGTTATCCCAATTACTCAACGCTCATCACACAGCCTCAGTGGGAAAGGAAGGTAAACGAGTATATAGGCGCCCTTAAGAATGCTGACATCCCGATGGGTTGCAAGCGTGGCCACGAACCTTGGGTAGCTCCTGGTGACCGAGTAGCAAAGGTATTTAACACAGGTTTGATGAATCTGAAAGGCGGGTTTTTTGCTGGTCTAGATAATCTGATTTCTATAAAGTCACAGGAACGCCACGGTGATGTCGAGGTAGACTTCAGGCTACATCCGTTGGAAAAAGCCTTACTTGAAAGGATCACGCTTAATAATCCACTCCCCAAGCGCAAGTTTGATGGCGTGGAGTGCTGGTGTGTTCCGTTCGAAGATATCAAATCAATGGTACTCTATTCTGGTTACCTATTGGAAGAGCTACAGCAGATAGTTGAGATAGGTCGGAGTCGTGGCAGCTTCGAATCAGGGAAGTATAGAGACGAAAGGGAGCTATACTGCAAACCACTAGACCTGGATCAAATGAAGAACCAGCTAAACGAGAAATTAATGGATCTTGAGAGAGAAGCAGTAGAGTTCAGGAAATTACCCAACTTCCACTCATCATTCGACTATGATGCGACTCGAAGCGCTGTAAATGAAATTCAAGACGAAGCCCAATACGACACACTACAGAGTAAGATGAACCGGGAATTCGAGAGGATGCACCAAATGCTTCCAAACTACTTCGAACAGCTAGGTAACGCCATAACGACCCTACAGGGCAGTACCAATGATGTAAAAAGGGAATTAGTAGATTCTCGCGAGGTAGTGACAATAAAGAATTCGCAGAAAGCATCTTCAAAATGGTGCGCCGACTTGAATACATACGTGCTTGGTAGCCTAAGGAATCTGGTCAAACAGATCGAAAACGAGTGTTCGTCAACTTTAACTGATCTTAATAAAGCTTCGATGGAGTACAGCGCAAGTAAGCCAGGAAGACCGTTAGAAAAGGTCGATCTCTTGCTACAAGGTTGGAATCGCGAGAATGAGCTGAAGAGGCGACTTGGCTCAACGAAAGCAAAAGCTTCTACCACCATGACCTCGTTGCGTGACTATGACAAGTGGACACAGTTACTGTTAAAATCAGACGAAGTGCATAACGGCCTGATTGAACTCAAGAGGGAATCTGCGCACGAAGCAAAGGCGAGTGAACTCATTTCGCAGGTCGAAGCTATTTGGCAAAGCATTTCAGTACATCTGAAAAACCTTAGCGTCACAGGGCTAGGCAGTCACAAGCAATTTTATGAGCAGCTTGAGAAACTTAATGAAGAGCGCAGGAAGTACATTTCTGGGCTTCGCTCTGCTTTTGAAGAGAACAAGAGGGGCATTAACGAGCTCTTGCAGGAGTTTGATCTGGGCCAAGATTACCGATGTAAGGAAGTTTTTAATCCAGATGATATCCAAGGCTGCTACGCTCGATTGTATGAAGAAGCAGCCATTCATATCACAGAGGCTTTCTCTGTTGAGAGGGTACAGATAGACTCCCAGCGTCAGGAGCTACTCTATGCCCGTGACATCTTGTCTCGACTATCTCAGGATGAGATGGAACCATTGTTAGTTCAAGCGAATGACTGTACTCAATCACTAGAAACAATTCTCGCAAAAGTTAGTTCAGACTGGGTCCTTCAATTGATGGACACGTCTCAAGAGAAGCGCTCCCTAATCAAGGACTCACTTCAAAGGTCGCGAGAAGTAGTACGGTCTGTAAGAATGGTAATTCGACAGGCTGAGGATACCGAAGAAGAAAAGCTAAGTTTAGATGCAACAAAGATGCTGGAGATTATTCCCGACAATACTACTGAGAATCTAAAACAACTGATACTAGAAATGATGAAGAGCGGACAGAGTTCTGGCGAAGTTCTTGATGCGTCCCTTAACTGTTTGGCTGAACTTTTCCGTAAGGGTAAGATCAGAATCATCGTAGAGCGGCACAAGAGATGATAGAGCACTATCCCGAGAGTCAAGATAGTCGTGCGAGTGGGACAGCATCGTTACTGTCGCGCATGTCCGTTGCTATGGACGCTTACCCTCCCGCTTTTCTAGGGAATACCCTGAATCTCTTATTCTTGGACGATGCTCAGCCTATCAGGTATGCTTCTGCTTATTTGTATGGTCTTGATAGTCCTAACTTATGCGATGTTTGCCGGGAATATTTGATGCCCGAGGAGCATGCTTTATGGCCTTTCCCAGTGCATTCCATAACTGAGCGGCCAGACCCTTGGTTATTGTCAGAGAAGCTTCATGATTCTTTTAATGCAGCACAACATTTGCTACCGACTCAGCGTGACGTGGGGCGCATTCTTCACGAAAAAGCGACCAAACTTCAGCCGGACATTGTAGTTTTAATGGTCGTAGATGGATTGTCCTATTATGATTTGCCCGATGGAGTGGATGCGCAGCCGTGCTTAGTCAACGGGGTATCGATAACGGACTTTGGATATCGAGAAGTCATAGGAAAACCCACAGTGTCTGAAAGGCTTTTCTCGCTTGGTTACAGTCATCAGATGGGCTTTACTTATTTTGATATGAAAACCAACCCACTGGCCAAGGAACTGTATGGAGTTTTTGGCTCAAGCCAAGTCAAGAGAGTCGCTACATTCAAGGAGTGTCTAGAGCATATTAGCGCTGAGGGGATGTCTCGAGGCTTCGTACAAGTCACCACAGCCGGTTTGGACGGTCTTTGTCATCATCACCAAGACGAGCCTCCTGTGAAGTATTACACTGATGAAATCCTCAATCGCTTTGATGATCTAGTGAATTGTCTTCACGAGGGTAATCGAAAAGTTCTTGCTTGCTTAACTGCAGACCATGGGATACTCTGGCGCCATTCCCTGGAAGGAAAATGGTCCGTTGTCAATGATCTACAAGTTGATGACAAACACTGTGTTCGTTATATTCGTGGAAGTCGAATCAGAGATTATACCCTAGTAAAGAGCGGTTTTAGGGGTACATTTTCCATGCTACGTGTTCCATATATCACACGAAACCTGAGGAATAATGAGTGGGGTGTTCACGGTGGAATATCAGCATGGGAGTCGATCGTGCCTTTGATTATTCGTACGGCTTAAACGCAAGAATGGAGGTGCATCATGACGGATTCTATCTTGTTAGGTAAACAAATGAATGATGGGAGTCTCGTAGAGATTCCTTGCGGTACTTCGCAACGCATCCTAGTATGTGGGAAGACAGGAACAGGCAAGTCATA
>Ga0114918_10004371_pt1 | contig 12298 bp, 14 predicted proteins | sample LantaG_FD_87015 | JGI IMG/M metagenome (GOLD analysis project Ga0114918, IMG submission 87015) | Deep subsurface microbial communities from Baltic Sea to uncover new lineages of life (NeLLi) - Landsort_02402 metaG | ecosystem: Environmental > Aquatic > Marine > Oceanic > Sediment | place...
AAGGAAAGAAGGGAGACGAGGTCTGCAAGGCGTAATGCCGACCGTCGTAAGAGAAGGATGAGAAAGCTTCTCAACGCACTCTGTAGAGAGGGCTTTCTACCTCCATACGAAGACGGCTCTGTTGACGCTTACTTTGCCGGCCTTGACATTCGTCTCGCCGCCAAGAATCAGCACAACTTGGACTCTCCCGACCCGCACACGCTCAACTCCACTTTGCCGTATTATCTCCGCAAGAGGGCTGCCGCGTCCCCCGTGGGCGATCCCCATGAAGTAGGAAGGGCTCTGTATCACCTCGCTCAGCGTCGCGGATATAAGAGCAACAGGAAGTCCGGTGACGACAAGGATGGCGTTGTGAGTGCGAGCATACTGGAGATTTCCGACGAGATGGCAGCTGTCGGGGCGACCACGATGGGTGAGTTCTTCTCCTATCATGACGCCGGGGAGGAACGCATTCGTAACCGGTATACCTCAAGGGCCGTGGTCGAGAGCGAGTTTGAAGATATCTGCAGAACGCAGTCTCACCTGATATCTCCGGATCTCAGGAAGGAGTTGCACGACATAGTGTTCTTCCAGAGGAAGATCAAGGGTAACAAGGGGCAGATCGGGTTATGTGAGCTTGATCCCTCCCAGCGCCGCTGTTCGTGGTCCCGTCCGGAAGCACAGGAATTCCGCATTCTCCAGAGCGTCAACAACCTCGTTCTCATTGAGGACGGGGATGAACGCGAACTCGATTCGAGTGAACGCGAGATGATCATTGAGGCACTCGAAGGTAGGACCGGGGAACTCAATGGCAGGCACGAGATGTCGTATGCCCGTGCGAGAAAGATCATGGGTGCTCCAAGAGGTTCCAAATTCTCCATAGAGAGCGACAAGGATAAGGTCATGAAGGGAAATTCCACGGTCAGCAAGATCGTCGGTGCGGTCGGCCAATCGACGTGGAACTCGGCGGATATGGTTCTCAGGGAGAGCATCTACGAGGCACTCGTTAGTTACGAGAAGGAATGGGCTCTCGCCAAGTGGGCCAAGAGACATCTCGGCGTTACCGACGACAGGGCCGAGGCCTTTTCCCATATAACTCTTGAGGAGGGCTATTGCAACCTTTCCCTTGACGCTATCTATCACCTCCTCCCCTATCTGGAAGAGGGGTTTCATTACTCCAGTGCCGTCAAGGAGGAGTATCCCGACCATTTTGACATGACATCTGGGGCGAATCTCGATTTTCTGCCCCCTGTCGAGTCCGTCATTTCCGACAGGAGAAATCCTGTCGTGATGAGGTCTCTTGCCGAGTTCAGGAAAATTCACAACGCTCTCGTACGCAAATACGGCAAGCCAGGAAGTGTCCATATAGAGACAGGCGACGAGATCAAGAAGGGCAAAAAGGAAAAGGAAAAGGAAATGGAGCGTCAGTCATCGGGGAGAAAGCTAAATACGGCCGCCTCCGACTACATGGTCAAGTATCGCAGCGGTAACGGTGCCGCATGGATTACCGACAAGCTCGTAGTTGACGATCGGGCCATACTCAAGGTTAGGCTTGCCATCGAGTGCAACTGGATATGTCCATATACTGGAAAGTCGTTCACCATCGAGGAGCTTATGCTTACCGGCAAGTATGATGTGGAGCATATTGTTCCTCGCTGCAAGTCGTTCGACAATTCCCTTGAGAATTTGACCATCTGTTGCTGTAATTTCAATAGAGATAAGGGTAGCAGGACTCCCGGGGATCTGTACCCTCATGACAGCAATGAGTTCATCGCCATGACCGAGAGGGTTAAGCGCTTTGGCGGAAAAATGGTTGACGAGAAGCTGAAGAGATTCAAGATGACCTCGAGAGAGGCTGATGAGATGTATGACGACTTCTCCAGGAGGAACCTTAATGACACTCGCCATACCTGTCGCCTCGTAAAGTCATATGTCGGATACGGTTTCGAGAATCCCTTCCGTCAGGTACGCACCGTGCCCGGGGTCGTTACGGCAAAGATTAGGGAACTTCTCGGGATAGAGAAGGATCGCGAAGATCATCGCCATCACGTTGTTGATGCCATCATTGTCGGTCTCGCAGATTTCAGGACGACACGGAGGGTGATTGACATAATCGGTCTCGAGGGGCTTGATAGGGAGCATTCCGGGCTGTCGTTCAGGAACTTTTCCAATGTAGTAGACGACATTATGGAGGCAAGAGGTAAAGTCCTTGCATCCCATAAGGTAACTCATCGCGTGAGAGGTCCCCTTCACGAGGCAACCGTTTATGGTCGTGAGCATGAGCATATGGTTATGAAGAAGAAGGGCGACACATATGTCGAGGACAGTAAGCTGTATCGCCACGTGCCGACGTGCCTTGACGGCCTTGACATCAAGCATGTCGGCGATATTGTCGACGAGGCGGTGAAGATGGCCGTCTGTGACAAGATATTCGAGCACAGAAGTAAGGGTGTCGGGCCTGTCGACAAATTCAGTGAAGAGTCGAAAGACGGGGCCCTCCCATCTGTAATGAGAGAGCCCGTTCGCAGAGTGGAGATATACTCGAAAGGTGTGAGTTCATGGGTGAACCTGTGGGACATCTCTCATGCCCAGGTTGACTCCATAGTCGATGCGGAAGTCAAGTACGCAATAAAGATGAAGATTGTTGGAAAGGCCAATCTTTCCCAGATATTCAATCTTAAGGACAATGCCACTCTTCCCGTAATATGCAGGAAAGACGGAACCGTGGAGAATTACGTCAAGAAGGTTCGCGTCAAGAAGACAAAGAACACGTTCACTGTCGGCTCCGGGAAGCATGCCCGCAATTGCATGAACGAGACCAACCATCACATGGAGATTGTTGCTCTTCTTGATAATGACGGAAACGAGGCGAAGTGGAAGTCCGTCCCCGTCAACATGATGGAGGCGTACCGCAGAAAGGCCTCAGGAGAGGATATCGTCAATGTCAACCATGGTCCCGGAACTACATTCAAGTATGTGCTCTATGTTGGAGACACTTTCTTTTTCCGCGAGGAGAATAAAATGGGGTCCGGCCCGTTTGTCATCCGCTCTGTAGAATCCAGCGGCACCGTCACCTTTTCCGAGGTGCATGACGGCAGGAAAAGGGATGTCATCAAGAAGGCTGGGAAATGGGGGAGCATGAGGAGTGACTCCCTGAGGCGGAGCGGCTTCGAAAAGGTTCGCGTTAGTCCTATTGGAGAAGTGACGGCTCGCGCTGTAGAAGCACAACCTGTAATATCAAGAGTAAATTCGTGATCGTAGCACCTCGGGTGGATCATGTGGTAGAGATAGAACCTGTAACATCCATGTCACTGTGCTTAGAACGTCATGCGCGGTGGATCATGTAGTAGAAAAGAACCTATTAACATCGTTCAGTAAGGTCTTCAGGACTGTTCATTCGGTGGATCATGTAGTGGAAATAGAACCTGTAGTATCGCCAAGATACGGTAAGAAGACATGCTATACGGTGGATCATGTGGTAGAAATAGAACCTGTAACATCGTATTCGACATTACGAGCAAGCTCGATCAGGGTGGATCATGTAGTTAAAATAGAACCTGTAACATCACCGGAGCTTCACGGGGCTTCTGAACGAGGTGGATCATGTGGTAGAAATAGAACCTGTAACATCTCTTGCTAATCGAGCCCGGAAGCGTATATGGTGGATCATGTGGTAGAAATAGAACCTGTCATATCAGACCCGGCTCCTGACCAAGGCCAGCATCAGGTGGATCATGTAGTAGAAACAGAACCTTGTAGCATCTCTCTTATTTTTTGTGGTTGCACACCCCGCGGTGGATCATGTGGTAGAAATAGAACCTGTAACATCCCTCTCGCCATCTGGTTGTATTTATAGGCGGTGGATCATGTGGTAGAAAAAGAGCCTGTGGTAAACTTTTTTTGTTGAAACAGCTTGACTTTCATAAACGTGAGAGTATATTGATTTCAGTTCTATCTACTACATGATTCACTAAGGATCCGAATGGATCCGAAGGAATTGCCCTCTGGGCAACCAGACCGGTCTCAATGGCCGGTCTTTTTTTTTTATCCCAGCCACTCTGTCGCGCTTTTTCCCCCACAACGGCTTGACATTCCAAGTTTCCAGTGTATACTATCTTCAACTAAAAACAAAAGGATATAGCGAATGCCATTAAAGCCCATGGAATCAAGATCGAACGGGGAGACAGTATGTCTTGCCGTATCTCGTGCAATCATCATGAAATTCTCTGCCAAGATCAAGACGAATTATAGTTTCGTCGATTCGAGTACCGAAGTCACTACTAATTGTCTGATGCATCCCCATCCAAATTTCTCCCTTTCCATGGAGACGGTCAATGGGGGAACTGGATTTTGTCATGTATTGAAATCTGAGATCAACAGCCCCACTGTTGACAAGTTGCTGTCCGTTGTCAATATAGTGTATGGGGAGGTACTTCCCCTGGACCGCTTTCATGTCGAGGCTGCTTTTGCCCTTCTCGGCGTGTTTGATGTTCTCTCTCATGTTACCCCCATGATGAAGTTGACTGTCAACTCGGTAAGGGGAGCTGCGATTCCCACGTCCTCTCCCACTCCCACGCCCTCTTTCAGTCGTTCTGGTTACGATCCCACCTATGACAATAGGAAGGAGGTGCTTTCCATTGTGAACGAGGAGACTCGTCATTTTACTCCTGCTCCTCGACAGGATACCAAACAAACTTGCCTTCGTTTGCCTTATGTGTCGAAGGGGATTGTGCGTGTCGTGTCGGAATGTGAGAGGGAGATGTATAAGATCGATCGTAAGTTGCGTGATAGCGATCGTATGTCTGAATTGGAAAATATCAAAGGCATGAAGGAAGAGGTTCTGTCAACCATCGACATGGATAGCAATTGTCTGGACATCGTCTCTAAGTTCGAGTGTCTATTGCGTTACCTGTCTTCTTTGTATGCTACACTTGACGAGTCTAGGACGAGCAGGACCGTGAGTATTGTCGAGCTTGAGAAGTACGAGATGGAAAATGCCAGTTTACGTAAGGCCAAGGCTGCCGATAAGGCTAAGAAGGTCGCAAAAAAAGAGGCCAAGGCCAAGAATAAGGCCAAGGATAAAGAGCTGAAAGCCGCAAGGGTGAAAAGGAGAAAGAAAAATTCTTCCCCACTGAAGGATATGATGGGTAAGGAGTTTGGCCATCTGACAGTGATAGGAGGTCCTTGTCGTCTCGAATGGTGTAGCGAACTTGGATGGGTGTGCGAATGCATTTGCGGCTCGCGTGTCACAGTGTGCGGGTCATCCCTTCGTCTTCGCGGCAAGACCCATTGTGGATGCCATGGCGTTGACCTTCGCGGCAAGATCATCAGGACATGGAAGATCACTGGCAGGGGCCCATGCATGAGGAAAGGTAAATTGACGCTTTCGAATACTAGCGGATGGACTTCCGAGTGTACCGAATGCGGTACCAAGCGGACGCTGACCAGTCGTCAGATGGCGAATCAAAATCCCAGTCAGTGTGAGTGTCAGTCCCCCTGTTCTGAAGTAAATATGTTAGGTAAGACTTTTGGCAGGTGGGTCGTTCTGGAGCGGTCTCCCGGAAGTGATATATGGAAATGCCATTGCGAATGTGGTGAGGTCAAGGATGTCTGCGGAAGGAATCTGCGTCAAGGCAAGTCAAGCAGTTGCATAAAATGCAGCCGCAAGAGGTCAGAAAGGAAAAAACGGGAAGTCTCTTCCGTCACGGCTTGACTTCCCCATCCTGAGGTGTATATTGTACCTAACCTAAATCTAAAAAAGGAAAATAAACATGGCAGTCAAATACATTGAGACCCGTTCGAACGGAGAAGCCGTCTGTATGGCGGTGGCAATGACCAATTTACTTCGGAGTTCCGGACGCAAGAGCAGAAAGAACATTTCGTTCCTCCCCCCTTCCGGCATGCGTATAAAATGCAGGGTATCGGTAAAGGGCATTATTGAATTTAATCAAGGCTGGACGTCTGTCACAGTCAGTGTGGGCACTCGCATTCCCAATGCCCAAATCCTGACGGACATCGTCGACAAGGTATTCGGCGCCGTATCCGTAGACGACACGGCTCACATCGATGAGTCCCTGTCTAACTTAGGCGTATTTTCCGTCATGTCCTCCGTCACTCCCTATATGAAATCAGCCGCCAGCATGAGGGATGAGAATACCGTCCAAAAGGCCCGTGGCGGTCCCCGTCTTAGTGCCCGTGAGCTTGAATTGCGTGCCGAGCACAGGAAGAAGGAGAAGAGAGAAAAGGTCCACGCCTCTCATGTCACCAATGCCATCGACCTTTCCGGTCAGACATTTGGTCACCTTACCGTAATTAGCGGACCTCATCTCCTCAAGGAAGGACAGGAATACTTCTGGGAATGCGAGTGCATGTGCGGGTCCAAGGTTTCCGTTCGCAGTACCCTTCTTCGCAAGAGAGGCAAAACCGACTGCGGCTGTGGCGGCATTGACAGGCGTGGGCAGAAAGTCGGTAATTTTGTAATAGAGTGCCGTGGTCCCGGCGAGACATCCTGCAAGACGACGAATTGGATAGCTCGCTGTTCCGAGTGCGGCCATGTCAGTTCGTTCAAGAACCACAAGGTGAGGGACTACAACGGCAAGTGCAATGGCAAGTTCGAATGTGAATGTCAGAAGATGAGCTCCGAAAGTAACATGATGTCCGAGAATTTCGGTCTGTGGAAAGTTGTCGGCAGGGCTAAAGCCGAGGCCGGCAAAAAGAAGGATAACTGGATGTGCATCTGTGAGGGATGTGGCAAGATGAATGACAGCATATCCGGGAACAACCTTCGCGGCGGCAGGACGAAATCCTGTCCCAGCTGTGCCAAGCTTTACCGCAACGACATCAACCGCAGGGACATCTGCGTCATAGGCGAGGATGGTCCTACCGGCCGTCAGGGCATCGCCTTTCTCGGATGCGGCAACCAGATGGTCGCATCATTCAGGATCCGCAAGCTGTCCAGACAGCACCCTACCCTCAACTTCTATGCGGTCTACATCGACAACTCTGACGGACGCCTGTGTGTCGGCATGGAGATTTCCTCCAGCCGCGCCGTTCGTGCCATACAACACTAAGGATCTCACATTATCATGAAAGTAAAGACCGTAAAGACAATTTCCATGCTTGACGTGCTGTACGAGCTGCAGCGTCGTGAGTGCGAGGAGCTCGGCATCGAGAATCATCCCCCGGGCACCTCGTTCAGTCTTCCTGACGGGCGCGACAACATAAAGCAACGCCTATGGGACGAGATCTCCGACACCATCCACGGGAACCAGCGTTTCGCCAACGACTCGCTGTTCATGATGTATGTGGACGAGGACGGCGGGGAGTTCGAATTTTCGGACGACGTGCTGAAGATGCGTCAGCTGTGCCGTGACAACGGTGCCACCAATATCTGCGGAGCGGGTGCCGAGTACATAGTGTTCGACACGAGCTGGTAGAGACTAAACACAATAGGAGAAGAACAATGAACGATTTTCCCCCATGCGACCCCGAGATATTAAAGAACGGGAAGTGCATTGCCATCATGGCAGACATGGAACCTGAAGATTACGAGGAGATGTGCATCTCCCTTAGCGGGAAGGGATATCCCACGGACTGGAACTTCATGGGAGGCAGGGCGGTCATCAGGACCCTCGGCAACCCGGAAGAGGCTCAGTCCGAACTGCAGAAGATGTTCGAAGAGGCGGGAAACCCCACGACATACATAATCTGGCACGAGGGATAGCATCATGAAAGACAGCAATCCCATAAGGGAAGGTAATGTAAAGAAGGGCGGAACTAATAATTGCCCGACAACTCCACCTCCGCCACCTCCAAGTGAGCAGGGAGGGGGTCCATTCTTCGGAATGAAGCACAAGCAGGATACCCCAAAGGTGGGTGTCGCCGTCATCGTCAAGAAGAACGGCAAGTTCCTTCTCATGTTGAGGAAAGGATCTCACGGCGCTGGCCTATGGTCCTTTCCCGGCGGCCATGTGGATGTCGGAGAGGAGTCGAAGGAGACTTGCTCGAGAGAGCTCTTCGAGGAGCTTGGCGTCGAAATCAGTTCGATACACTTCTGGCCTATGGGCTTTCAGGAGTACATCAACTATAAAGAGGGTCTCCACTACGTCACTCTCGTTTACATGGTCGATCTCGACATGGATCCACTCAGTCACATCGAGCCGTTCAATGCCGAGGAGGACAAGTGCGAAAGGATGGAGTGGTGCGATTCCGAGTCTGCCCCTCCCGAGGAGGATTTCTTTAACTACAAGACATACGTGACGCTTATGTCTATGGATTGCTTCAGGAGGGAGTCATGACTGAACGAAGAGACACCCTCGACAGGGCCCGCGAACTCATGCTGATGAAGCGATGGCAGCTACCCTATGCGTGCTTCATGTATGCACAGGATCTTTGCAAGGATTACGGTATGTGCGGGGAAACCCTCCTTACCGCCTATGCTCACTATGCGAACTACATGGAGGAGCTTCCGTGCAGTGACGAGGCATATGCCTGCGACGCTCAGGGAGTGCAGTTCTTCAACAACCTGTGCGGGCGGAAGGGAAGCATTGGAGGTGAAGATGACTGAATCTAAAAAATGCTGGTGCGGCAGAACTGAAGTGGACGGAAAGTGTTCCGTGTGTGACAGTGGCGAGCCCCTCAAGCCCGTTACCGAGGACAGGAAGTATGCCTATAGGACGCTCCTGTCGAGTTTCATCAATAAGCTAAGGACACTTCGTTCGGCAGGGAAGTTCCCCTATATGATCGAGAGGTATCGTGTCGAAGCCTATATGCTGGAGAATCTTTCCATATTCTCGGCCGATGACTTCAGTGAATTCGACGAGGGCTGGTTCTGGAACGACGTTGAAGCGTGTCTGGGTAGCGAGGGGCTCGAATGCTACAGGATTAACTTTGACAGAAATTTGGAGAGTTACCGCACCAGAGAAAAGGAAAGGATACGGACCACGACCATCTATCCGCTTTGTCAGTGGTGCAAGACGCAACTCCGCAAGGACGGGCCTTGCCCCGATTGCGGCAGAGAGATAGGGGGATAAATCCTGTTTTTTTGCCGTAACGGCTTGACTACCTTGGAATCTAGGTTATATTGTCATTAGCTTAAATCAAAAAAGGAGTCCGAAAATGAGATTTTTCAAGTACAGGTTCGACGACAAGGGTCTTTCTCTTATCAGGGAGACGAAGAGGGAAACGTCCTCTACCGCCAGGGATAATTTCAGTATTAACATCGATGACGGAAGACCGGTACGGTGCAACGGTGCGAGCGTGAACGTATTTGTCCGTAACACGGCCGTCTATAGCCTAAATGTACGCGGAAACGTCCTTTATGCTACCTGCAGCGACGACGGCCTTGAGGAATGCGAGTTCACTGATGAAATTCTCTGGCAGTGGTGTTTTGACAGGGGGGTCTTCAGTTCCGTTACCGAACTCATGCGTAACAGCTTTGTCGACGAGGGAATTGACGCCCTTCTCGGTGCCATATCTAATCATATGAAGATGGAGTTCTTCGGTGGTGCCTTCAAATTTTCCGAGGCTGAACACGATTGCCTTAGGAGGGCTGCTCGCATTATCGGTTGCTTTTACATGGATCATACCGAAGTCCTTTCCCTTTTCGTGGCAGGCGGAGTAAAGGCTCTTGTTCGCCGGATCGTCCACGAGTCCGCACCACCGTCCGTAAACGTATTTTAGGAGTATTACAATGGCAAAACTATCAGAAAGAACAGAATGTTTCAACGGCATCATGTATAAGAGAAAGGTAGTTGTCAGTGCCCATGGTGCTTTCAGCATTACCCTTCCCGATCTCGACGGCCTGCCTCCTCATGTCAGTGCCACGACGCTCACAGCTGCCGAGGGGCAGGAGCGTGAGATTCTCAGCAATCACATCAATCTAGACTGGAAGGAACGAAAGGTCATCAGGATCCTCTATAGCGGTCTTAAGGACAATTCGGCAGAGTGCGTCATGAGTACCATCCGCCTAGCGTCGTTTAACGGCTTCGGCTACAGCGTTCAGGCTGGTGTCCTTACTGAAAGGTACTGCACTGGATCCTCGGGAAAACTGTACGAGTATCAGGTCGAGGAATCTGCTCTCCCCGGGACGGTGGACTATCCGTGTGGCAGGGTGAATGCTCGTATTGACGGACTTATTCCCTATGACGAGAAAGTGATCGCCATGCTGTGCGACATCATCGCCAAGACAAACATGCTTTCCGCCGCGCTGGCAGATCTCCTCAAGTGTGAGGATATCGCCCTCAAGGCGGCAGATTACGACCCCAACAGACTTCTGGGATAGCTGAAATGATAAACACGACAGGATATTGCACGCAGTACGGACTGAAGAAGGGTAGCTCCTTGGGCAACTTCGTCGATCACCTGCGTGCGGAGCATCGCATCAAGATCGGTACCGACTACTGGATCACCGAGAACAGGCTCGGCGTCATCGTTCGGCCGATATGGGAAGACGACATTCGTTTCCATCTCGTGGTATGCGGCGAAACGGGCATAGAAACCGTTCGCGTCAAGGACCGTCCGGGAAATCAGGACAGCGTTTTAGAGCCAAATAACTAATAATAGGAAAACACCAATGGATAAAATTATCGTAGGCAGAATCGCAGACATCTACTTCAAAGAGGACGAAGGCAAGCCCTATCGCTACATTATGAAGGCGAAGAAATTCGTTGAGGCATGCAGCGAGCACAGAGAGGGCAAGGTTGACGGACCTATTGGTATCGGCAATATCCAGAACGCAGTCGGAAATCCAGACGATGTCATCGAGAATCTCCGCTTTCAGATAGACGTCAAGCTAAGGTGCCACCTCACTCCCGATTACGACGCTTCTGACTTCACCTTCGAGATGGTGTATGCCGAGGTTAATCAGGGTATCTTCTGGCAGGGCGAGAGACGTTCCGGCGGTAGGCACTCCGTCAAGGAGGTTGAAGAATGTCAGGCATAATGCGTGAAATATACGCCAAGGACTATTCCTTGGTAGCCGAGGCTATGGTGGAAGACATAATGGAGCATCTCATCGCCTTGGGCGGCAATCGGGAAGACGAAGGGTACATCTCCTTTCCCATTCCTGAAGGAGAGGGAGCCCCGAGCCATTGGAACGGACGCAAGAGCATCGGTCTCACCGTGTTCGCTGATTTTCTCGACTACTATGATGGTGGTAGATATGTGAAAAAGATGTGGATCAACATCCGCATGGATCTCACGGGACCCAGTCATGACACTCGTTCTCATCCGCGTGCCGACGAGATGCTCGAAGACGACATGAAGCATGCCGCCAAGTACATTCGTGACGAGCTTTTTGCCGAGTTCCCCTACAAGCCGTTCAGGGACGAGGACGCCTGGCTAGGCTCGTTCACCAAGAAGGACAAGCGCCAGAACGGTGAGTATACCGTCTCAATGTTCTTCAACCCTGCCTACCCTGATGGGGCGTGGCACAACCATACCCTATAGGAGAGGCATGGACAATTTCTATTTCATAGGCTTCCGGATCGATATCCTGAAGCAGGTCAAATTCTGGTCGGACGAAAATCTGGCTTTCCTCAAGAGGGTAGGTGCCGACATGATGATGGGCGAGGAGTGGTTCGCGTGGACCAGCGTCGATCCGGATGTCGGGATGTCCCTTCTGGCCATGAACGTGCCTGACGAGAAAGGGGGGCATGCTTCCCTTTGACTACAGGTGCCCGATCGACTACAGAGAGCTGTATGAGGAACTCTACAGGAAACCCATAGACATGCCGCCCAACGTCGTTGACGGCCTGCTTGCCGTGCACAAGAACCGAACTATCGAGATGTGCATCGAGAAGTGGGGTCTTGACAGCGTGCATGTCAGCTGGGGCATCTTCATGGGGGTTGCATGATTAGAAAATATCAGAAAATAAGTCGTTCACGGCTTGACATTGTCAGTATATGTATTATATTGATCTTACAACAGTTCGATTGGAGTTCGCTCCTTCGACTAAGTCCATGGACGCATGGCAGGTAAGCCCGCGCCGAATACAGCAGAGACTGGTAAAGCGGGAAGTTAAGGGTTGCATCCGTCAGGGTGCTCTCCGCGGCAAAACACGACAGAGGTAAAGGAAGCGGGTCTAGTAGACAGCCTGATCACTGGGAAATGTCCGTACTGGAGCCTCTTGTCGTTGTTTTTAATACATAAATTTCGTTGATTGAAACATTAGTGAGTGTTTGTCGTAACCCCGGCACCAAGTCGCTCCCTTCGCGGGAGCGTTGATTGAAACATTGAAACAAGGAATATAAAATGTCAGAATATATAGGGGAGATACTCCTCAAGAAAGCCGTCAAAGAGGCAGGCGAAGTTAGTGCC
>Ga0114918_10004372_pt1 | contig 12297 bp, 12 predicted proteins | sample LantaG_FD_87015 | JGI IMG/M metagenome (GOLD analysis project Ga0114918, IMG submission 87015) | Deep subsurface microbial communities from Baltic Sea to uncover new lineages of life (NeLLi) - Landsort_02402 metaG | ecosystem: Environmental > Aquatic > Marine > Oceanic > Sediment | place...
CTTTGGCAATTTCCACTAATTGTTGCTCTCCAGTGCTCAATTTTTCAACTAGAATATCTAAGTCCAAATTTGCTCCAATCATCTCGAGATACTTCCGGGCAATCTTATGAATTTCCTTCCAGTATAATATTCCACTTCGGCGAGGTAGTTCCACCATGCAGATATTTTCTGCAACGGAAAGGCTACCAAAAAGGCTTAATTCCTGATGAACAGCTGCAATACCATATTCCATAGCATTAAAGTGTGAAATTTCTTTTCCTTCAAATTCAATTTTTCCCTGTTCAGGTTCTAATATTCCACAAAGTAAATTTTTTAGAGTTGTTTTACCAGCACCATTTTCTCCCACAACTGCCACAATTTGACTACTTTGCACTTCGATATCCACATCTTTAACCACAACCGTACCTGAAAAAACTTTAGTAAGACCGGTTACCCTGATTAAAGTTGATCGCTGGCCATCGTTAAAGGAAATATTATTTTTCTGAACTTCATTTGCGTTATTCATAGCTTTTTCTAAATTTCCTTATTCTTTGCTCTTTTCTTATATTAATATTAAGTGAATTAATCTTCGAAATAATTTAATCTACAATTTTAGGAATTCGATCAATAGATGGATCTGTAAAGATATCTTTTTCATCAACGCTCTTAGTAGAAAATTCCGAAACAATAGCTCCTTCTTCTCCACCTTGAAACCAATGTAGTGTACCTGGGTAAATAGTATATTGCTCCCCAGGAGAAAGTACAATTTCTTTCCATACAGTAAAATATTGTTTTTTATCTTCAGGTATCCTGGCAAAGGTTCTTTTTGGTCTTTTTCCAGGGACATAAAGGTAAACTTTACCCCAACGGCAACGAAAAGTTTCCTCTTTTCCTGTTTTTCCATTAATAGAAGGATGCTTATGTTCAGGACATATTTGGTAAGGGGAAAGTACCATCTCTTTTGCACATACTCGCTCAGTATTAACATAAACAATCAGTTGGAGCCCAAATTCCTTTAATCTTCCCAAACTAAAATCCGTTATTTCTATATTTCGCTTCTCTTTTAGTGTAAGAATAATACAAGCTTTCTCGAAAAACTGTAATATACGCTGTTTTGCTTTATGTGCTTCTACGTTTGTATTCATTGCAAAACCCCCTTATTTAATTCTTTTTCACAAATTCTTTTAAAGGTTAAAAGGAAATCAGCAGCTATCGCTCCATCTAAAGCCCGATGATCTGCTACTAAAGCGACTTGGATATAACTATATGGTGTTATTTTCCCTTTAAGATAATCCACTCCTTGAGAAATACTCCCTATCCCCAATATGGCTATTTGGGGAGTGTTCAACAAAGGAATAAACCCTTTAATCTTATACATACCTAAATTACTTATGGTAAAAGTTCCACCTTCTAAGTTATCGGAAGATAATTTTTTATTTTTTATATTTTCCAAAAATTCTGATAATTTATTATAAATTTCCCTTACTTTTTTTTTATTAGCCTCTCGTATAACTGGCACCAATAATCCCCCTGGGATCGCAACGGCAACTCCGATATTAATTTCGGAAGCATAACCAATTTCATCTCCATAAAAGAATCCGTTTAGCTTTGGTTTTTCTTCTAAAGCTTTTGCCACTGCCCATATTAAATAAGAAGTAATAGAAGGTTGAGGTTTAATTTCATTTCTTAAAGATAGAATTTTATCCATTCTGATATCCATTTCCAAGCAAAATTGGGGAACTTTAGAAGATTCAATCATTTTATCTCGAATGATCTTTCTAATATTAGTAAGAGGTACTTTTTTTATTTTTAAACCTTTAGGGCTTTCTTTCAATATTATTCTCCTTTTTACTATTTATTATAATTTACCTGGGATAATACTATCTCCTGGGTTTATCACTATAATTCCTCAGCTTCTGCTACCAGTGTCGATACTGCAACTGTATTACCTTCTTTAACCAATATCTTAATTAATTTCCCGGAAAATGTTGCTTCTATATCATTAACAATTTTTTCAGTCTCTACCTCAAAAAGCACTTCTCCTTCTTTAAAAAAGTCTCCTTCTGCTTTATGCCATTTGGTAATTGTTCCTTCTTCCATAATTAAACCTAATTTAGGCATTATAATTTTTTTCACTTATTCTAATCTCCTTCAACCATTAAGATCTTATTCTTTAAATCCTTAATAATGATATCGTTTTCCGCTGTTCCTTTTTTAAATCCCACCAATACAGAAGAAGTATCCTTTATAGGAAAAGGTGCCCAGTGCCAATATCCCTTTTTAAAAATAACCCCCACTCCTTGGGGGACACGAATAATTAAAATTTTTTCTTCATCGGGAAATTCTTTTTCTTCTTTATTTATAATAGGAGCTACCGGCATAATAAAATCACCATCAATTGCATATAATAATTCTTGAGTCTGACTATGTTGTTCTAATTTGCTCGCAATTAACAGCCTCTTCTTAAAAGTTGTAATACCAAATTCAACATCTTCTTTTCCCTCTATAAAACCTAGAGGTCCATAATGCTTAAAAAATGAGGCTTCTAAGAGGGGCTTCACTTCTCCTTCTTTAGGTATTTGTATCACTACCCCTAAATCACTAAAGTTTTCCTTACTTACATATTGAATAAGCATTTTTTTATCATACTTCATATTTTCCCCCACCTTTCTAAAAAATGACTTTTTCCCAATTCTTTGTTTTAGCTGATTTATTAGCAGCTTCCATAACTTGTTGGCAAATTAAACCATCTTTAAAATCTGGATGAACTTTTTTACCGTCCTTAATTGCAGTAATTAAATCATAAGACTGATTCACAAAAGTATCCCCATAACCAATAAGATGACCAGCAGGGAACCAATGAGACATATAGGGATGAACTCCCTCTCCTACTTGAATTCTTTTAAAACCCTGGATATGAGAAGGATCATCTACCCGATAGAATTCCAGCTCATTCATTTTCTCCATATCAAAGATGATCGCTCCTTTACTTCCATTAATTTCTATTCGATTCTGATTGCGATGTCCTGTACCATATCGGGTCATTTCCAAATAACCTATGGTCTTTCTTCCTTTAAAATGAGCCAGAAAAGCTGCGGCATCATCAACATCTACTTTACCTCGCTCTTCCCCGGGAATAGCTACCAGTCCATCTACAAAAGAAGGTATAGGGCGTTCAGTAATAAAAGTCTCCTGTGTACATAAAACTTCATCAATTTCCCCCACTAAATATCGCGCGAGATCAATTACATGGGCCCCTAAATCACCTAACGAACCATAACCGGCTTTTTCCTTCCTTAAACGCCAGGTCAGAGGAAAATTGGGGTCAACCAGCCACCCTTGCTGATAAATCCCTCTAAAATGATAGATTTCACCAATTTCTCCATCAGCAATTAATTTTTTTGCCAGAGCAATAGCGGGAACTCGACGATAATTAAATCCAATCATATTTACAACGCCAGCTTTTTCAACTGCATTAGCCATAGCCTTTGCATCTTCTAAATTTAATGCCAATGGTTTTTCACAGAAAATATGTTTTCCTGCTTCAGCAGCAGCAATGGATATCTGAGCATGAATTGCGCTTGGAGCCGCAATATCAACCAGATCAACTTCCGGATCCTGCACTACCTCCCGCCAATCTAAACTATGTTTTTGCCAATTCCATCGTTTAGCAATATCAATGACACTTTCTTCATTAGAACAAATTACTTTCTTAACAATTTCGATTCCAGGATCAAAAAAAATGGGAAGATCTGTATAGGCATGGGTATGAGCACGACCCATAAATTTATGTCCTATTAAACCTACTCGAATTTCTTTCATTAATTACCTCTCCTTTCCTAATAATTTTTTGGCACCTCTAACAATTTTATCTTGATTAGGTAATACAAAACTCTCCAGAACAGGGCTAAAGGGTATGGGTACATTTTCAGCTGCAACTCTAAGAATAGGAGCCTTTAAATAGGGAAAGGCTTTTTCTGCAAGTATAGAGACAATTTCGCTACCTGCTCCCAATCGCTTCCAAGCTTCATATACAATTAATGCTTTCCCCGTTTTTTTTACTGAATTTATTAAAGTTTCTTCATCTAAAGGGACTAAGGTTCTTGGGTCAACTACTTCTGCTTCTATACCTTCTTTAGTAAGTATATCTGCTGCCTTTAACGACATATTCACCATATAGGAAGTGGCAATAATAGTTAAATCCTTGCCCCGTCTTTTAATATCCGCTTTTCCGAAAGGTATCGTATAATCATCATCCGGTACCTCTTCTTTAATATGGTACAGTTTTTTATGTTCAAAAAACAGGACCGGATTAGAATCACTGAGAGCTGTTCTTAATAATCCTTTAGCATCCGTTGCGGTTGAAGGCATTACAATCTTTAACCCTGGTATATGAGTAAACCAAGCTTCTAAGCATTGAGAATGTTGAGCAGCTGCGCTTTGATATCCTCCTATAGGAGTTCTTATTACCAAGGGAATTTTTGCTTTTCCTCCAAACATATAACGCATCTTCGCTACTTGATTATAAACTTGATCCATACATTCACCCATAAAATCACAAAAAGGTATTTCAGCTATAGCTCTACAACCGGTCAAACAAGCTCCTAATGCACAACCAATAATTGTAGCTTCTGAAATCGGTGCATCCCTCATACGTTTATCACCAAATTCAGACCAAAGTCCTTGGGATAGGCCCATTTCACCACCATATGGACCAATATCCTCACCAATCATAAATAAAAATTTATCTTTTTTCATCTCTTCTCTAATTGTTTCTCTAATAGCTTCCATATAAGTCATAGTTTTAGTTTTCATTTTTTCTCTCCTCCTATCGAGTAAAATAAGTCATCTAAGGCCTCTTCTGGAGCAGGAAAATCGCTTTCTCGAGCAAAAGAAACTGCATCTTTTAGTAAATTATCTATTTTATCAGAATATTTTTTAAAATCATCATCTGTTAATTTAAATTTTTCTTTTATAAAATTAGAAAAATACAATATAGGGCATTTTTCTTTCCAAATATTTCTTTCTTCCTTAGTACAATAAGTAACATTTTCTCCTTCAAAATGACCATGATGCCTCCAAGTGTCCGCAACAATTAAAGTAGGTCCTTCCCCTCTTCTTGCTCGGTCGATTGCGCCTTTAGATACATCTTGAACTGCCAAAACATCATTTCCATTAACTCTTATTCCCGGTATCCCATATCCAACTGCCCTTTTACTTAAATCTTCCAAATTAGTTATTCTGGAAATACGAGTAGAAACTCCAAATTGGTTATTTTCACAAACAAACACCACAGGTAAACTCCAAGCAGAACTCATATTTAAAGCTTCATGAAATACTCCTTTATTGGAAGCACCATCACCAAAAAATGCAACTGTTACTTGAGACGTACCTCTTAGATACGCTGAATATGCTGCACCAACTGCAATAGGGATCCCTCCACCCACAATACCATTCGCTCCAAGAATGCCTAAATCAAAATCTGCAATATGCATTGAACCGCCTTTTCCTTTACAATAACCTGTCTTCTTGCCAAATAATTCAGCCATCATTAATTTCGGGCTACCTCCTTTGGCAATTAGGTGCCCGTGACCACGATGTGTACTGGTAATAAAATCGTCTTTCCTTAGATTAGAGCAAACGCCTACAGCAATAGCTTCTTCGCCAAGATATAAGTGCACAAAACCAGGAATTTCGCCTTCGGCAAAAAGTTGAGACACCCTTTCCTCAAATTTTCTTATTAATAGCATCTTCTTGTATAGATTTAGACAATTATCTTTATTAAGATTCACTCATATCACCTCCATTGTTAATTGTTCCAAAAGCACAAGCCATTATATCTTCTGCTTTAAATTGTTCCTTTTTAAACTCGCCGTTTATCCTACCATTATGCATGACTAAAATTCGGTCACTTAGAGCTAAAAGTTCAGGGAGTTCAGAAGTAATCAAAATAACAGAAATGCCTTCTTGGGTTAATTTATCTATTAATATATAGATATCGTATTTTGCGCCGACATCAATACCTCTTGTTGGCTCATCTAACATAATAATAGGTGTTCCTTCAGCAAGCCATTTTGCTAAAACTACTTTTTGTTGGTTACCTCCGCTTAATCGAATAACTAACTGCTCTAAAGAAGGTGTTCGAATATCTAATTTTTTAACAAAATTTTCCGCTAACCTTGTTTCTTCTTTATTCAAAACTATCCCAAAACGCTGAATTTTATCTATAGCCGGAAGAGAGATATTATGCTTAACGGACATAAGGGGTATAAATCCTTCTTTTTTTCGATTTTCAGGCAAAAAGCCAATGCCATTTTTTTTAGCTTCTTCCGGGGAAGTGATATTAATAATTTTTCCCTTTAATTCAGTTTCTCCGCTTATTCCTGGATCAGCACCATAAACGGCCCTCAATATCTCTGTTCTCCCAGAGCCCACTAAACCTGCCAGTCCTAAGACTTCACCCTTTTTCAAATCAAAAGAGATGTTTTTTAACTTATGACCATCGGAAAGGTTTCTTACTGAAAGTATTATCTCCTTCATTGGTTTACCTTTACGGGGAGGAAAAGCATTCTTAAAACTTCTCCCAACCATAAGCTCTATTAGTTGAATTTGATTTAATTCTTTTGAGCTTATACAATTAACCACTCTCCCATCTCTTAATACAGTTATTCTTTCTGCTAAAGTTAATACTTCCTCAATATTATGAGATATATAAATTATAGTAATACCTCTTTCTTTTAAATGACGAATGAGCTTGAATAATATATCAATTTCTAGCTTAGTAAGAGGAGCTGTAGGCTCATCCATAATTATTAATTCAGCATTCTGACTGATACTACTACTAATTTCTACCATTTGTTGCTGGGCAACACTAAGAGTTTTTACTTTTGCAGCTGGGTTTATATCACAACCAATATCTTTTAAATATTTTCGGGATTCCCCAAAAAGCGTCTTCCAATCAATCAAACCTCTTCGAATAGGATAATCATGAAGAAAAATATTCTCTCCCACAGTTAATTCTGGAATCAAATTAAATTCTTGATGAATTGTGCTGATTCCTAATTTTTTAGATAAGATAGGAGAGTTATTTTGCACTAATTTACCTTTAAACCAAATTTCTCCTCCTTTTTCTGAGATATAAGCACCGTCAAGTATTTTAATTAAAGTAGATTTCCCTGCTCCGTTTTCTCCCATTAAACCATGTATCTCTCCCTTGCGAACATAAAAATTTACATTATCTAACGCTTTTACTCCAGGGAATTTTTTGGATATATTTTTCATAACCAAAATATTTTTATCGTTCACACAATTCACTCCTTTATTTTTACCCATACATGTTACTTCCTAGACATATATTTATAGGTGCTGATACCTACAGCAAGTATAACAATAATTCCTCTAACAATATTTTGAACATAAGAACTAATATTTAATAGAGCTTGTCCATTATTAATAACTCCCATAACAAAAGCCCCAATCAATGTTCCAATTAAATTACCTGAACCTCCAAAAAGATTAGTACCTCCCAAAATTGCCGCAGTAATAGCATCAAGCTCATATCCCACCCCGGCAGTAGGTTGACCCGAACCTAACCTCGCAGTAAAGAGAATACCTGCTACTCCAGTACAAATTCCACCAACAACATATACCAATAATTTATACCGTTTTATATTAATACCTGATAATCGCGTCGCTTCTTCATTCCCACCAATGGCATAGGTATAACGTCCAAATTTAGTCTTCCTTAAAATAAATTCTAAAATAAAATAAAGGCTTATCATTACATATATAGGGGTAGGTACCCCCCAGAGAAATCCCGAACCTAAAAAGAGAAATGATTCTGGAAGATTATAAATAGGAATTGCATTAGTTACTACCAGAGCAACGCCACGAGCAATTGACATCATTGCTAAAGTGGCAATAAAGGCTGGTAAATGAATATAAGCCACAGTAATTCCGTTAATAAATCCTACAATTCCACCAATTAACAAACCCCCTAAAATTGCTAAAAAAATTGAAGGAGTAGAAGAAGTTAAAATTGCCGCGGTACCCATTCCTACAAGGGCCATAACAGAACCAAGAGAAAGATCTATACCTGCAGAAATAATGATAATAGTAACTCCAAAACCAAGGATAGCAATAATCGAAATTTGTAAAAGTACATTTAATATATTAGGTATAGTTAAAAACGTGTCGGTAAGTAAAGAGAAGATGGTGCCTAATACCAATAAAACAACTAATAATATAAATTCTTGAAAATAATCATATTTTATTTTCTCCCACCAATTTTTAAATATCTTGTTTGGCAATCTAATCCTCTCCTACCTTAATAATAAAAGCTATTTTATTTTTTATCAATTTGTTTGTTCTATAACCATTTTATATCAATTTTTTATACGGGCGTTGAATGTCTTTCAACGCCCGTATAACTAAAAATACTATTCAATGTCTTAGGTGTAATCTATCTTATTTCCACCATGGTGGAAGGATTGCTCTTGGTGCAGGTTCACTCCAGCCACCGAATTGTTTAACACTTTCAATAGTAACCGGGAATACTGGAGTAAAGAATAATGGTACAGCTGAAGATGGTTGTCCTAAAATCTTTACATTTTCTAAAGGTGGCCTACCTTCAATTGCATTGACTGCTGCATCTACGGCATTATAGCTTAATTCCACCGGGAATTGAGCTATAGTCATAGCATATGCTCCACCTTTTTTCACTTCAGCAACCGCCGCGGGATCTCCATCAGTTGCAACTATAAACATTTCATCCTCCCTACCAGCAGCTCTAATAGCTTGTATTGCTCCCAAGCCTGCTGGATCATTAACTGCCCAAACTGCATCAAGATCCTTGTGTGCCTGAAGGAAATTACTCATAACATTAAGTCCAACTTCAACTGTATAAGCCTCCTGGTCGCCTACTACTTTTATGTCTGGATAATGTTTTAATACATTCATTAAACCATTCATTCTTGCTCGACCAGCTGAATTTATATTAATATTTAAAGTAACAATGTTTCCTTTTCCTTTTAATCTCCACGCAATATATTCACCAGCTATTTCACCAGCCCTATAATTATCTGTAGCTATATAGTTAAAAATTTCTCCTCCATCTGCTGTAACATCCTGGGTAACTACTGGAATACCTGCTTTATTCGCCTTTTTTATCATTTCAATACCAGCTTTGGCATCAACTGGTAAAGTAACAATAGCATCAACTTTCTGAATTATCATATTCTCCATACCACTCATTTGTTTTCCCATATCCAAATTGGCATCAAAAACAATGGGAGTATAACCATGATATTCTACCCGTTCTATTGCAGCTTCCAACTGGGCAACACAAACTTGAATTTGTTGGGTATTCCACAAAAGTCCAATTTTACCTTTTGATTGAGCTATTCCCATGATAGTAAAACTCAAAATTAATACCAATACAATTAGTAAAGTTACTATTTTCCTTAACATTTTAATTCATCCTCCTTATTTTAAATATTATTTAGAGCTCCACCGTATCGATTTTTTTTATTCCATTTACCACCTCCTTAAAACTACGCTCAATTTTACTTAATAATTTCAACTTTATTATTTAGTATTTTTACAATTTTGATTATTAAACCAATATGCAACTTTTATTTAGTTTGAGCTTATTTTGTTTTTATCTGTTAATCGTGCATTTTTTCTCTCCGCAGGAATAAATTAAATCTACTAAATAAATACTTAATCAGTTCTTTAATTGAGCACAGCTTTCTCGTATTATTAATTTCGGCATCAATATTGTTTTTTGATTAACTCGTTTTTCTCTTTTATCAGAATCTTTCAATTGGTGGTCTAACATTTCTAAACCCATATATCCTAAATTGTGGGTTGGTTGAGATATCACGGTCATTCTGGGATAAGTTAAGGAAGCCCAGGGTACATCATCAAAAATTATAAGTGAAATATCATTACTGATTTTTAAACCCAAATTACGAATAACCGATATAGTAGCTTCGCCTAATGCATTATTAGCTGCAAAAATTGCAGTAGGGGGTTTATTCAAAGAAAGCAATCTCTTCGCGGCAACAATTCCACTATCTTTTTTAAAGGTTACTATTTCAATTAGGTCTTTATCTACCGGAAGACGTGCTTCCTTAAGGGCTTGGCAATAACCTTGCAATCTACCTGCGCCAGTTGTGGTTAAAGCTGGGCCATTAATAATGCCAATTCTTTTATGACCAAGGCCTATAAGATAAGAGGTTGCATCATATGCTCCTTTAATGTTATCAATAAGTATTATATCTGCTTTTGAGATGCCAGAAACCTCTCTATCAACAAAGACTAATTTCATCCCTAACTTTAAAGCCTCGTTCCAATATTTTTGATTATAGCCAGTAGGAACCGCTATTATACCTGCTGCTCTTTCCTCCATCAGGACTTTTAAATATTCTCTCTCCTGTTTTGGATCTTCATCAGTTACACATACAATAATATGATAGCCATATTTCTTCGAGCAATCGAGAACTCCATCGGTTAAATAAGAATAAAAAGGGTTTATTATATCAGTAATCATTAAGCCTATAGTATTAGTATGCCTTAATTTTAAGCTTCTCGCTAATCTGTTCGGTTTATAACTTAATTTTTTAACTGCTTTTAAAACCTTTTTTTTATTTACTTCACTAAAATAACCTTTCCTGCTGATGACCCGTGAAGCAGTAGCCAATGAAATACCAGCTTCTATAGCAACATCCTTTAAAGTTATTGTTTTCTCGTTTCTATTAACCACTAACCACTTTCCCCCTAAAAATAAATCTAATAAATATTTATACGATTACTATAAATATCGCCATCAAACAAAACTACATCTCTCCCTTGAATAATAAGTAATACTTTATTTATTTTATGTAAACGCTTACACATATTTATATTAACCAAATTATTTTTTAATGTCAAGTATTTTTTCAATTATTTTTTCAAATAAGGTTACTATCTTCTCTATTTTGAAGTAACAAAAGATATATTATATGTTTTTCTTAATTTTCTACCAATTTATTATATTTTGATATATTTTTTGTTTTGTGCCTTTATAAGCATTTTATAAAATGTTTATATGAAAACGCTTACATATCTTCTGTCATCGATATTTGGTAGAAGAATTATTCTCTTTATCTATTGCCAGTACAGAAAAAGGCGCTAAGGTATTATGAGATGTTAGATTATGATGTAGGAGAAAAGAGAGTACTTCGTCATTACACTCCTCTTAATGACATATTGAGATTGTTATATTGAATAGGGCTTCACGAAATTAAAAATTTGTAAGAAAACTTTTAACAAACCGAATTCTTTTTAGTTTTTTAACAAAAGAGGCAAAATAGGCAACCGCTAAAACAGTAATATAAGCGGTGATACAAAGATTAACTGTGGCTCGGAGTCCCTTAACTGTTAACTTTTGCTGAATTGCGAAAAAAGATGAGAGAAGATCCTTTCAATGCTTATTTTACGATTGTGAAAATGGTGACGGTTGTTTGTCACTCTTCGATCCTTCCGGAATTAATCCATTCTTTTATTATTTTTCTCCTCTTTTCTTCCAGAACAACCTCAAGCGTTTTGAAGCTTCTCCTTTACCTCTTGCCTTGTTGAGTTTTTCTTTCCAAAAATCTGATAGACTTTTTTCTATTTCTATTCTTGTCTCTTCTATTACCGGGCCATGGCTCTATAACCACAATAATTCCAAGGGTTAACTTCATAGCTTGCCAAGGCATAGGAGTCTCCCAAGAAATCTATATAAGAATTTACACAGGCTTCGATGCTGTCTAGAGCCGGGGAAACTGAAGAAAACAAAGACAACACATCAATAACACCATATTTATCCAATTTAGAACCCAAATACCAGTCAGCATCCGTATCTTTATACTCAAAAACAGTTAAGAGATGTCCTGCAGATTCATTAAGGAATAATATAGGTACAGAATATACATTGTAATCATGATAATGTAGAACATAACAACTAAAAATACTAAAATCGACACAGTCTCCTTCTTTCCCAATATAAAACTCATAGGGGGTATACGCGCCATCATGTTCTTCGTAGTGGCAGGTTGATAAAAAAACAAGTAATTTTAGAGGAGTATTTAATTTATCTAATAAAGCTATAAATTGAGAATCATCTTCATCCATCCCGCCATTATTTGGAATAAATAGTGGTGCTGTTACCCAGCTGCAACCTGCAAAAAACAAGCAAATGAAAAAAACAGGGGACGGTTATTTGTTTCATGTCCTTAAGATTTTATTTTGCGAAAATCCGGTCAATCTAGATAATTGCCATAATGAACTGCCATC
>Ga0114918_10004373_pt1 | contig 12297 bp, 2 predicted proteins | sample LantaG_FD_87015 | JGI IMG/M metagenome (GOLD analysis project Ga0114918, IMG submission 87015) | Deep subsurface microbial communities from Baltic Sea to uncover new lineages of life (NeLLi) - Landsort_02402 metaG | ecosystem: Environmental > Aquatic > Marine > Oceanic > Sediment | place: Baltic...
CGACCACATAGGAGCTTGAATCTTTTGACTCCCATTGAATATTGTAGTAAGTTATTAAATAACAAGGATCCTTCAATGGTGCAAATGTATTGGACTCAAACACAATATTGAAGCAAATAATAGTGAACAAAAATATTCATAATTATTTATCATAATTTGACATATCGAGTATTATTTGAAAAGTTCTATATACTGCCTTGTTTGGGCAGCCCGACAATAACAAGCCCTCTGGCTTTAGCTGAAGGGCTTGTTATTGGTTTCTTTCATTAGTTAAGTCACAATATAAATATAAAAATATAAAATAATACAGTTATTCAATCTTAACTACCATTACAATTTTAATAATATATAATATAACACAAATAATTGTTTGACATATATATAAATTAAGTGTATAAGTAAGACAGAATAAACTAATAATTTTTAGGAGGATACTCCACTAAATACAAAGTTTATTTTTGTAACTAATTAAATATTAAATTAGACTTTTTAAGCCATTATTTTGTAGAAAATAATCCTATAATTTATAATCAAAGATCATAATAAGATTAATCCCCTTTTAATATTTCTACTTTTACATTAACCACATTTTAGTTGATGTTCCCTTAAAATCACCCACTATACTCCTAATAGTTGTTCCATCCTATTTTTAGCCTAATCCTGGGCGTTCGAAGAGGTGTGCGGAGCAGATTGGTACTCTGGGCTCGCGAACCCTCCTGACGATCGAAACCGATGTGTGCAACAGGCAGATGTTGAGGCCATGGTCGCGAGGACCGTAGAAACCTTCGGCCATGTTGACATCCTTGTATACAACTCCGGAGTACTGTGGGTAGTAAAGAGGATGAGTGATGAGTGATATCAGAACTGCAAGAATTGTTCTGTATGATGCCCTCGGGTATCTATCTTTTCTTCTTAAAAAAGCAAATAATCTGAATGGTTCAACGCCGCTGCCATGTATTCTACCTGATGTAGATATCCAGACAATTAATGATTTTCGTAATAAGCTACATCCTAATCAGTCACCGCAATTTTCTGATCAGGAATTCCTCGAGCTCGTAAAGAACGATTTCGGAAATGTTGGCCCTCAAAAAGGTCTCATTCAGTTCAAGGCATTTGCAACGCTAGCAACTTTAGCTCAGGATTATGATTCAAGCAACCCAAATTCAAGAAAGTATAAGCCTGTAAAGATTTTTGAGTATCCGCGACGAAATGATACCGCCATTTATGCGGACTTCGGCACTTCCATTTATATGGATGTTGCTAGCTTTTCCATATACTATGATTTCACTCCTTCTGACCACTATCTGATCAGATTAAATGATATAAAGCTTTCTCTCGAAATATTAAGCCCCGATCCGAACGATCTGGATATAAGTAATAAGCCAAAGTTTAAGCCTGTATTTACTACACCACCAATTGGAATGACCGTTGAAATAAAGATTCCGAAGCCATTAGGGACATCTGTTGATTTTTCTCCAATTAGCTTAAGCTTCTTTGGATTCGAGATTGATCTTGATATTAACTTTCCGAGCATGGACATCAACTGGTCTCCCCTGAAGCTTATCTTTCCGGACTGGCTGAAGTGGCCCTTCGGGTCGTCGGATTTTGGCTCACTCTTCGGTTCTTCGTGGAATTGTAACTGTAACATAGGATTTATCGGAGAAACCTGGAACAAACTACGTGCCTCCCTCCCTGATTTTGATCTCGATTTCTTCAAGCTTATAATAAAAAAATTGTCAGGACTATTGGATTTTCCTCAACTCGGAGAGTCAAACATTGATTACTTTACGCACCTTCAACCTTCAGCAGAATCATCCATTATTCCCGAATGGGCTGCCATTTATTTCAATCTAACAGGACTCTGTAACTCGATATTGGGTGGTTTTGCACCTAAGCAACTGCATCTCTTATTGGGCATTCATAAAAACGGACAGGTAAAGGTCGGTTTTCTTGCCTGTACTGATGCGATTGGATTGATGAACAATAAATCCCTCATGCTGCAGGCTGTCCTCCAATTCGATTTTGAAGCCAAAACCGATCCTGAATTTGAGATTGAGGCTCATCCCGGATTCATACTCGAAGTCATCAGCGGCACCCAGTACAATACCCTCGCAGGGAAAGCGGGCTGCACGGTCCCACCACCACCTGCCGAAATTGACTTCAGCGGCTTTTCGGTGAAGGCCGACCGTCTCGGCATCCTGTGGGACAGAGATGAAAAGACCTATGTCATTTTTATAGATGGTGCGGTAACGATTAAAGAGCTGGTCAGGGACGCTGATACATCAGGCGATCTGACTCTTCCGTTTAAAGGGCTCGGGATGACGCCAGATGGAAGGCTCGTGCTCAAGAAGTCATGGATAACCCTGGAAAAGGCGCTCCAGATAAAGATCGATAATTTTGAACAGGTAGTGCTGTTCCTGAGAAGTTATGGTTACGGTAAGAAGGCAAGCGGGGATTTCTGGATCGGCTTCTCCGGTGATATAGAATTGCCGGGAATCGGATTGAAAGCAGGTGTGGACAGGCTGGTAATTAACAGTAACGGCAGTTTCGAGTTGTCAGGCGTTAATATCGATTTAAATATAGAGAAAGTCCTTGCCCTCAAAGGTGCCCTCCAGTGGGGCGAAAGCCTTAGCGGTGTTCCTCCATTACCGGGAACAAGCGTCAAAGGGTTTGGGGGACAACTCGCACTTGGTATTGATGACATCCCACTGAACATCGCCCTTGGCATGACCTATGTCAAAGTGCAGATGCCCCCTGAAAAATTCGTCGCATGGAGTTTTTATCTTAATGTTCTCCTCCCTTTTAAGATTCCGGTCTGTTTCGGTCTCGGAATCAATTCAGTAGGGATGATGGTTGGACAAAATTACATACCTAAACCAAAGAAAAAAGGACTTCCAACAGACAAGTGGCTTGAGCAGGGTTTCAATGGTAATGTTGAAAATATCCTGGATGTTCTGAACTCTTGGGAAGTTCATCAAGATATGTTCAGTGCAGGATTTTCAATAGGCTTAGTAACATTAGCGGATAGCGGTTTCATTGTAAACGCCAAAGCTATACTGGTACTCGTTATCCCAGGACCGATAATCATGATTGCCGGTAAGGCCAACATACTTTCGAAAGCCAATCCGAACAAGAGCGGGGCCTTTGATCTGCTCATTGTTTATGACCAGGAGGACCCCGGAATATTAGTCAGCCTTGCCTTCCGCTATGATATAAAATCCCTGGCATCTGTCAGGGGTATGGCTGAACTTTATTTCTCTTTTATTGACGCAGGAGACTGGCACTTCTATCTCGGAACTCCTGCAAAACCGGTAGCCGGAAAGGTCTTTTCAATATTCGAGGCTAGGGCATACCTCACCATAGATCCATGTAAGCTTGCACTTGGTGCTATGGTATTTTACGGCAAATCCTGGAGCTTTGGTCCGCTTTCTGTTAAAGCGTATATTTGTTTTTCTTCTGACGTTGTTATCAGCTGGAATCCTGTATTTATTCGGGCCATGGTCGCCCTTCAGGGGGAGATAGGTGCTAAGGTTTTCGGATTTGGTCTGGAGGCAGGGCTTCGCGCAGCGCTTCTCGTTAAAGTGCCTGACCCGTGGTATCTCTTCGCCGAAGCGGAAGCGAAATTTTCGATCAGCCTGTTCTTTTTCTCATGGTCATTTACGGCTCATCTGGAATTCTCATGGGGTTCCGACAAAACCCATCCCGATGTTGTTCTCGATATTTTGTTTGAGGATAAAAGCCTGTACCACATTTCTACAGGATCGCTCAGATCGTATGCAAGCTTACTTCCTGACAGCATAGGCAACCCCCAAACATATTATTATCTATCTATGGATGGAGTACTTGAATTGAAATTTCTCAGGGATATTGAAGTGGACAAAAACAGTACGGATTTCCCGATACTGGACTGTTTCAGTCCTGTTACTATACATGATGAAGTAAGCGAACATGCCGATGAATTCACAAGATTTCACGGGAAGCTGACAGGCTTCAAGGTTTTGAAAAAGGGCTCCGGGGGTAATTTCACCCCCGTATCAAGAAGCATTTATTTTACGTGGACACCGGAAGACATGGAAGAGAGAAAAAAGCTTATCCTACGTGATTTCGATCTTGGTTACAGTCAATTCAGACTGAATGATGATCCTAATGCTTATGTGAAATTAACATGTCCCGATCTTTACCAGACGGATACGCCGCTGTTATTTGTATTCGACACAAGTAAGTATGAAGAGTATCAGGGACTCTTCACGATAGAAAGCCCGGTTGCATTGACCCCTCTATCACATCGGATAGATGTCAGATTCTCGAAAAGTCCGCAGGCAAGCAAGGAATACTCACTCCTTTACACCGACTTTGAAGTAACTATTTCTTCTGACGCAGTCGTTCCTATAGAAAAAAACAGTGCTACCGGGATAATGACGTCTCCGGCTTATGAAATTGAATTTTCCATGCCGTCATCTGCTGTTATGTTTACATTTATGCCGCATCAGCAGCCCGGACCGAACCCATCGGCAGATGACTTTTTCACGCTGTATGACGAGACAGGAAACGATATTACGGCACGTTGTATAAATCATTTCCTTGCCAGCGGTAATGGCTTTATCGTCATTCTAAACCATTTTGATGCAGTCGCTACTCCTGGTCACATATTTTCCGCACAGAATCCACCGAGATCCGGTATCAAGAAACTTGTGGTCAAAAAGCCGGGAACAATAATTACCACATTGTTGCAGAGGAAAATTCCTTTCAGCATAGCACTGTTTCCACTTCAGGCTCTGCAGGATATACACCAGCGCAACCTCGGCCTTGTAGAACAGCAGGCAAAACTTGATTACGTATTCGGCCAGAACGGTGATCCTGGCAAGCTGCTTTGGGATGTTGGAGATCACAAGATTCAAGGCACGGCAACATGGGAAACCAACGTCGGTGACAAAAACGGCAATAGCTTTGTATATCCTTTTCAAGTTATCCCGCCATTTGAAAAAGTAGAGGTAGAAGTGAACGGTGAAAAGATCAAGGTCCAGCCTTTTGAAGAGTACATCCGCAGACTGACTCCCGTAAACGGGGAACGTCCATTCTATATTGAGCAGTACCCTGTTATTGCTTACCGGTGTAATTATGTTAACGCAATGCTGAAGAAAGGGGGAAGAAGGCTTGCCATGGTTTTGGAAAACAGCAACGGCGATCCATGCATGTATTGCCGGATCGTTGTCGATTTTATCAGCCTTGAACCATCTCTTGAGATGGAACTTCGAGAAGTCTCAAAATATGCTGCGGCTGAACATTTTTATAAAAATGCTGGTGAATTTGAAAGCAGAATCAGCAGTAAAGTCCACGGCCTTAAAGCATCTGATATAGCATCCGCATACGGACGGGGCTGGAAAACTCTCCTGAACAAAGCGTCAAGACCTCCACGGAAGCCCGATGCACCGTTAGAAGGTATACGGACACGATTGCTCAGCAGAGACGACATTATTTTCAATGCCAGAGAACTTCGCAGAAAGAGAAAGGCTGATTCGGACAGAGAACGCAGGGCGCGGGCAGCAAAACTGGACAAGATCCTTTCCGACAGTTTTCGTGAAGCGGATGACCTGGCTTTGGTATTTGAAATTGCCGGTAAAGTAAAAGTGGGACGACTTCGACTTATTAAGAAAATCGTTGAGTATCGATATACGAATGATGATCTTGCCCTTGACTTGTCCAGTCTTCAGCTTTCAGACTGCCTCTCCCAGAACCAGCCCATTGAGCTAAATGCTTACGAAAGGGGGTACTTCAAGCCGGTATTACCACCAGATGGAATCTGGGATGGGCCGTTACCAAATACAGGATATACCGCAAAGATATATTCCATTGGTGAAAATGATGACCTTGACAGCAAGCGGGACCAGTGGTTTGTTACTCCTAACGATAACCTCAGCCCTGAGATATTTGACTTTTCTTTCACAACATCACTTTTTGGGACTATCGAGGGTCTGGCCGGTGTGTTTCAAAAGTGTAAACTCAGGGATATTCAGGCTGAAAAATCCATATATACTGCTGTATTGAACACACTCAAATCCGAATTTGCCGGGAGTATATTTAAACATCCTGCTAACAGCAACATCGACATTCATATAGGAATGGAAATATTCAGGGAGCTTAAGAGCACAGTCTCTATCGATGCAAACGGAAAGACACCGAGGGAAGTTGAGGAGGCATTCCAAACATTGCTTGACGAAAAGATCACGGATGTCAGAAGCAGATTAAAGAAGGAAAGCCTTGCCCTCGAAGATATTTTTAATGAGATGGGGATCTATGTGGAACCCACCTCACCAAAGAGGATATTCGCCACATGGCTACGCACAGAAGAGGACAGCAGTGGGACTCTTGGCACAATTGGTCTGTTGATTGAATTTCCTGAACCGGTTGACTGGCACAGGACCGGTATCAATCTTAATAAGTTCAAAATCAGGATACAAGGGGAGCAGGATGAGAAAGATCTTCTGAACCTGCCTAACGGCAATCCTAGCTATGAGGTCATTTTCTACTGGCTCAGAAGCCTTGATGGTTTAAGGTTGCTGCTTATCCCAAAGCTTGAGAAAACAACGATATTCAATCCAACAGTTGTCATTCCCAGAGATCGATTCATCGCTTTAAAAGACATTAACCAGACGGAAAAAATTGAAGGAGCGGAATCAAAAGAAGTGATTTCAAGAGCAACCAGTTCCCTAAGCATGACGGCAGAGGAGGGAGCGAAAACCTTTGCCTCCTCTGCCGCTTTGTACATGAAAAAGCGGATCGGTGACTCTTCAATCCCATCAACGGTTGGCGTTCATGATAAATCCATCTTAGACAAAATGAAAGGGCTTTTCGGAAGAAAAAGCGTACAAAAAATATCCGACTACGAGGTCACGGAACTGGAAATGGATTTTTATTATTTTTCTGCAAACTATGAAGATAAAAATAGTAATTACCGTGCTATTCCCAGACTGACATTTTTCAAAGGACAACCAGGCAGTGCGAACGGTAAGATTGGAACACTAATTCCGATGAAGATAGGGGGAGTTCAGCCATGAGCGATGAAACATTTTTTCCACTTAATTTCATAGCTGTTGCAAAGCAGAATGATGACATAACAGCTACTGGGCTTTATCTGAGATGGCTCGTCAAGCCCTATCTAGGATTACCGGCGATTTATCCGCTGCATTACTCAGGGAAGTTCAAACGTGAAATTGCTAACTGTGGATTCCGGATTTACTATAATACCGAGCATGACACCATCCCTACTCTTAATGAACTCCAGATCGACCAGATCGTCCCTGACAATCAGCTTGAGTACATTACCCCCCTGGCAACTTATAATGGCTGGAAGGCAATTTTGAAGAAGACAAAAGAAGCAAGAATCGACATTAATCTTTATAAAAAATTCAAACACAACATATGTTATCTCAGATTTAATTACAGCCTCTGTAGGAGACAGTCCCTTCGTCTTGTTTACAAGATTCACAGTGCATCGTCACAGACGGATACCGTAAAGGAGGTCCAACTCCATTTCGATTCATTAATCAGCACACTCAAGAAAGAAGAATACGAGAAACTCACATACGCAATTCATGTCGACAATGATGATGAATCCATAACCGAGGTTATCGTTAGGAGTAACAAACCAATCGTGCTCGGCAAAATCCATTTTGCCCTTACAAGCGAGTTGCCATTTTATATATGGAGTACATCCGGAGGCAGCGGACTATGGATAGAAGTTCCCCTTAACATGCATAGCATAAGGGCAATCGATAAGGAGCTTATACAGCCGGCAAAATATTCGGAACTCGTTGATGCAATGAAGGGATTCTACGGCGAGTATTATAATGTGAACCCCCATCAGGCTTCGGGGAATCAGAAGATCAACTTTATTCATCCCGTTCCTGCAGGTTTTCAGCTTGAGAGCCCAATAATCCGCGAATATCTTGCTGATCAGTATAGAAAGCTCTGTGACGGGGATTACAATTCCGGTTCCGGCACCGGGAGCAAATTTTATATATCCCCACAGGAAGCGGCGGCTCTGGCTTCAAATGACCCTGCAATCGCATATCTCCTCGGATTGTTCAGGGTACTGAAGAGATCTAACTTTCAGCGGAAATGCATCTTCAAGATTCAGGGTACATGGCCTGAAGAGAGACGTTATTGTATTTATAGTGATTATGATCCATCACTTGGTCTCATACCTCCCAAAATGAACAAGGTAAGTGCAGTGCCCAGTGAAAGCACGAGAGTCTTAAAGGACTATGCAACATTCAGGAACCACCATCCGATCAACATAGCTGATATTTCCTGGAAAGAGATGAAGGCAGGAAAATCGGGTAACGATGTATGGTTCGGCCCTGTGGCATACCTGATGCTCAGAACTCCGGACGGGCGGAGTAAAACGACCTGTAAACTACCATTCTATATCCCTCAGGATTGGGAGTTGAACATTGACACCAAAGAGTTTCATTATCAGGATTGGTATGACTATTATCCAGGTACAGATATAAATAAAGTGCTCAATGGCACGTACAGCTATAATGTGGCATGTCATGACATTTTTGGACAGCTATCAAAATTTCAGTCAGCACAAACGAAAATCGATCCGCTAAAACTCGAGCCCGGCTCGATACAGAAACCAGAGATATCCTTTTCAAAACTTCCTGACCCGGAAAACACTGACATCCTAAAGTCGGTGGACATTCCTTTTGAACTTGAAGAAAAAGAGTCAGGATTCGTTCTTAAGGAATATAATCGAAACTATCTTGAATTTGACTATTCATTTTTCTGGCCGCCCGAAAGTAGCTATCTCTGGAATAAGAACCGCGCTACAGGAAAGCCTTCTCTCGACTATTTCAGGATCCTATACCTTACCGATATACCACTATTCTCCAACGTGAAATTCACCATCGAGTACAATACGGGCGATGGAATTAAAATTGAATTGCAGGATGTTATTAAGTCCATAGGCTACAATATTTCAGCAAACGCAGCCCTTTATTCATTGCTGGAAAAACTTGACGCTGTTGATTCATCCGGCATGATACTTGAGCAGAAGGTAAAGGCTGCTCTGACCGGCGGAAGCCTTATATTCATGCAGGAATGGAAAGTTGTAAACGTAAGTGTTAATGTTTCCCACTCAGTCATTGTTCTACAGATACTGCCTGCATCTGATTCTGAACGCGAAAAGGTCAAAGAGGAAGGCATTTATTACCCGAACAGGTATGTGCGAATCACCACTGTTCATCACGGCCAGCTCTACTGGAATCTCAGTGCAACGTTCGGTGGTTCAAGAATAGGTTGGAAAAGTCTGAGTGCCGTTGATGAAAAAATATTACCGGCATCTCCGTTAAAGTTCAGCGGCAAGCTTGTGAGTGAAGTCATAAAACCTTCCGGTTCGCCCCGGACACCATCGGATTTAACAAATACGACGGGCATTGTTAGTTTCAAGCTGCCAGAACAACCTGAAATTCCCAGTAAAGATTACGGCTTTTTTATTCGGCTGTCGGAAAGCAGCAATCTCGCTCAGTATGAAAAGTTAATTATTATCCCAAGGAATTGGGGTGTTAACCAGACTCCAGGAGAATTCCAAAAAAGTTCTCTTCCTGCAGACAATGCGGTTGATTACCCTAAAAGTGTCACAACGCTCTTCAGTCAAGATCTCATCATGAGCTTTTATGTTACCCGTATTGCAGATGACCCGTCTTATCCGGGTGAGGTAATCTACAGGGGCGACCTTATTCCTTTTACTTCCAGCGATGCCGCCGATCCGGGAGAATATCTGCTCTTTCCTGATTCGAACTATCAGGAATGGCTTATTGTTGTCCCTACTGTTGTAAAAGAAATGGGAGTTCTGCTTGATGACCTTATTAAGTATAAATCATTTAATGAAGACAACTATTTAACGACAAGCATATCCCTTGCCCTTGAAGCAGTAGTATCTGACCAGGACAGGGAAGTGAAAGATACCCTTCAAAGTTCAGTTGCAACTAAAAAACTAAGTTTCACGCGATTTCTACCTGCTCCAATCATTCAACTAGCCGGTATGCCTCAACCTTTATTTGGAGTTTCAGCAAATCCTCCTGACTATAACGGAATATCACTCATTCGGATAAAGGGAATATACGGCAGCTATGATCTTGCAAACAAACTCAGTGATCAATATCAATATGTCCTCTATCAACTTCCTTCGGACAGGGTTTTAAGTGGAGGTATGCCGATCAAATATGCAAAGGACACAGCTTCTGGAGGCATGTATCGCAGGAACATGGTTGACCTGAAAACGGAGCTATCTTCATACGATGCAAATGATCCACTTAATAATGACAGCCTACAAAAACTGTTCTCTGACTTTGCTCAGCAGATTAATAAAAAGCCCCTTTCGAAAGACGACTTTCTGGATTTTGCTGTGGAACTTCCCGGCGAGTCGCGAGCAGTATTCCTTTTTGCTATAAAGGCTTACGATACATCTGCAAAAAAGGAATCAGAGAAATTTATTGCTCTGTCTCCACCCACATACGTCGAAGATGCATCTCTTCCTGCGCCCCCCGTAATTAAATATGTTGATTTTAAAATAAAGAAGGTACTTCCGGCCGGTTCTGCTACGTATGACACGTTTTTTGAAGTGAGTATCAAAGCAGATAGAAGACTTGGTGATGAACCGTTTTTCGGATATGCCTCTGAATCAGAGCTAAACAATTTCCTCATTGGAGCAGACTTCTATCACATCATAAAGCAATACAGATTATACTTCAGCACTGGCAAAGATGAAGAAATCATGGTATCACCGGACGACAGTGATTTTCTGACCATTTCAGACGCAGTTATGTCTTTGGGAGACCCTTCTGTGTTCACCAATTTTAATGTTACTGACTTCAGCATTCAATTCAATCCGGCACTGCTGCAACTAACAATAACGTCCGAGGATCTGGAAAGTGTTACTATTACCGGTAAGGTTAAATTTGATGCTGCTGTTGATGCTTCTGACATACCAACACGGATTTATTTCTGCCTGCGGGCAGAAAATTTTCTTGGACATTTAAGTCCCTTGTCCTTATCCCCTGGAGTTTTAAGGGAAATTTTGTAATCGTTTTTTCATAACAGCAAAAGAATAAAAGGGACAGGCAAACACGGTAAAACAACTGGACCGTAGAATTACAGTACACGTCGTTCCAAGGACTTGGTATGGGCGACTTTTTAAATTGATAGGATTTTGCTTCTTCTCCGCCCATAACTTTTCCACTGGTTCTAACTGATTGTCTACTGTCAGGGCAATTATATCTTACTGCTGAGGGGTTGTAAATAGTAAAATAAGTCTTCTTCTGTGGCTGGGGATGGGACAAGGGCAGGGGAGGGCAGAGCCGAGCCCCAAATGCTTTCGGGGCGGTGCCTATAAATTCTTTCTCCCTTAATGCCTCACATAAAAATGTACCTGAAAGCTATACGATACCTAAAGTAGAAATGTACTCGAACCTACTTGAAGGTTCCATACTTTTTTCTAGATCTTCTCTTACTTTTTGCTTTAAAGCATTTAATTTAAGGAGCTTATTTTGTAATTTGGCTATCTTTCTTTTCAGCTCTGCTGGATTTAGCATACCATATTCTTTTCTTAGTTTCACCTTTACCTAAAAGTCAAGGGGACGTCTCGTTGTGCGACCAGGCTTAGGTCGTGATATTTAGCAGGTGGAAACCCTGCCTGGTAAGATTATAGCCGAATCACCAGTAGCGAGTCTTGGAGTCCTGTGGAGTAATCCATAAGATTTAAGCGTAGACAGTTAGGTAATAGGCCTGTAAAAATGAAATCTCATAAGATTTCTGTGATTGGACGAAACAAGGGGACGGTTCTTTGTTTGACAATCCCCGATTACCCTTGGCAAAGCAAACTTTTATCGGGATGATGATTATGCCGGGGAAGCAAGAAGAATAAGAAAAGTAAAATATATCACATCATGTCAGAGGTACAAGCTAATAAAGATATTTGTAGATGGTGCGGATTATGAAAAATTCATTGATATTTTTAATGAGTATTGTATACCATTACAAATGAAAAATGAATTCTAAAAATGTTTAAGAGAAGTGGATATAAACTCATTCAGACATTAGTCAGATCGACAGGATTTATGGTAAATATTATTTTTATAGTTTGAAACAAAGAACCGTCCCCTGTTTCTCTTACAAGGAAGCTGTACGAAAGGCAATCTATAGTGAAATAAGACTCCGTATTAACGATGAAACTTCCAATCAAAATGAAAATTTTAGAGAACAAAGGCTATCTTTATTGAATGAATACAATAA
>Ga0114918_10004375_pt1 | contig 12296 bp, 8 predicted proteins | sample LantaG_FD_87015 | JGI IMG/M metagenome (GOLD analysis project Ga0114918, IMG submission 87015) | Deep subsurface microbial communities from Baltic Sea to uncover new lineages of life (NeLLi) - Landsort_02402 metaG | ecosystem: Environmental > Aquatic > Marine > Oceanic > Sediment | place: Baltic...
ATCGGTTCAGCTTCAAATATTGTCCTGTAAAGATTGTCATCTGTCTCCTGAAGCTGGCCAATAACCTTCTCAATGTTTCCCATTTCCCTGTGAATCAGATCGTATTGAAGTGTCAGCTGTTCGATCTCACGCATCAATGCCTTCTCTTTCGGAGAATCAACGAATATGGCAAATATGAGGTAATAGACAAAAGCAATAAGTAGTGATGCAACAAAATATGCCAATCCCCTTAACAGCATTGCTCCTATGCTCAGCCTGATTTTGTCGAAGCTAAGAGACTCGGGATTGAATTTATATCTTGAATTTGGCATGACAGGGCAAAGATAGAAAATTCATCATAAACAAACCACAGCCACTATCCTGTATAATGGGATATTTCAGGTTTAAGAACAGTAATTATTTTATTATCTGAATTTTGTGCTTGATGTAAGCATCAGGATCATATCAAAATATTCCTCTTCCGACAGGTCATCATTGAAATAATAGAGAGGATTTTTATGTTGTCCGTACTGGTCGATCTGGTAATGAAGATGCGGACCGGATGAGGTCCCTGAACTTCCCGTGAGTCCTATAAGGTCTCCACGCTTTACATTCAGTCCCTTTGTTACCTTTATGCTGCTCAGATGCCCGTATATTGTCTGGTATCCATAACCATGATCAATACGTACATGGTTCCCGAAACCACCTGAATTCCAACCTGCATCAATTACTTTTCCTGCTCCTGTAGCATACACCTTTGTTCCGTATGGTGCACTGAAATCCTGTCCATGATGCCATTGCGGGTTTCCTGTTACAGGATGCACTTCCCTGAACTTCAGACCATCCCCTAAAGGTATGGTAACGTCAACAGGACTGATCATTGGAAGATATTCGTACATTCTTTCCCATTCGATTCTTCTTTCCTCGATTGCCTTAAAAGATACATCCTGTACATTTATAACATTTTTAAGCTCCTCAATCCTTGTCCTGGTTGATTTCATCAGTCCGGTGTTTATATAACCATCGAGGTATCTTAGTCGGTCAACACCTCCGTAGCCCGGATTTCTAAATGATTCCGGCACACTTTCCATCTCAAGAATAGGTCTGTAACGTATTTCGTCTGACATCATGAGGCTGTTCATTTCTTTGAAAGAATTATCAAGCTCTTTTTCTGCAAATCTATACTGAAGCTTCAGGTTATCAATCTGTTGAGTTAATAATTTCTCCTTGGGTGAGCCGAAGATATTTTCGTAAATTGTACCGTAAATTATTGTAATAATAACTGTTACTGCCAGCCAGAAAAACAGTCTTAATAGCTTCTTGTGCCAGGGAAGCCTTACCTGTTTGTATTGCAGTTCATTGAGGTCTAATAAATATTTCCGGTTTCGCATCGGCCAGGCCAGAATTTCGAATTTTTATTACAGGTAATCTACAAATCTAATTCAAATAATTTAATTTTACAAGCCAGTTATAAGGTATATTTACATTATATAGGGGCAGATAAAATATGAAGGCACAGGAACTGAGGCAGTTATTTTTTGAATTTTTCAGGTCGAAGGGACATGAAATCACACCTTCAGCACCCATGGTGATAAAGGATGACCCTTCTCTTATGTTCACAAATGCCGGGATGAATCAGTTCAAGGATATCTTCCTGGGCCACAGCCAGTCACAATACAAGAGGATAGCAAATTCACAGAAATGTCTCAGGGTCTCGGGAAAACATAATGACCTGGAAGAGGTTGGTCATGATACATACCACCATACCATGTTTGAAATGCTCGGCAACTGGTCTTTCGGTGATTATTTTAAAAAAGAAGCTATAGAGTGGGCCTGGGAATTTCTTACAAAGAGGATCGGTATTGATGATGAAAGGCTCTATGCAACTATTTTCAAGGGGGACGATGAAGATAATGTACCCCGCGATGATGAAGCTCTCCTGTTCTGGCAGAAATGTTTCCCGGGTAAACCTGATCATATACTCGAAGGAACAAAAAAGGATAATTTCTGGGAAATGGGAGAAACAGGTCCCTGCGGCCCCTGCTCTGAAATTCATGTTGACATAAGGGAAGAGAACGAAAGGAGTAAGATACCTGGAAATAAGCTGGTTAACAAAGGACATCCAGAGGTGATCGAGATATGGAACCTTGTTTTTATCCAGTATAACCGAAAAGCTGATGGTTCGCTTGAAACACTTCCTTCAAAACATGTCGATACCGGCATGGGATTCGAGCGTCTCTGTATGGTTGCCCAGGGTAAAAAATCGAATTACGAAACCGATCTTTTTCAGCCTGTTATAAATGAAATATCACGTATAACAGGGAAGAAACAGGGTGCCAATGATTCATGGGATACTGCCATGCGGGTTGTTGCTGACCACCTGAGGGCAGTTTCATTTTCCATTGCCGACGGACAACTGCCTTCAAACAATAAGGCAGGATATGTTATAAGAAGGATACTCCGGAGAGCAGTCAGGTACGCATACAATAACCTTGGCATTGAAGAACCATTCATCTACCACCTTGTACCGGCACTCGCAACTACAATGGGTGATCATTACCCGGAACTGAAGTCATTGAAGGAGCTGATATCAAAAATAATATTTGAAGAGGAAACAGCCTTCCTGAAAACTCTTGGAAAGGGACTGAAAATGATAGGCAAAGTGATCTCCGAAATGAAAAAAGAGCATAAAAAGATTCTGCCCGGGAAAATTGCCTTTGAGCTCTATGATACCTTTGGATTTCCAGCTGATCTAACGCAATTGATCCTCAAAGAAAACGGCATGGATTTGAATATGAAGGAATTTGAAAACGAAATGAAAAACCAGAAAGACAGATCACGGGAAGATGCTATTCTTGATACCGGCGACTGGAAAATAATAAGGGATTCTGATGTTACTCTGTTTACCGGATATGAAAACACAGAAGATGAAGTACTTATCACAAAATACCGCCAGGTAAAGGTCAAAGGGAAAAATATCTGCCATATTGTCCTCAACAAAACCCCTTTTTATGCTGAATCGGGAGGACAGACTGGCGATAGCGGATATATTGTTTCAGAAAAAGAAAAAATCAAGGTTACCGACACTATCAGGGAACATAACCTTATAATCCATATTGCTGAAAAACAACCTTCTGACCCCAGCGCACATTTTACTGCAAAGGTTGATGCTGAAAAACGACTGATGACCGCTAACAATCATACTGCAACACACCTTATACACTTTGCGTTACGGTCTGTTCTGGGAAGCCATGTTGAACAGAAGGGCTCACTTGTCACTCCTGACCGGCTGCGGTTCGATTTCAGCCATTTTAATAAGCTCACCAGAGAAGAACTGACAAAGGTTGAGGAGATGGCAAACCGCCTGGTAAGAGAGAACAACAACAGGAAAGTGACAGATAACATACCCCTGAAAAAAGCCAAAGATATGGGAGCAATGGCACTTTTTGGTGAGAAATACGGTGATACAGTCAGGGTTGTGGAATTTGGTGATTCAGTTGAACTTTGCGGAGGGACCCATGTTGAATCCACAGCAAGCATAGGCATTATCAAAATAATTTCGGAAGGAGCAATAGCCGCCGGAATAAGACGGATTGAAGCTGTTACTGCAGGAAAAGCATTTGAATATATAAACGAAAGACTTGCCGCTGTTGAAGATATTGCAACTCTTCTTAAAAGCCAGGGAAATATCAGGGAAAGTGTCGAAAGACTTATTACCGAAAACAACTCCCTGAAAAAGACTATTGAAAAATATCAGGCACAGTCAGCCCGCACTGCTCTTAAAAACCTTGAGGAAAAAGCCGTAAACATTAATGGAATAAGATTCCTGTCGGGACAAATAGAGACAGATTCAGCGGATATGCTTAAGACTATTGCTTTTGAGGTTAGGAAGAAAGAGAACAATAACCTGTTGGTAATCGGGTCATCAACAGGCGGAAAAGCTAATCTTGTTGTAATGGTAAGTGACAACCTGGTTAAAGAGAAAAATATAAGTGCGGTCAATATAATAAAAGAGATTGCCGGCGAGATCAACGGAGGAGGCGGCGGACAACCTTTTCTTGCAACAGCAGGCGGGAAAAAGCCTGAGGGAATAAAGAACGCAATAATAAAAGCTGAAGAGTACATCCGTAAAATCTGACAACACTTTTTTATATTGGACACCTGCCAGCTACCAGGTTAACCCGGCATCAATCCTGATTGGATTCATGAAAAACCTGCCGAAGTTTTAAAGAAGAGTATTTTTTATACTTTTGAAACTTCATCAGTATGTATGAGAAGTATCAAAACAAAAATTCTGGTTGCAGTTGTTGCTGTATCTCTCCTGAAAATAGTTTCATGCACACCTGAATCGTGTTTCGAGGAGACACTTGCTTTATTAAAGGCCTCCATGTATCAGAGCAGCCAGGAGGAAAACGTTGCCCCCACCAGCCTGACATTGTACGGATTGAATATGGAGGACGATAAGATCTATGATCAAACCGAAGGTGTAAAAAGTGCCCTCATTCCCCTGAATCCCTATGCTGAAAGCTGCACCTTTGTAATCGGGATCAACTCGGTAACCGACACGCTGATTTTTTGGTACACTTCTTTTCCTCACCTGATATCAAAGGAATGCGGATACACATTTTATCATGCCCTTGATTCATTGATAACCACCAGCAATGCAATCGATACGGTAATAATCAGAAACAGGTATGTCACAACAAGCGATGAAGAGAATATCCGTATATATTATTAGTTTGCTGGTTATAATAGGTTACTCCGGTTCAGAGGCAGGGGCACAAAACCAGCCGCCGGATACTGTTATTGTGCCACTGAAGGTAAGAGCCGGAGCCGATATAATGGGACCTGTTATTTATCTTATAGATAGAAATAACCTGAACATTGAAGGATATATTTCCGTTGATATGAATGCCAGGACAGGGATCTTTCTGGGTGCAGGATATTCCGATTATAAATATTCACAATACAATTATGAATACCTTAGCAGAGGTTATTTTGTAAAGGCAGGAGTGGATTTCAACCTTCTCAAGCCTGATGCCTCTAAGGGGAAATATTGGGCCGGCATAGGATTACGCTATGGCCTGAGTTCCTTTACCAGCGAAATACCATTTTTTGAGTATGATTCATACTGGGGTACAACCATCACAACCATTCCTGCCTCATCGAGCATGGGCCACTATCTGGAAGTCGCGCCCGGATTCAGGGCAGAAATCTTCAATAATTTCAGCATGGGCTGGTCGGTGAATATAAGAGCGCTTCTCCATACCGGAACCGGCAAGGATCTGCGCCCTATTTATTTCCCGGGGTATGGTGCAGGAGATGAATCTATAAGCTTCGGGATTAACTATTTTCTATCCTGGAATATCCCCTACAAGAGGATCAAAGTTCAAATAAAACAGGAGGAACCTGAAGAAACTGAGGATACTGAAGGAACAGAGCCTGCAGAATCTGCCGGATCACTTTTTCCTCCTGCTGAATATCCATAATCCCAGGAAGGTCAGAAACCCGTTAACAAGAATCATTTCAAATCCGAATTTGTATCCGCTGAATAACTGTTCGGAAAAACTGTTCAGGAAAATACATATTACAGGCGATAATATAGCAATCCAGGGTGTCATTTTGTCATTCACTTTTCTCTTTGTTAAGAGTCCGAATGTATAGAGACCAAGCAACGGGCCATAGGTATAGCCTGCTATCGTAAACAATTCATCAATAACTGCTTTGTCGTTTAATGTACTGAATATCAGAATGCTGATAAAGAAAATTGTGGCAACGGAGAGATGAACTCCATACCTGATCCTTGTCGATTTTTTTTCAGTGATGCTTTTCAGGCGGTCCAGGCCGAGGAAATCGATACTTACTGAAGTGGTAAGTGAAGTGAGTGCTCCATCGGCACTTGGAAAAGCTGCCGAAATAAGGCCTATCATAAATACCAGCCCGGCCACCGGTCCCATATATTGCATGGCAATGGTCGGAAAAAGATCATCCGTTGCGGCAACGGTGATACCCTTACTCCTGGAATAGATTAACAGGAAGGCTCCCAGGAAAAGGAATAATAGATTGACGAAGACCAGTATACCGCTGAAAGTGAACATGTTCTTTTGCGCCTCCCGGATATTTTTGCAGCTGAGGTTCTTTTGCATCATCTCCTGATCGAGACCTGTCATGGTTATTGTTATGAACATTCCTGAAAAGAACTGCTTCAAAAAGAATCTTTCATGATGCCAGTCTGTTATAAACATTCTCGACATATCACTTTCATTTATCTCCTTAAAGAGTTTCACGACAGGCACTCCAAGTCCCTTGCTTATATAGAAAATCGACAGCACAACAGCAAGAAGCATGAATGTAGTTTGCAAGGTATCGGTCCATACGATCGTTCTTATACCTCCTTTAAATGTATACAGGATTATCAGGATAATGAATACCAGGGCATTTACCCAGAAGGGGATGTTCCAGGCATCAAAAACAAATATCTGTAATACATTGATAACCAAAAACATTCTCAGGGACGCACCAAGGGTTCTTGATATGATAAAGAAACCTGCTCCTGTCTTATATGACCAGAAACCAAACCGCTGCTCCAGGTACGAATAAATAGATGTTAGCTTGAGCCTGTAATAGAGCGGCAGCAATACTGTGGCTATTATGAAATAACCGACAAGATACCCAAACACAACTACCATGTAGCTGAACTGTGTGTCTGACACCCAGCCGGGCACTGACATAAAGGTGACACCCGAAAGAGAGGCTCCGATCATTCCGTATGCCACAACAAACCATGGAGATTTCCTGTTACCAATAAAAAACGATTGACTATCGGCCTTTCTTGCGGTAATCCATGTTACTAAAAATAACAGAGTTGAATAGGCAAGAAATATACCAAGTATCAGAAAAGGTGACATAATCGCTATATTAACCTGCAAGGATAACAAAAAGAATGCAAGGCAAAAAATTCAATAATCATGAAAAACAAGCAATAATTGAATTAATTTTGTCTGAAACCATCTGCTATCAGCTATGAGTTATACTGAATTCCCTTCCAGGCTGCTTGAGAATGCAGTAAACGAATTTGCATCACTGCCGGGCATTGGAAGAAAGACAGCATTCCGTCTGGTAATGAATCTGTTAAGGAAAGAACCTGAGGAGGTTAAGAGATTTGGTGAAACACTCCTTAAACTTCATGAGGAAATCCATTACTGCAAAATATGCCACAATATTTCTGATACTGAAATCTGCAGTATTTGTAGTGATGAAAAACGTGACAAGTCACTGATATGTGTTGTGGAAAACATACAGGACGTGATGGCTGTTGAAAATACGCGTCAATACAGGGGGTTATATCATGTTCTGGGAGGATTAATTTCGCCGGTCGACGGCATTGGACCTTCTGATCTGAAAATAAACAGCCTCGAGGAAAAGGTAAAAGCCGGCGTTATCAGGGAAATAATTCTTGCACTGAGCACAACCATGGAAGGAGATACAACTAATTATTATCTTTATAAGAGACTTCATGTATATGATATGCTTATCACAACACTGGCCAGAGGTGTGGCTATAGGTGATGAGTTGGAGTATACTGATGAAATAACACTTGGACGGGCAATAAAAAACCGAAATCCCTACCAGCAATGATAAATTCTGTTAATAAATTTCTGTCTGCCTCAGGAAAGAGTATGCAACGCTCTGCTATACGGGAGATACTTAAGCTCCTGCAGAACCCCGATATGATATCTTTTGCGGGAGGACTTCCTGCTGCCGAAACATTTCCCGTTGATGACCTGAAGGAGATAGTGCTTGATGTGCTTGAAAAAGAGGGTGCAAGTGCACTTCAGTATGGCGCCACAGAAGGAGATCCCCTTCTCCGAAAGATGCTCGCGGAAAAACACAACCGGGAAGGATTGAATATTAATCCTGAAAATATCACAATCACAACCGGTTCACAGCAGGCACTCGACATCATAGGAAAGATATTTCTTGATCCCGGCGATTATGTGCTTTGCGGACTTCCGTCATATCTGGGCGGGCTTAATGCCTTTTCAGTCTACGGAGCAAGGCTGAAAGGAATATCACTCGATGAAAATGGCATGAAACCCGATGAACTTGAAGAGACAATAATCAATCTTCGGGAGCTTGGAAAAACAGTTAAATTCATTTATATCATCCCTGATTTTCAGAATCCTGCAGGAATAACAGTCCCGGAACAGTCCAGAATAAGGATAATTGAGATAGCCGAAAAGCATGACCTGTTGATCGTTGAAGACAGCCCATACAGGGATATACGCTTCACCGGCGTGCCGCAACGAATGATGTACCAGCTTGATAAGTCCGGAAGAGTATTGACATTATGTACCTTTTCGAAGATATTTGCCCCGGGATTCAGAGTAGGATGGATAATAGGCAATCCGGTTATCCTCGACCGGATAGTGATGGCGAAACAAACAGCTGACCTCTGCACACCTCCCTTTGTACAAAAGATCATCGCCCATTATATGGAAAAAGGTTTGCTGGAGAAAAACATTAAAAAGACAATTGCACTTTACAGCGAAAGACGCAATCACATGATCAAATGTTTCAGGAAATATTTTCCGAAAGAGGCGACATGGACAGAACCTGAAGGTGGTCTCTTCCTTTTTGTAACCCTTCCCGCTGCTGTCAATACCGACAATATACTTGAGAAAGCCATTAAGAAAAATGTCGCATTTGTTGCAGGATCAACTTTTTTCTGTAACGATTCAGGGCGTAATACAATGCGCATAAATTTTTCATTCTCTGGTCTTGAATTGATTGAAGAAGGAGTTAAACGCCTCGCGATGGTAATAGACGAAGAGTTAACCGGCAAACAGTAGTCATGGATCTATCTGTAATTATTGTCAGTTATAACGTAAAATATTTTCTCGAACAATGTCTTCTTTCAGTTCGTAAAGCTTCAAAAAGCATTGATTGTGAGATATTTGTCGTAGACAATAATTCTGCCGACGGATCCTGCTCCATGGTAAAGAGTCAATTCCCCGGAATAAAGCTCATAATGAACTCCACGAACAGGGGTTTCTCCGCAGCTAATAACCAGGCCCTGAAACTTGCTACATGCAGGTTATCCCTGAATCGGAAAGAGGTATTCCCTTTTCGGTTTTTTCAAACAATTTACGGTCTCAATTGTTATCTGAATAAATACTATTAAAGTGACATTGACAGAGATATGGCAAAAATGAACATATTGCTTCCCGCCATGGGAGAAGGAGTAATTGAAGCGACTGTAAACAAATGGCTGGTTACCGAAGGCGCTGTTGTAAAGGAAGATGATCCGCTGGTAGAGGTAGCTACTGACAAGGTCGATTCAGAGGTACCCTCCCCTGCCGAGGGGATTATTGCATCAATCAACGCTGCCGAAGGTTCTGTGGTAAAGGTTGGTGAAGTGATTGCAGTTATTGAAACCAATATTTCTGAAACTTCCGAGACAAAAGGGAAGATCGAAAAAGAGGTTAACAGGATCCGTGAAACTATAGCAGAGGTTAAACAGGAGAAGAAAGAGATTGAGAAGGTGTCGGGCGACCTTAAAAGCCGCACACCTTCAGGCAAGTTCCTCTCACCTCTTGTGAGAAGCGTGGCGGCCCGTGAAGATATAAGTCATGCCGAACTTGATGCTATAACCGGGACGGGAATGGATGGAAGGATCACAAAAGATGACATATTTAAATACCTTGATGCCAGGAAAAAAGAAGAGGAAACTGTAAAGACTGAAAAAGGAAAAGAGAGTGAACAAAAACTTTCATCCGGCGATGAGATAATCGAAATGGACAGGGTCAGAAGACTGATAGCGGAACATATGGTTCTCTCAAAAAGAACTTCTCCGCACGTCACCTCGTTTATTGATGCTGATGTTACAAGACTTGTCAATTGGAGAAATTCCGTAAAGGAGAAATTTCTTGAGGCAGAGGGGCAGAAACTGACTCTTACCCCAATCTTCATTGATGCTGCGGCAAGAACATTATACGAATTTCCAATGATCAATATTTCAGTTGACGGCAATAATATCATCAAAAAGAAGAACATCAATATTGGTATAGCTACCGCTCTCCCTGATGGAAATCTTATCGTACCTGTTATCAGGAATGCCAATGAAAAAAACCTTACCGGCCTTGCAAGGAGTGTTAACGACCTGGCTGACAGAGCAAGAAAGAATAAACTTAAACCTGATGAGATTACAGGGGGAACATTCACAATTACAAACTTCGGAAGCTTTAACAATCTTTCCGGAACACCAATAATAAACCAGCCGCAGGCAGCCATCCTGGGAACCGGTGTTGTGAGAAAGAAACCTGCGGTTATTGAAACACCTGATGGTGACGTTATCGCAATACGTCATATTATGATTCTCTCACTGAGTTATGATCACAGAGTTATCGATGGCGCTCTCGCCGGGAAGTTCCTTAACAGGATAAAAGAGATCCTCGAAAACTACTCCGCAGAAATAATCTGACGCTGAATTGAAGTACCTCCATTAACTACCTCTTTTAACCAGGCTGGGATAATATTATAATATCAGTTAAAAAAGGAGTAAAACTATTTGTCCTTCTTTTTAAATTTTCTGTTATATTAGTACCCATTAATTATTAACGGTAAAGATATAGCACCTCCTGCCCATTTAAAGCCACAATACGGGAAAAATGAACTTGAATAGAAGAGGTCTGTCATACGATATATAACGATGTAAAATGATCAAAAGGCTGACTCTGCTAGTATTATTTGTTACACTTTTACCTGGCAATTATCTTCATTCCCAGGCAAGAGCAGAAATAAAAATGATGTTCTATGAAGCTGAAAGCTGGATCCTGTTTGAAGATTTCGGGGAAGCCTTGCCTACATACCAGCGCTTACTTCAATTCTATCCTGCCAATTCAAACTATAAATACAGGATTGGGCAATGCTATCTGAATATTCCGGGAGAAAAAGATAAGGCAATAAGTTATTTAGAGGAAGCTGTAAAGGATATCAATACGAAATACAAGGAGGGTAAATTCAAGGAAAAGGGTGCGCCTTATGACGCACTTTATTACCTGGCCAATGCATACAGAATTGATAATCAGCTGGATAAAGCAATTGAAACCTATGAGCTTTTCAAAAAGGATATCGATACTAAAATTTACAAACCGGAGGTAGTTGAAGAACAGATACAATCCTGTTATAATGCAAAAAAACTTATGATTGCTCCTCTGTATGTTAAGGAACAGAATCTTGGCAGCAATATCAATGAAAATAACTCAGAATTCAATCCGGTCATCTCCGATGATGAAAAAATAATGATATACAGCAAAACCGAGGCTTTTTACGATGCTATTCTCTATTCAACCAGAAACAATGGAGAGTGGAGCGTACCGATAAACATGAATGAGGCTCTTCAGGTTGACCGGGATCTGTATCCCACATCCATATCAAAAGATAGTAAGACACTTTACCTTTACAGTTCTGCCGGTTATGATGGCATAATCTATTCATCAACTTATGAAAACGGTTCGTGGAATCCTATTGTAAAGCTGAACGACAATATAAATACCAAATACTGGGAGTCGCACGCTGCTATATCACACGATAACAAAAAACTGTATTTCACCAGCAACCGTAAAAATTCAATCGGAGGCCTTGATATTTATGTGTCTTCCAGAGACAGTATAGGGAATTGGGGACCTGCGGTTAATCTTGGCCCTGTAATAAATACGAAATATCACGAAAATACTCCCTTTTTAAGCAAAGATGACAAAACACTGTTTTTCAGTTCGCGTGGCCATTTTAACATTGGAGGCTATGATATTTTATATTCAACACAGCTTGATAGTGGTAAATGGTCAGTGCCTCTGAATGTTGGTTATCCGCTTAATTCCACCGACGACGATGTTTTCTTCAAACCCATAAATGAAGGTTATCAGGGTTACCTGGCTAAATACAGTCCCGACGGATTTGGCAGTCAGGATATCTATAGGATCGAGATCTTCTCTGATGAGCATCCCAGGAAATTCACCATACGGGGAATTGCAAAAATTGCAGACCTAATCAACAGCTCAAATTACGACAGGATTAAGATCAGCGCTATTAACACCGGCGACCCTGGTAAGATGGTTGTAGTATATTCTAATCCCCAGACAGGTGAATATGAATTCCAGGTTCCACAGGGGAATTATGAAGTTACCTATGAGACTCCCGGAGGTAAAAAGACTCAGAGAGATTTAATTCTGTCACTAACACAACTCTCCGACAGCTTTAATCTGCCCGGAATTATTTTACCGAAAACTGATCTTATTGCTAATCTTTCTGTTGAA
>Ga0114918_10004377_pt1 | contig 12292 bp, 23 predicted proteins | sample LantaG_FD_87015 | JGI IMG/M metagenome (GOLD analysis project Ga0114918, IMG submission 87015) | Deep subsurface microbial communities from Baltic Sea to uncover new lineages of life (NeLLi) - Landsort_02402 metaG | ecosystem: Environmental > Aquatic > Marine > Oceanic > Sediment | place...
AATCTCTAAACTTTTTATTTTCTGCATCAATTGTGAATGGATTTTTAAACGGAACCTTATGTACGATAATATCTTCACTATTATCTCCACCACCTTCAGAAACTTTTTCTAAATCTGAAGCTATAATATAAGTTAATATTTCATCACTTACTCCGGCAGAAGCAGGACTACTTAATATGCAAAAAAGGTCAAAAGCTTTATATCCCGTTTCTTCAATTAATTCTCTCTTAGCAGCTTCTTCAAAAGATTCATCCTTATCAATATCTCCTACAAGACCAGCTGGAAGCTCTAAAACTCTTGATTGGACAGGCTCTCTCCACTGTTCAACTAAAAGCAATTCGTCATCATCAGTAATAGCAACTATTTCTACAACACCCTTTACATTTTTTCTTGTAGAAAATTCCCAATCATTTCGGGATACAAGACTTAGATATTTTCCATCATATAATGTTTTCATTATTCAATTTTCCACCCAACATTTTCTATCATAATATGGAACCTCCGCCAGAATTCAAATCCGGAACCTCTTGGTTCGTATCCAAGTGCTCTGTTCAATTGAGCTACGGAGGCATATTTAAAAATCTTTAAACGCTCCCCAATTTTTGTCTTTCTCTGACATAATGGGATTATCCATGTTATTTAATTTTAAAAAATCTTCAATACCTATATCTATATCTAAATCAAGATCATCAAATCTAAAACCAGACTCATGTTCTGGAGAATAAATATTATCAACTTTATATTCTACTGTAGTATTGTCACAAACAGTAATAAACCCATGAGCGAAACCTCTTGGGACATAAAGCCATGTATAATTCCAATCCTCCAATATAACTTCTTCATGTTCTCCATATGTTGGAGAACCCTTTCTTATATCAACTATAATATCCCATATAGCCCCGCTCACAACTTTTATTAGTTTAGCTTGAGCAAACTCCCCTATTTGAAAATGAAGCCCTCTAATAGTCCCCTTTGACTTATTATAAGATATATTATCAAGAACCCAATTTGTCGGCAGTCCCGCTTTTTCAAAATCTTCTTTGTCATACATTGTACAAAAAAGACCTCTTGCATCGTAAAACGGAATTCCTTGTATATATTTTGGTCCATCTAATTTCAAATCCGTTATCAACATATGAAGTTCCTTAATTTAATTCAATTAATATCTTTATCTTTCTTTATGGTGAGACGTGACGGATTTGAACCGCCGACATTTTGGATGTAACCCAAATGTTCTTCCAACTGAACTAACGTCTCCTTTTATTTTCCTTCATATTTTTTCTTTTCTCTACTTCTTCCCACAAGATACTAAATCACAAATGATTTGTCAAGGGATTTTGCCGGTTACTTTACAATCTTATTTTCCACCATTTTCATAAAAGTCTTTGGAAACTTTTCTTTCACAATATTATAAAATACTTCACATAATTCAGAAATATGTAAACGATGTATTTCAAAATCTTTTAATAATGGAATATCTATCAAAAGACTTGTTTCACGACTCATGGCATTGTTTACAACTTCCATATGAACTATTTTTGCAAGCTTCTCTGAAAGATCTTTTAACTTATCCCTTTCAATACGAATTTGCTCTAAAGCAACCCGATTCCTTGGATGAACTCCAAAATCCATCATTCTTTTAAATCTATTTCTTTTAGTATTTTTATTCATTATTTTTCTCCAAATCTAAAATTTCTTTTATCCCTCTTTTCACAGATTCTGCTCCATTGTTAAAAATATTATCATACATTTTTTTAGAGCCACAAAAATGAGTAGACAAATAATAAGCAAGAGGTTTTGGTATTAATATTCTTTTCTCTTCTTTATCTCCATTATCCCAAATTTCATAATCCGGAGCAACAATACAAAAAGGCTCTTCACAATCCAAATCTACAGAACAAACAAAATGTTTTGCAGGAATAGTTAAAGTCTCATCTTTTTCACTTTGTTGATCGTCAAGAGGTCTCATTTTGTTTTCCTTTTTCTGGAAGAAGAGGGGGGAGTTGAACCCAACCAATAAAAGATTCAAAATCTTCCGTGTTACCATTACACTACTCTTCTTAATTGTATTATTTATTTTAAATCTTTAAAAAGTGTCTTTTATTAATACCAACTTAATTTTTATTTTGGATGGAGAAAAACTTCGACACATTTCTTTTTTTCTTTTTTACTCATATTTAGATATGTTTCACAATCAAAACAATATTTATCTAAACCAGAATTTGTCATTATGTCTTGAATGTTCTTATGCCCGAATAAACGACATTTAACTAAACGATTCCAAAACTTTCCAAACGAATCATGCCAAAAATATTTACTTGTATAAAATCTCTTTTGAAAAAGTCTACTAATCTGACTCTTTCCGGAAGGATACTTTCCAAATAATGCTCTCCAAAAATTAAATGATTCTCTAGCAGAACTCATAAAACTACTCCTTTTTTTTAAAATATGGAGCTACTGGTGGGACTCGAACCCACAATGTCTCTCGACGCCGGATTACGGATCCGGTCCTTTAGCCAATTCAGGGCACAGCAGCTTACTTCTTTTCTAATTCTGGAACAATACCTTTAAATTCCAAATAATCTCTAGATATCAATTGCTCTGCTGTATCGAGATATACTGCTGCCATTCCATCTGGACTTACATTTGTTACAGCAGAAGCCTCAGTCCAATCTCCTTTTAATGTGCGAGTACAAACGCAAACCATATGGTTTTCATGCACATCAGGATACTTTATTATCTCTTGCAAACGATCTATTAACTCTTTTATCGTCATAGGATTTTTTTTATTTCTGTCTATTGTCATTTTTTTACTCCGATCTAATTTTAAATTATTTTTTTTTCACATTATTATAATCTACGCAAACATCAAGACAATTTTCCCTACAAATTGGATCTAAAAATGGATCATGATCTTTCATCCACATTTCACGTTTTTTACGCATTACAGGACCAACTTCTCCAATAGGATCTCCACCTTAAAGAAAAGGAAACACTTGAATTTATTGCTCTTTGATCACTTAAAGTATAAAAACCAATATCTTCAAGCTTTGTTTCTAACTTTTCCATTTTCTCTCTCCTTTCCTGGATTATTTGAAGCCGCACACTCGGAGTCGAACCGAGAACCTATGCCTTACTGGGGCATTGCTCTACCGGTTGAGCTATGACGGCATTAATTTAATGGACTTAAAGCTAAAGCTAATTGTCCTTCTTCTCCATAATATTCATCATCATCTTCATCTTCTATATATCCATAAACATCTTCTTCAGTATATCCTTGCTCTTTTAGTTCATCAGTAAGTTTTTCTATACGCATCTCACCACAACTCTCCGATTCTGGAATATACATGCCTGTCCAAATATCACTTAATGGAGAAAATTCATCGTTAAGAGGAGTATATATTACTACTTCTCGTTCCGGATCTTCTTTCTGAAGAGCTTCAATTAATTCTTTAACTTTCATCTTTTTTCTCCTCTATTTTATAAATCTCTAAATCATAGCTATATTCACCTTCCCAATTTTTATACTCATTTACTACCCTAACGGAATACAATTCACCATTTTCAATATTTTGCGGAAAAATAACGGCACCATCACATGCAATAGATTCCGTAATATCTTCCCACATCCAACCACATCTCTCACATCCAGAACAAGACTTTTTTTTCAAAAGTTTAACACCTTCTCTTGATTCTATCCTATTATCATTATGAGTATAAAAAGAACTGTAACCACGAAAAATCAAGCCTTTACATGGTTTCTCGTCTTTATTATGATCTGGATCTAATCCTAAATCAAAATTAATAATATCTTTATTCTTCATTTTATTCTCCAAAAAACAAATATTAAATTTTAAGAATAAAAAGAAACCATTCGCTGAAACAAATGGCTTCTTTTAATAATATTTTCTATCAAGCAATCATTATTTTATTAAAGAAGCAATTTCAATCTGCTCGAAACAATTCTTCTTATTGCGAGCATTAAAGACATAAGCCTCTCCATCTTTAATTTTAACATCGGAGTCGTCATAAACAACTGGAACTCCATCTTCACTATTGTTTACATCTCTAAAGATGTCATAAACACTTGGTTGAGTCTCAAGATACTCCATAAATGGAGGCATTGTCTCTGTCAACATATCTTGATTCCCTCTAGCGGAATCTGTTCTTCCTTTAAAATTTGCATCCATATATACAACTCTTCTTCTCTGAATATCAACAAGAGCTATATATTTCGTCAAATTCTTTCCTTTTACTGGAAAAGAGAGCTGACAACGGCTAGGCTCAAACAATTTTCCCTTTTGAGCATCTTCTCCCCATTGCATAGCGGCAAAAACATCTTCGGAATCATCAAAAGGAATACCGTTATAACAAAGAATGCTCCAAACAGCATAACGAACACCTCTTTTTTCAAGCTTATCTATATCAAGATCAATCATTTGACAAGCTTTTCCGTCTTTTGTTTTTGAATTTGTTGGATCTCCAGAAAATACTATACCTGAAGATTGTACTTCATTCCAGCAACAAACTCCCTTAGTTCTCCATTCTTCGTCAAACAAATTCCAGCTATTATCAAACCAAACATTGTGATCTCGGGCACATGCCCAATAACTTGCTGTTCTAATAAATTTAACATCTTCTGGAATTACAAACTCAGTACCACGACCATAATTCGTAAGATCCGAATCGTTTCCCTGCAATTTAACCATATCAACATCTTTTGAAACATTGACCAATGGATATTTTTCACTAATACGAGAAGCAACTTCTTCACGAATAGCGTCTACAACCACTTTCATATGTTTAACTTTTACTTTCTTTTCATTTTCTACAATTTGAATCTTTCCCCAATTTCCCTTTGGAGGAAACATTCTGAATTCTCTTTGGTTGATTGTGACAAGATATTTCTCCAATTTTAACAGCTGATAAATGGTTAGATTGGGAATAACATTTAAGAACTGTTTAGAAGCCTTCCCTTTAAACACACTAATCATAGATTGTAAACGTCTCATAAATTCTCCAGGACGTTCCATAAGCAAAGCAAGAACTTTTTCATCTTTCTTAGCATACAATGTCTCAACTTGAGAATTAAATGTCACCAATTCTCCATTATAAAGAGCATTATATGCTCTATTTACATTTGTGCATGTAGAAGCATAATCACCAGGACGTAATGCCTTCATGAATTTCTTCCATTTATTGCAATTACGAGCCATATCTTCTGCAAGAGAAGTTGCACCTTCCAAATTTTTAAGAAAGAATCGGCGTTCTGCTCTTGAAAATTTACGAAATTTTGACTTTTCTCTCATAGAAACGTCTCCATCTGACATTCCTACTGCTAGGCGAAGAACATCCGTTGCTGATTTAATTTTCAAAGAAACATCAGCTCCCAACATTTTTGCAATCAAAGAAACCATGTTCTCTTTGAAAGGAATATATGTTGGATTGCATTTGATTCCTTCTTTAAAAACCAGATAATCAATGAAATCTCTTTGCTCTTTTGTCCAACGAACAGAAGACGCAAGAAGCTGATCACAGATTTTTTTCAAAGAATTCTCGTCTGCAAGATGAAGAACTTTTAATGAAATTTTCTCAAATAGAGATTCACGATCCTCTTCTTCTTCAGTTACCAATTCATTTGGGAATCCCAAATACATGATAATTTGACGAAGCCAGTATTCTGCATCAGTCATATTCAGAACTTCTTCGGGGAAGTTCTTATATACAACATGTTCTCCCATATTTTTATCAGCACCCGTTACTTCCTTGAGAACAGGTTCGACTTTAGACCAAAAGGCTTTCACATCTCCCTTTGAGAGATAGGAGAGTCTCTTAAAAAGGTTTTTTGATGGAACAAAGCCATAATAGGCAAAATTAGATACAAGAGTACCTAAATATGTTTTCTCAAGCTTTTCTTTTCTGAGACGATAGTCTGCATCAACTAGATCATTACGAAGTAGAATTAAATCTTTCATAGTTATTTCTCCTTAGTTGTTTCCCTTGTAGGGAACGATAAAAGTATAAAGGAAAGTGTTGACTCTGATTTTATCCAAAATAGAAGGAAGAACCAACATAGCCTTTATTTTTATAGAGGAAAGTAAAAACTCTTTTAGAGCGGGTTTGTAACCTGCGTTTTTTAGAAGGAAGAGTTTTTCATAGCCTCTAATTCTTATGGTCTTTCAAATTTAGTTCAATTTTAAAAAATAATAAAGGAAAGCGTCAAGTCTAGTTTTTTATTTTCACCAATAAATTAGAAGGAAGACTAAACATAGCCTTTATTTTTTATAGAGGAAAGCGAAAACTCTGTGTCTGTTTGAGTTAATATTCAAAGTATAGAAGGAAGAGTTTTTCATAGCCTCTAATTCTTATGGTCTTTCAAATTTAGTTCAATTTTAAAAAATAATAAAGGAAAGCGTCAAGTCTAGTTTTTTATTTACAGTAAAAGTTTAGAAGGAAGACCAAACATAGCCTTTATTTTTATAGAGGGAAGTGAAAACTCTGTGTCTGTTTGAGTTATTATTCAAAGTGTAGAAGGAAGAGTTTTCATAGCCTCTAATTCTATTATACGATTTTTTTCCTTTCTGATCTCTACTAAATTCTGTAGAGACTATATCAGAGGAAAATCGGTTTGTCAAGCTTTTCAGCCGGTTTATTTTCAATTTTCTCTAATAATTTTAAATCCTGTTACTTTCTTCATATCTGGGATAGTTTTCTCAGTAACAGTGAATCTCCAAGTACCATCTTTCATTTTTTCTAAATAAATAAATTCAGAATCTGTATTAGTTTTAACAACATTAAATTTCTTAATATCTAATTCTTTTTTAATGCCTTCAATTAATATCGATCTTTTCATCGTTCTTCCTGTTCCTGTTCTTGTTCTTGTTCTTGTTCTGGTTCGGGCTCTTGTTCTAACCAACGTCTATAATATCCATCTTTCCCATATTCAGGATCTCCAAAACATATAGAGCAACTATTTCCCTGTCCATCTGATATTGGACTTCCACAACTTGTACAATGTTTCTGGGCCATAATATTCTCCTTTATTTGTGGAGAGTACGGGAGTCGGACCCGTAAATCCAACCGGTACCCCCGGCTCCCCATTAAATAATGTTTTTATTTTTGTCCAGAGGAGGGATTCGAACCCACGACCTAGTGATTATCTTTTAGGCGAAGCTTCTGGAGTTGAACCAGAAAAACCCGTAGCCTCCACAGTCACTCGTTCTACCACTGAACTACTCTGGAATAATTCTTTTTGCGTTAAACTGGCCTTTCACCAGCCCAATCCACCAACATCACCAATCCAACCTCACGCATCGACTAAGACGCTCCTAACGCAAATTTTAAATTGTTGTTGAGTGAATCTTGATTTGGCCTTCACCAAGGATCCACCACGCCAGGAGTCGAACCTGATAATACCTCTACTGTATATCTTCAGGGCATGACTCCCTATCATCAACAGAACGAGATATCGTCCTTCCATTAGACGAACGAGTTCGTCACTCAACAACAAATCTTTAATCTATTTATTTCCTTTTCTTAGATGATGCATTTCATGATATATTAATTTACATTCTTGATCATCAATTTTTTTTGTTAATTCTGCAATTGCCTTTTCTAAAAGAACAATGCTTCCTTCTAGTTCTTGAACTTTTTTCTCTAAATCAAGTGCCATTATTTTCTCCTTTTAATAGCGGCTACAGGAGTTGAACCTGTTATCATCGATTTATGAGAACGATATGGTTTATGTGTCCGTTCCACTCAGCCGCAATATTTATAATTCCAAACGTGAAATATTTTCCCTTAACCATTTCTCTTTTGCCTGTAATCCAGATTCAGTAAAACCATATTTTCTTTTAAATTCTACATAATATGATTTAATCTTATTCACTTCTTTTAATACTTGTTCATCTAAATCTTCCGGGAAGAATTCATGTCCCCCAAGAATATAAACAAAGTTTCTCACATTAATTTTTGAACTATCCATTTTATTTCTCCTTTAATTCTTTCACTTCTTCTTTTATTTTAGATTTATATGCTCCAGAACAATCCATTAGAGAACGACTATGCCAAACAATATCCCCAGAACATTTCCAAGCAGACAAAAATGTCGGCATTTTACACAAGGGACACATTACTAAAGAATCCAAAGGAACTGTAGGATATCCATTTTTAAAACTTTCAGAAACAACAATAGGACAATTATCAAGATTAAGAGGGGCAGTTATATCATTTTTTGAATTAGCTATCCAATGCATTGCACTTAATATTTGAGAAGTTGTTGGAGTAGTAGAATTATTCATTTTATTAGTAACTAGCAAAATCAATGATGAGCCCACCAATTACTAGTGGTACGGTTAGAAAGAGCCAACCTCCACTCATCAAAATGCATAATAGAACTCCAATTGTTGCTCTTGGAACAAAAAGTCCGGTACCTATACAAATCATTATCAAACTTAACATTCCAAAAGTAGCCATTTTATCTCTCCTTTAATATAATACGATTTTTGCATCTTCTATATTCTTCTCATTTATATTCTGATCTGCTAATTGAGCCAAAACATTCCCATGACAAAGCTTTGGCGAACAGACGCATCCGATATTGCGATTTTTCAATTTATATAAATTTTTAAGTATCTTCTTTCTTTCATTTTGCTTAAAATCTATAAAATCTTTTCCAAGTAACCAGTCTCTATAGCATTCAATTGACTCCAATCTTGTTCCAACCGCTATATCTGCTGTTGAACCTGAGACATGACTAAAAATATTTCCCCACATTGTAGGTCTCATAATTTTTACATCACATTGTTCATATTTTATATTTACTACTTTTGTCATATTCTGGTGACTCCACTTGGACTTGAACCAAGAAGCCTTCTGCTTGTAGGGCAGACGCTCTTCCAATTGAGCTATGGAGCCATTTATTTCCTTTCGACAAAATAATGGAAGTCCTTCCTGGCAAGATAAAAGATTGTGCAGATTCGAACTGCTTTAAAACCATATCCAGGTAGGGGATAGAACCCTAATGATGGGAGCTGCCCATCTAGACCAACTCTCAATCTACCTTCCAATTCTTATGATAGCAAAATCACTTTCCTTTGTCAAGCTATTTTGCCGGTTTTTTAAACTCTAATTCAATAAGTTCTTTTCGAAGTTTTTCAATTTTTAATAATCTAGCTTCTTCTTTTTTTGCAGCAGTTTTTTCTTTTTTTGTCTTTTCTTTATTTTTAATTTCTTCTTTATTTTTTTCAAACCACTTTTTATAATCTTTCAGTTTTTTATTATATATCTCTTTTCTACTATTAAACTCTTCTTCAGGTTCTTCTCCATCAAAGAAAATATTTAAACTACTATCAATGGAACAAAAATCATATTTATCAGGAGAAGCTTCTAAATAAAAATAAATTTGATCTGAAGAAAATCCTTCATTATTCGCCCATTTAATTATGTCAGCTAGTGTGAAGTTTTCTTTTTCACAGTTGCTAATTCGATTATTATAATCTATATTAGAATAAAATTCTCCCGTATTCTGATTTTCCTTGAATATAAATTTTCCCTTTTTACGTTTTGGTTTTACAGGTTTATTCATTTTTTATCTCCTTAAATTTTAATATTTTTTCATTATTTTTCAATACTTGATTTATCTGTTAATCATCCTCGCAAAAAATATTAAATTGTGAGTGCCGCAAAGCTTTGCGATAACGCCTATTGATCCCTGAGTTTAAGATATCTCAACGGCGATTATGGTGTTTCAACCACACTCACAAACTTTTTTAACTGAATCTTTTATATCTTCTCTAATCTATAAAGTGCTGGCATTCCCGGTTTATCAATAGGGTCTAAAGTAATTTCATCTTTTGATAAATCTTGAATCTTTACTACTTCAGAATTTCCATCATGATATAGTTTTAACCTATCTCCCTTTTTCAAAACAAAGAACCTTTCTTGTTTTGCTAAAGTGTCTTTTTTGTCTTTTATTAATCTTCCTATTTTTTCGTCAATAAAAGCAGACGCTATTTTATTGCTAACACCTCTTCTCCAATCCATTAGGAATTCTATATCTTCAGGAATAAAATCTGAAGATTCTGGCCACATTCCAGTATCTTGAAGAATTTTATACGCACTTAAATGCTCTATATTTTTCACATCAAACCAATCTACGATATTCATGTCTTTTCCCTTTCTCTAACTTTTTTTACTAATTCTTTCCACTTTTCTTCAAAGTCGTCACTTTCCAAATCTTCATAGGTTAAATCAATATAAAATTGGTCATCTTCAAATCCAAATAAACTGGAAAAAATTGAATTAAATGTATTCTGAGCTTCATCTCCATATTCTTCTTTATACGAATCATACATACTTTCATCTTCATCTTCATCTTCATCTTTAGGAAAAAAAGTAATAACTACAGGAACTATATCATCTTTACTTTCTATTTCTCCAAGTTCTTCATATGGTAAAGCATCTTTAAATTCCCACGTCCATTCCCATGGATTACAATCACCACATATTTCCACTATTTTTTCTATTACATAATCAATACGATCAATCATTCTTTCTTCGGCTGCATCATATTTTTCTTTTAATTTAAAAAACTCTACACACTCTTCTTTAGAAATTTTATCGATACTCATTTTTACTCCTCTTTATCCATTTCTTCATATATTTTTAAACAGTATTCTACAAGATCTTTAACTGTTTTAATTACAAATTCTTCTTTTTCAAGATAAACTACAAATTTATTCTTTCCCATATCATTATCAAAAATAAACCAAGAAAGCATATTAAAAGTGTCTTCAAATTGATTCGCTGTGACATCAATTACACGATCCATCATTGCATGTATCGCTGTAATAAAATCTGAATTTATATCAAGTAGGTTTCTAACTTTATCTAATTCATCATTCATATTTTGAACAATATAAATAGTTTTCTTATATTCTGCAAGCATATTCTTTTTATTTAATTTCATGTTTTTCTCCAATTTATTTTAATAATATCCAGATAAACTACGAATTCTTTCATGCAAAGTTTGGATCATATTATCAAGAAATTCTCTATTTTTCTTTTTAAATTCTACTGAAATATCTTGATAAATAAATATCTCATACCACCTAACTAAATCTTTATGTTCTTCAATAAATTTTTCTGAAAGATTTTGATATTTTGAAAGATATCCCCACTCTAGAAAAGAACGATATTCATGCGTAAACTCTTCAGAAAGCTTTTGATGAATTGATATAAGTCTCCAATCTATTCGAACAGATTCTTTTATACAATTTTGAAGAAATTCTTCTGAGACTTTTTGAAATTGAAAAACTTCTTCCCAAACAATTACATTAGAGTGACAAGACATAAATTTTTCAGAAAGTTTTTGATGTCTACAAATTAATTTCCAATTAACTCTATTCCAATGCTTTTTAATAAAAAACTCAGAAAGAATCTGATGTTCACAAATAGAATCCCAATTAACAAAATCTGCATTTTCATCAATATAGTCTTCACTTAATCCCGGCTCTTTTGATTTCTTCTCAAAATCTGTTTTTTTCCCAATAAAAATATTCATTTTATTTCTCCTAAAATTAAACTCACAACAGTCTCTTAGCCAAAACTTCTGTTTCCAGCTGACACTACGTGGAAGTGAACTGTTATCGTCAGCTTCTGAGCGGAGAGACTTGAACTCCCAACAACTGACGCCCAAGGTCAGCATTCTACCAATTGAATTACGCCCAGTTAAATTACGTCTAATCTAAAAGATTATGACCTTGTTTCTTCATTCTCTTTATAATCCTATTATATTCAAAATCTGTCATATTTTCAACAACTGCAATTACGGTACGCATTTCAGGACATCCAGAAACTTCTCCATGAGATCTAGTATCTTTCTGCTGATGTATCCAATATTTACAATCGCAAATATCCCCTTTATAAACACAAACTTTTTCTCTTACTTTTCCTAATGCCTTTAACATAATTTTCTTGTTTGCTAAAATATTCATTTCACAATCCTCTCATTCTTCATTATTTGGTATGCCTTTGTACATTCTTTACAATATCTCTCGCCAATATGATCTGAAACATATCCCCAATCTTCTATTCGTATATTAGTTGGCATCGTCAAATCTTTAGTTCCACATAAAGGCTTTCCATCGAAAGCAAAATGGTAAAACCAATTTGACGATACATTCTCTCGAATTGTTATCCGAGGTTCTTCTGGCTTCTTTTTTCTTTTGAGAAAAGAAAACATTGTCTTGCCCTTCTTCCTATTTATACATCTTTGGTAAATTCTGGCAAA
>Ga0114918_10004378_pt1 | contig 12292 bp, 11 predicted proteins | sample LantaG_FD_87015 | JGI IMG/M metagenome (GOLD analysis project Ga0114918, IMG submission 87015) | Deep subsurface microbial communities from Baltic Sea to uncover new lineages of life (NeLLi) - Landsort_02402 metaG | ecosystem: Environmental > Aquatic > Marine > Oceanic > Sediment | place...
AATTACACCCTTAGGAGTTCCCTGGGCGGCAGTTTCTGTGTTTCTCAAAGGTTCTGACGTGACTATGTTGGACAGAAAAACAAAGTAAGTCGAAGAAGAGAAAAAAATGATGAATTTTCGAGAGGAGTGCGAGATTATGAAATTATCAAACTTTTACAAAACCGCTGGATTATTGTCATTAGCAGTTTTCCTGGGAACGCTTGTTGATTCAGCTACTAAGCAAACCGGTGCTGCAAAGCAGTCCCTTGCCAAGGACGAAGCCAGCTTCAAGGAAATCGTCGATAAGGTGCAAGGTTCTAAGGGTTCAAACAATCAAGAACCGTAAACTGATTGCCAAAATGCATTGAAAGGGGCCAAAAATGAATAGGACAAGGATTTTGTTAATTGCGGTTATTTTGCTGACAACTGGGGGCGTAACCAAGGCCGAAGATAGGAAGAAGCTGGGCGTTACTTTGGATGTGCCCTATGCCAGTAGACATATATGGCAGGGGTTCAATGATAAGTTGGCCGATTCCGGTATAGAAGTGGGCCTTGGTCTTACGAATATTTATCAGCAGAATGTTCGTGGCGGCATCAGCAAACACCGTCGGGCAGGCCGCCTCTCCGGCAGCTATGATTTGGAACTTTCGGTAGACTTCCAGAAGCTGCTTGGTATTGAAGGCGGGAGCTTGTATGTGCTCACCGAAGGAAGTTGGCCAAAAACCGATTATGACGCTATGTCGGTAGGAAGTGCCTTTGGTGTCAATGGGGATTTTGCCGGACGACGCTTGATGGACGTTAGCGAGCTATGGTATGAACAGGTTATGTTCGATAGTGCTCTCCGCATACGGATTGGTAAGATGGATTTTACCGGGATTTTTGACACCAGTGCTTACGCCAATGACGAAACCACCCAGTTCCTCAACAACGCGCTGATAAACAACCCGACCATCCCATTTCCTGAGTACGGCCTTGGCGTAGCTGGTTACTACAGTCCCGCTGACTTTTGGTACCTATCAGCAGCCGTAGCGGATGCTCAGGCTGATGTAAGGGAAACAGGCTTTAGAACCGCCTTTCACAAAGAAGATTACTTCTTCTGCATCTTTGAGACTGGGATTACTCCAAAGCTTGATTCTGGAAATGGTCCGCTTCAGGGCGCTTATCGTCTTGGTCTTTGGATGGACCCTCAGCCCAAAGCACATTCCGATGCCAGTAAGAACTATCGGGACGATGTCGGTTTCTATCTTAGCTGTGACCAGTTGCTGGCTAAGGAAAATTCCAATCCAGAGGACAGCCAGGGTCTTGGTGTATTCGGAAGATATGGCTATGCGAACAGCAAGAGAAACGATATTGCCAATTTCTGGAGCGCAGGTTTCCAATATCGAGGTCTGTTTGAGGGTCGGGATGATGACGATCTTGGTGTAGGTTTTGCCCAGGGCGTTTTTAGCAACTCGGCTGATATGACCTATACGGATGATTACGAGAATGTCCTGGAGCTTTACTATAAAGCACAAGTGAGGCCTTCCCTAAGCATCGGTCCGAGTGTTCAATATGTGGCTAATCCCGGCGGTGACAAAACAGCCAGCGACGCTGTAGTATTCGGCGTGCGGATACAAAAGATGTTTTGAGTGGCGGAGAACGAGGATTGAAAAAGAACACAGAAAGTATAGGAGAATTCTATTATGCATATGGCCAATGAATTATTGTCGCTGCCCGTCGCTACAGGAACGCTCGCAATAGCTGTTGCCAGCCTGGGTTTTGTCTGCAGAAAGGTCAGGCAAATTATTGCCTCAGATAAAGTTGCTCTAATGGGCGTTTTAGGAGCTTTCATTTTTGCGGCACAAATGGTAAACATCCAGCTTCCCGCAATGCCCGGAACAAGTGGACATATGGTCGGGGCTGTTCTGTTGGCAATCATATTAGGCCCGCACGCAGGGGCAATAGTCATATCTTCGGTGGTAATTATTCAGTGCCTTATTTTCCAGGACGGAGGCCTGCTGGCTCTCGGATGTAACATTATCAATATGGCTCTTGTGCCCAGCTATCTCGGCTACTTTTTATACAAGACCGCTACAACCGGGCAAGCCGGCAGTTTGCGAGCATATCTCGGGACTATGTTTGCCTGTGTGCTCGCCATTGAAGCAGGGGCGTTCCTTGTTCCCGTACAGGCTGCGCTTTCCGGGGTATTAGTGGTTCCGTTCTCAACTTTCCTGATAACAATGCTCGGTGTTCATTTTTTGGTTGGCCTTATCGAAGGCGTTATTACCGTGGCGGTTATAGCATATCTGCAGCAGGTCAGGCCGGATGTTGTTCCGGATTCTCTGCCGGGCAAGGTTAGGTTAAGCAGGAAAGCAGTAATAACAACGCTGGCGGTTTTTGCTCTTGCTATCGGGGCGGGACTTTCTTTGCTTGCCTCCGACCTGCCAGACGGCCTGGAATGGAGCTATGCCGAAAGGCCCGACCAGACGGACTTCGAAACTGCCGTATCAAACGAAAGTCCCGCAGTCGTGGCGGTGGACGACTTCCAATCAAAATATTCTCCTCTGCCTGATTATTCTCTAAGAAGCTCGGCAATCGGCAAAATAGGCGAAGAAGAGCCGGGTGTTTCAGCCGGCTGGACCAGCTTTGCAGGCGTGGTCGGCTCAGCGCTGACAATGGCAGTCATCTGGCTGGCGGCGCAGATTTTAAGGAAAAAGCAACCACAAAGAGCATGAAGTTGCGTATAATTAGCATTATAGCGTTTGCTTTTTTCCCTATATGCTGTAGCATTATAAAATGCACCACGCGCACATAGACAAATTTGCTTATCAGGATTCACTCATACATCGGCTTGACTGCAGGATAAAGTTTATGGTTTTGCTTGTCTTTACTGCTGTCGTTATTTCTCTGCCGCGCACCTCGCCAGGCATCTTAACCTGTTATGCCATCGGCCCGTTTACCATTCTCGTGTGGGCTAAAATTCCGCTAAGATTTGTGTTCAAACATATACTGCTGGTCAGCCCGTTTGTCGTAGTCTTGGCCCTGAGCTGTCCCCTGTATGATAAGACTCCTGTTACTGTTGCGTTTGGGCCAATTATCTGGCAGAGTTCTCTCGGCTGGATGCGGTGTTTTACCATTCTTGCAAAATTCATCGTTACAATGTCGGCACTCATCGCCCTGGTCTCCACCACACGATTTAACGATTTACTCACAGGCCTGCAAAGGCTGGGCGTGCCAAAACTACTGACAGTACAACTCGGTTTTCTCTACCGCTACATATTCGTCCTCATTGACAGGACCCATCGTATGTTGCGCGCAAGAGCAGGCAGAAAGCTGCGAAATCTCGGGTTTAAAGCGGAGCTCAAAATCGCGGCCGCCATGCTCGGCTCTTTATTGGTCCGCAGCATTGATAACGCCGAGCACACAAATATTGCAATGCAGGCCAGGGGATTTGATGGAAACTGGCGGACGATTTCAAAGTTACAAATTCACCGTGCAGACTATGTCTTCGCAACTGCTGCCGCCTTCTTCCTGCTGGTGTTGCACTTTTTTGTAAAACCAGTTGTACTTTAGGGGCCTGCAATGCCAAAAGCAATTGAACTAAGAAATTTCTCATACAGCTATCCCGACGGTACGGCCACCCTAAGCGACGTAACGCTGAGTATCGACCACGGCCAAAGAGTTGCTCTTATAGGGCCAAATGGTGCGGGCAAATCCACCTTGCTGCTTGCTATGGCCGGCTTTGTAAAAGGGAGGGGAAAAGTATTTATTGACGGTTTGGAAATCAACAGAAAAAATCTAAAAAAAATCCGTATGTTGCTGGGCTCTTGTCTGGAAAATCCCGACGACCAATTATTTATGCCACGGTTGTTCGATGATATAGCGTTTGGCCCGCTTAATATGGGCCTTGAAGCCGAGCAAGTAAAGGCACGTGTCGCCGATGCACTGCAAACCGTCGGATTGACCGATATGGCTGACAAAGCTCCCCATCATCTTTCAGCGGGACAAAAACGCGCAGCCGCAATAGCAACTATACTCTCAATGGCCCCCAAAATAATCACGCTCGATGAACCCGACGCCAACCTCGACCCGAGAAACCGTAACAACCTTATAAAGCTGCTCACCGGTTTGTCTCAAACCCTGATAATAGCAACCTGTAATATGAATTTTGCAGGCGAAATTGCCGACAGAGCCGTCCTGCTCGACAAGGGCTGCATTATCGCTGACGGCGCCGCTAAAAAAATAATGTCCGATTCAGAACTGATGACCGAACACGGCCTGGAGGTGCCCGCCGAATTGAAAGAGGAAAATAAAACGTCTCTAAAGCGCAAATAATCCCTCTCATTAAGCCGGCAAGCGAGCCTTTATCGGCCTTTTCCCGTTTTTCAGAACAGCGCATCGTATCATTTTTGTATTGTCCGATTTATTTGTTATATTTAATTATGGTGAGAGTCATAGAAATAAAAGTATGAGGTTAGTTCACTTAGCATATTAACGGTTTCCAAGGGGGGGACAAATGAACTGCCGGAAAAGCTACAAAGGTGCTGCGCTTATCATATCTATGATATTCGTGCTTATATTTTCCGCCCTCGCTGTCTCAATGGCAGCAATGTCGGGCACAAACGTACAGATTGCCGAGAACCTGCGCAAAGCTAATCGCGCAAGGGCTTGCGCCGAATCCGGCCTTGACATTCTTCGATTCTGGCTCAACCAGTTCTCTATGCCGAGCACCTCTGCTGCATCCGCGAAATTCAGCAACCTTGTAACCTTCTTGCAAAACGACCTGACCCCCAATATCCTCTTCGATTATGACGGCTCCAGCCTCACAACCACTTCACCCGTTACGCTCGACTCAACAGCCGCACAAACTTTCTCTGCGAAGATAAACGCTGACGACCCACTCGACGCTGAAATACTCCAGGTCGATGTCACCGGGACCTCTGGAACAATAACGAGGACGATAAGAGTCAAATACGATTTCGGACCAAGAGTAAATCCGCTTTTCGATTATGGCGTCGCAACCAAAGGACCCTTACAACTGACAGGTAACGTCGATTTAGAAGGCGCCAGTGTCGATGCGAGTGTCTATATTGAAGCTGAAGGCGAAGAGACAGCGTTGGAACTAATTGGCAAATGTACAATCGCCGGCGACGTCAGCATAGTTGACCCCTATGCTGATGTTCAGTTGTCACCTTCCTCCAGCATTGGTGGTGAAACTGGCCAGGACGCCATCGATAACCACGTCTCGTTTGGAGAAGCACCGGTGGAATTCCCCGTCCCAAACCCCGGTTATTTTGAGCAGTATGTCTTGAATACTTTCGACCCCAACAACGTACTAACAGAATATGAAAACGTAAGAATTCCCGCAGGAACCGACCACTCTTTCTCTGCCGGGGTAACATTGAAAGGCATCGTCTTCATCGAGACCCCCAATGTGCTCATCTTCACTGGCCACGTTGACATAACCGGTATCATCGTCGGTGAAGGCGACATGAATGATAACTCCGGAACAAACCTCATATCATTCCTGGGTACCGTCAGTAGTCATCCCGTTACTGACTTGCCTGATGAGTCGCAATTCATCGACTTAAAAAACGAAACCGGCACATTCCTTATGGCTCCCGGCTTTAGCGTGTCTTTCGGCGGAAACTTCAACACACTAAACGGTGTCATAGCCGCAAACGGCATCGAATTCTTTGGTAACGCCGGTGGAACAGTTGGAGGCTCAGTAATTAATTATTCTAACGAACCTATGACGTTAACCGGCAACACCGACCTTTTCTTTGAGCGTTCGGGCACCGTTGAATTGCCGGCGGGGTTCGATACCGAGATAATACTGAAATATCTCCCAGAATATTATTGTGAAGTTACACCTGGTCTTTGATTGTGAGAAATTTTCTCATTCCAAAGATACTTTTGGAAAAAAATGAAACACATAAGAACAACTGTTTGTTTTCTTGCTGTTCTAATATGCGATTCGGCACTCGCGGCCGTTCACTACGTGCCTGATGAGTATGCCACCATTCAGGCCGCTGTCAATGCTTGTAAAGACTTTGACACTGTCATCGTCGCGCCCGGAAGATATTCCGGTTCCGGCAATCGCAACATAACCTTCAATGGCAAATCAATCACGGTCCGCAGCATCGACCCCGGCGACCCTCAAATCGTAAACAGCACGGTCATCGACTGTGAGGGTAAGGGGCGAGGTTTTGCTTTCTACATGGGCGAAAATGTCGATTCAACAGTAGCAGGACTTGCCGTTACCAATGGATATGCTTTGTTAGGTGGCGCGATTTACTGCTACAACAATAGCAGTCCCTCAATTACCAACTGTGTTATTATCACCAACTCGGCAGTATTTGGCGGCGCAATTGCATCCACAAATAGTAAAAGTCATCCTAACATCACTAACTGCACAATCACAACAAACTCAGCACTGGTCGGTGGTGGCGGAATATACTGTAACGGCGGCAGTCCAAAAATAAAAAATTGCATTATCAGCGGAAACTTCGCGCCCGACGGCGGTGCAATTTACAGCCACAACGCTGGCAATCCGCTTATCGTCAATTGTACCATTGCCGCGAACACCGCTTCCAGCTCAGCAGCAGGCATCTACTGCTACAAATCGAGCAATCTGACCATAAATAACAGTATTCTTTGGGGCAATACGGCCACGAACGCATCAGAGGTGCTGGTCGGCAACTTGGACGCTCCTACATCAATCCGGATTTCACACTGCGACATTCAGAGCCCTGATGAGAATGTAATACGCGATAGCGATTGCACCATAGACTGGGGCCAGGGCAACATAGATGCCGACCCACACTTCACCACGACCGGCTATCTGACTGACACTGAAAGCTATACCGGGGGCGACTACCATTTGCTTAAGGAATCCCCCTGTATTGATGCCGGTGACCCCGCCTTTGTCACGGCACCCGATGAAACTGACATCGATGGAGACCCCCGCATATCAGGTGCCAAAATAGACATCGGAGCTGACGAATACGAAGCCCCGATACGTGCCACTGTCAAAGTAACACCCAAAACCCTGAATCTTGCAAGCAACGGAAAATGGATTAACTGCACTATCCAACTTCCAGACAACTATGATGTTGCCGATATAGATACCGCTACTATTGCTCTAAATGAAAACATCGAGCCTCAGTGGTGCAGCATTGATGAAGAAGTAAAAAAGTTGCTTGTCAAATTTAACCGCTCCGAAATCCAGAATATGCTAAAAGATGCAGAGAACCCCCTCTTACTTAGCATCAGCGGCGCGCTTAATTATGGTACGGATTTTGAGGGAACCGACACGATTAGAATAACACCTATGGGTGGTAAAAAGTAACTGTTTCGAGTTTCGATAGCCCGGGAAACTAACAGAATTGTGCTTTAATCTTTGCTCGTTACATATATCACCTGCTCCGCAAACAGGTTAGGTGCGAATCTTACCGGGCTAAGCCGCGTCTTGACCAGTGGAATTTTCTTCTCCACTGTAACCCCGAGTTTCTTACAAAACCTGTCAAAATCTTTTATTGACAGAAAGTGTATGTTCGGTGAATCGTGCCAGCCGAAAGGCAGTTGCCTCGTTACCGGAGCTTTACCGCCGAGGAACAGTTGCACCCTGCACCGCCAATGAGCAAAGTTGGGAAAGCTGACAATCACTTTTTCCCCGACCCGCAGTAATTCTTTGAAAACCTTTTCCGGCTCTTTCAGTGTCTGCATTGTCTGGGATAATATCACCACATCAAAGCTTTTATCAGCATAATTCTCCAGGCCGCGTTCGACGTCACGCTGTATAATGGATGGCCCACGATTCACACAGACAAGCACAAGGTCCTGCTGAAGATCAATACCTTTGCCCTTTATGTTTTTGTCCGCCGTCAGCCTTGCCAGTAATTCTCCGTCTCCGCAGCCCACATCCAGCACCGTGCTGTTCGGCTCTATGAGCGATTCTATCAGCTCGTAATCAACGCGTGTCCGTCGCGCTTGCTCAAAGCCGCGTGTCTCGTATTTCGCACCTGGCGTCTTGCCTCCCGCCTCTGGCTTCAATATCCTCACGCCAGGACGATGCGTAGCGTCCAGAAAGCCGGAAATAAACGAGCCGAGGGTCTCAGGCTCCAGCAGAAAAGCATCGTGACCATAGGGTGACGCAATATTGCAGTAACTAACGTCTTTGCCGTTCGCAACGAGCGCATTTACCATCGTCTCGGACTGCGCCGGCGGATAGAGCCAGTCGCTGGCAAAACTGATTACGAGGAATCGCGACTTGGTATTCGCAAAGGCCTTCGTTAATGTTCCATAGTCCTTTGCCAAATCGAAATAGCCTGCCGCCTTCGTTATGTAAAGATAACTATTCGCGTCGAATCTTTCCACGAAGCTTTGCCCCTGATGGTCCAGGTATGTCTCAACGGCAAATTCAGAATTGAAATCGTAACTGTAACTCTCGGCGCCTCGCAGTTTCCGACCGAATTTTTCGCGCATGCCCTGTTCCGACAGGTACGTTATATGCCCAATCATTCGTGCAATTGCCAGCCCCCTGTCCGGGCCTTTTTCGCTGGTGTATTCTCCGCCCGCAAAATTGGCATCTGCCAATATCGCATTTCGGCCTACCGCATCAAACGCTATCGACTGAGCGCCAAGATGCGTCGTTGTGGCGATTGGTATCGCAGCTTTAACAAAGTCAGGATATTCAATCGCCCACTGCAAAACCTGCATTCCGCCTATCGAGCCCCCAACCACCGCCAGGACCTCTTTTATCCCGAGCTTATCCAGCAGCAGCTTTTGCACCTTGACCATATCGCCGATAGTTATAATCGGAAAGTCCAAACCGTACGGCTTTTGTGTCTGCGGATTAATCGAGGACGACCCTGTCGTACCCCGGCAGCCGCCTAAAAAATTCGAGCAAATAACAAAATATTTATTCGTGTCGATGCCCTTGCCCGGCCCAACCATTATCTCCCACCAGCCGGGTTTCTTATCGTCTGGGCCGTGATAGCCGGCGACGTGAGCATCACCGCTGAGAGCATGGCAAATCAAAACAACATTATCGCCGCCCTCGTTGAGCTGCCCGTAGGTCTCGTAGGCCACCTCGATAGGAGCCAGTTTCCGGCCGCAGTCCAGCTCCAGAGGCTGTTCCGGCTCAACGACCACTATCGTTGGGGTCTGCACGGTACCAACCGAATTTTTCCCAATCTCTGCCATAGTCACAATCAAGTATACCCAAAGACTGCTGCCTGTAAAGCACCGGCTCCCCAATACCGGCAGAGCAGCGGCGGACGCATCAACGACATTTTTTGTTTAGAAAATCACCAAAAAATCTTGACATCGCGAAAAACCGTGCATAGATTGTATACAGTTGCAGTGCCGGGATAGAGGGACACATTCAACCAAGACCGTTTACGAAAGGAAGCACAAAATGGCAAAGAAGAAAAAAGCTGCGAAAAGGAAAAGAGCCGCAAAAGGCTGGAAACCGAGCGAAGTCGCGTTGCTCAAAAAGCTCTTCGCGAACAACCCAACTTCTGCGATAGCAAAGCAGCTCAGACGCAAAACCGACGCAGTTAAGAAGAAGGCATCTCGAATGGGACTTCGCAAGTCAAAGAAATATTTGAGGAAGCTCGGCAGGACGTAAGGGATTAACTGAAATCTTGGTGACAGAGTAATTGATGTTCATAGCCGACGTTTCACCAAATTTTGGCTGAGCCTCTTATGGTCAGGCCCGGTGCCAAAAGTACTGCCTTCGTACAGCCGCTCGTCGCGTTGTTGGGATGCGCGGATTTCTATTGCGTCTGGCTCTGCCACAGGTGCCGTGCTCGCCCGCCGCAGGCGGGCAAGTTTTTCATCCTTTGTCTTCGCTTCATCGTTATCAACAGTGAAGCGAGGTGGCAATATCAGCAATAGTCGGCTCGAAACAGCACCCCACCTGTTTTTCTCAAAATCAACGTTCCCGTCACCTGGACAATATTTTTGGGAACCGAAAGAGGGGGGGCTGACCTCGGTGTCCCCAGAACCTGCCCTTGAACGACGGGAAAGGAGACAGCAAAAATCAGCCTGTTAGAGTCAAAAAATAATTAGAATTCTATTTGACTTATTTTCCTTCTGCGGTACAATCTGTCCGACAATATTGGGGAAAATATGTTGGAGAATGGATTAACCATTGACTCCTTCTTAGCTGAAAAAAGAAAGAGGACCATACCCTTTTATCCGTTCGTCGCAAGAGATTGCTCGTTTAGCGAGCGACTCGAGGGTGTGGCTTATCGCCTTAACAGGGTGGGAGGCACACGGATGGACAATGTCATCAAGAAAGAGCTCGCCGAGAGAGACGAGGCAACACGCCCTCACCTCGAAAAGCTAAAGCCCCACAGAGCCTTCGCGCAGACTAACCCAACAGGCATTCCCGGAAAGCGAGAAAAATCACGCAGCCTTATGGTGTCGGCAACTGACGGTTTTCGCCTTGTTGATTCAAAACTAAATCTAATTGATATGAACGAACATCCAAGTTCAATTAAAAAGACAAAATGACAAAAACCATCGATGTACAGATAGGGCAGGTCGAAGCGGGCCGGGGCAAAGTAATATTACAATCGAATGCAATTGGCTCCTGCATCGCCATTGCTGCCTACGATGCCACAAAAAATATTGGGGCAATGGCACATGTTATGCTGCCCGGCAGCGCCCCTCTCAAGAAAGCGTCCGAAAAAACGAAATATGCCGCTGATGCCATCGACGCCATACTCAGCAAGATGGCCCGGCTGGGGTCGAAGACCGACGATATCGAAGTGGCCCTGGTCGGTGGGGCAAACGTACTCGATAGAGAAGATAACAGCATTTGCGAAGACAATATTGAATCTGTCCTGGAACTGCTGGCGAAAAAAGGACTTGAGATAAGAGCCAGGGCACTCGGAGGAACGAACAGAAGAAGCGTCTCTCTCGACATCGAGCGTGGAATCGTATCCTATAGCGAAGGTAACGGCTGCGAAGTGCAACTGTGGAAGGCACAGAAAATCTCAGAATAAGATTGCTGCTGTCGTTACCATTTATTTAAGAGGCTGCTCTGTTGAAAACATGCAAAAATTGTCATTCCCAACGAAGCGTAGCGAAGTGAAGAATCTCTTTTTGGCGATAAATTCGAGATTCTTAGGGCTTTCAACAGAGCATTAAGAGGTCAGAAAAATGGCCAGGCAAACAAAGCATCCGCCGGACGACGATAAGTCACGCGCTACCGAGCAGCAGCTCAAAGCCACCATCCAGCCAGTTGCAGGCGGCGAAAAAGAAGCGCTAAGACACGCTGGCATAGATATTTTAGGTGATGTCCCCTGGGGTACGCATTTTTGCCTTTTCTATCATACCAAGCAGGATTTGATTGATATCCTCGTACCCTATTTCAAGGAAGGATTGAAAAACAATGAGTTCTGTATGTGGGTCACTTCTGAGCCTCTAAATGCCCAGGACGCAAAGAAATCACTAAAACGCGCTGTCAGGAACATAGACTCTTACATCGAGAAAGCCCAGATAGAAATTTTAGATTACAGCAACTGGTACATAAAGACAGGAGCCTTTGAAGCCGATAGCGTCATGCAAGGCTGGGTCCAAAAGCATGACCAGGCTATAAAGAACGGCTTTGATGGCCTGCGTCTTACCGGAAATACCCTTTGGCTTGAGAAAAAAGACTGGAGAAAATTCACCGAATATGAGGCAGTCGTAAACAGCGTCATCGGCAAATACAAAATGCTCGCCGTTTGCACCTATTCCCTCGATAAATGTGGAGCATCTGAAATCTTGGATGTTGAGAGCAACCATCAGTTTGCTTTTATTAAACAGCAGGGTGACTGGGGGATTATCCAAAGCTCGGAGCGCAAGAAGGCAGAAGAAGCGCTGCGGGAATCAGAGGAGCGCCTTCGACAAGTAGTAAAAAATGCTCAGGAATGGATTTGGGAAGTGGATGCCAACGGTTTATACACATACGCAAGTCTGTTAGCAGAAAAGATTCTTGGTTACAAACCTGAAGAGATTGTCGGCAAAAAACATTTCTACGACCTATTCTATCCCGAAGACCGAGAGCGGTTGAAAAAAGAGGCATTTGAGGCATTTGCCAGAAAAGAATCTTTCCGCAAATTCATAAACCGGAACGTGCACAAGAACGGACAGACAATCTGGCTTTCAACAAGCGGAGTTCCTGTACTTGATGATAAAGGTAACCTGCTCGGATACAGAGGAGCAGACGCAGACATCACCGAGCGCAAGAAGGCAGAAGAAGCGCTGAAGGCCACAAACCAGCAGTTACGCGCGAGCGAGCAGCAGCTAAGGGCAGCCAACCAGCAGTTACGCGCGA
>Ga0114918_10004379_pt1 | contig 12288 bp, 10 predicted proteins | sample LantaG_FD_87015 | JGI IMG/M metagenome (GOLD analysis project Ga0114918, IMG submission 87015) | Deep subsurface microbial communities from Baltic Sea to uncover new lineages of life (NeLLi) - Landsort_02402 metaG | ecosystem: Environmental > Aquatic > Marine > Oceanic > Sediment | place...
ATATGAACCTTATTAAAGCCGGAGGCTTTGAATTCCAATATCCCCGGTCACATCCGGGGTAGGATCTGGAAAAGGTCTGATAATCCCGGAGGGATTTAATTCCAATATCCCCGGTTACATCCTGAGTATTGCCGCGATATGAACCTTATTAAAGCCGGAGGCTTTGAATTCCAATATCCCCGGTCACATCCGGGGTAGGATCTGGAAAAGGTCTGATAATCCCGGAGGGATTTAATTCCAATATCCCCGGTCACATCCGGGGTAGGATCTGGAATATGTATATGATCCCGGAGAGCTTGCCCCGCTTCTAGCGGGGGATCAAATTTGTACTTCTAACAAATTATTAATATTTTTATTTCTTGTGCTAAAAGGAAATATTATGTCAACTTACACTCAATTTTTGTATCAACTGGTCTTTGGCAGTAAAGATCATCAAGCATTTCTTTCAAATAAAAACAAGGAAATTCTTTTCGCCTACATTGTAGGCATTCTGAAGAATAAAAAATGTCATTCCTATATAGTCGGGGGCGCTGTCAATCACATTCATATTATCACACATATTCACCCTGCAATATGCCCTGCATACCTGATAAAAGATATAAAGGAAGCAAGTCATATAATGATTCGGCGTGAAAAGTCTTTATTCCCGTATTTTGACGGATGGCAGGTAGGTTACAGTGGATTTACATATCATATTTCAAGTAAAAAGGTATTGATAAACTATGTATTAAATCAGGAAGAGCATCATAAGAAAGTCTCTTATAAAGAAGAGCTGATTAATATGTTAAAAGAGAATGATATAGAATTCAAAAAGGATTATCTGTTTATATAGATTTTCTTCAACGCCTCTGGCGTTGCAATTTATTACTGCACCCTTACCATGGATGTAACCATGGATATTAGACTTAGATGCCTCTGGCATCAATCATAAAAGTACCCTGGTATATTAGGATATTTCATACTTTGGATGTAACCGTGGACATTAGGATTATATACCGCCGGCATCAATCATAAAAGTACCCTGGTATATTAGGATATTTCATACTTTGGATGTAACCGTGGACATTAGGATTATATACCGCCGGCATCAATTATAAAAGTACCCTGGTATATTAGGATATTTCATACTTTGGATGTAACCGTGGACATTAGGATTGGATGCCGCTGGCATCTGATATTTATTTCGTTAAATTTGCACCATTAATAATTCGAAATGAAACTTGAGGAACGAATATCTTCTTTTTCAACTCTGGGAGAAATACTGCGGGATGCACTTGATGGTAAGCCTACACCATATACTGATAAAGTTACTTATCTTATTGATAACCAACAATTCAAAAATCCATGGTTCACAGCAAAAAACGTAAGACTGGCAATAAAGAGCATTGCTGATGAACTTACTGAAGAGAATCTGGTAAAATGGACTAATGCCTATCCTGACCTGAATAAGTCTTTTAAGCTGCTGAATGTCGGTATAATAATGGCCGGTAATATCCCCCTGGTAGGTTTTCATGATTTTCTTTCAGTACTCATTTCAGGGAACAGGGTTATTGTAAAAACGAGCTCAAAGGATCCGGACCTGATAAAACTGATAGCCGATATCCTTATTTCTATAAACAGTGATTTCAAAAACAGAATATCAATTGCAGATGGGATACTTTCCGGTTTTGATATGGTGATTGCCACCGGCAGCGATAACAGTTCAAGATATTTTGAGTATTATTTCGAAAAATTTCCTCATATTATAAGAAAAAACAGGCACAGTATAGCCGTTGTTGACAGCACTGAAAGTAACGCTGAGCTGGAAGCGCTAGGATTGGATGTTTTCTCATATTTCGGCCTGGGTTGCAAAAACGTCTCAAAATTATATGTTCCGGAGAAATATGATTTTTCAAAAATGATTCACAGCTGGGAAAAGTATTCATTCCTGATAAACCATTCCAAATATGCCAGCAACTATGATTTCAACAAGGCAACCTTCCTTGTCAACAGGGAAAAGTTCATGGATACAGGTTTTCTCCTCATGAAGGAAGAGAATGGTATTTCATCACCTGTAGCAGTACTGTTCTTTGAATATTACAATACGCCAGAACAGTTGCATGATGTTTTTGAGAACCTCAAGGATAAGATCCAGTGTATTGCCGGCAGGGACTTTTTGTCCTTCGGCAGGTCTCAGCTGCCTGCCCTGTGGGATTATGCTGACGGGATTGATACAATAGAATTTCTTCTAAAAAAAAAATTACAGGAATATTGTAAAATAAAAAAATATTATCTTGCACACGTCGAATAAGAATATGTCATGGTTTACAAATTTGTTGTATTATCAGATGAGGATGAGTCGTTTGTGAGAGAATTTGAATTTCTGGATTCTCACACTTTGTTGGATTTCCATAATATTTTACAGGAGGAACTGGAATTTGATAAATCACAGATGGCATCTTTTTACCTGGCTACTGATAGCTGGGAAAAAGAGGAAGAGTTTACCCTTTTCGATATGGGTGCCGGGTCATCGACAATGGAAATTGCTGTTCTTGAGGACATTATCTTCAAGAAGAATCAGAAATTGCTTTATGTCTTTGACTTTTTCAACGAGAGAGGCCTCTTTGTTGAATATACAGGAGAATCAGAAGAGATAGATGACCGCGAATACCCCTCCTGCACTAACTCAAAAGGGATACCGCCAAAACAGGTGGTATTCGGAGGCAGCTCCAGAAAGCTCTATAATAACATAATCGTTTCCGATGACGACGAGGATGAGGATGATACTGAAGTTGATGATATCTTCCTTGAGGGAGATGATGGAGAGCCTCTGGGCGGCTTTGAAAACGAAGATTCCATAGGCGAGGACGAAGATTAGCCTCCTCCCGGAAATAATCCGCATGAAAAATATACTGATAGTTCTTGTCGGTCCGACTTGTGTCGGGAAGACAGATCTTTCAATTCAGATTGCCCGGCATTTTGGTTGTGAGATAATCTCTGCGGATTCGCGGCAGTTCTTCCGTGAAATGAAAATCGGCACAGCAGTCCCCTCTGACAGTCAGCTTGCTGCAGTAAAACATCATTTTATCAGGTTTCTTTCCATTAAAGACTATTACAGCGTAAGTCTTTTTGAGCGCGATGTGCTTAAATTGCTTCCAGGTCTTTTCGACAGGAAGCACGTTGCACTAATGACCGGGGGTTCAGGTATGTATATTGATGCTATATGTCATGGCATTGATGATATCCCTGATGTCGACCCGCTTGTGAGAGAGAAATATATTAAAAAGTTTAAGGATGAAAAGATAGCCGGTTTAAGACTGGCGCTTAAACTTCTTGACCCGAATCATTATGAAAAAGTTGACCTGAAAAATCCGAAGAGACTGATCAGGGCCCTTGAAATATGTGAGACCACAGGGCGGCCATATTCCACCTTCCTCACAAAAAGAAAGCGGGAAAGGGATTTCGGAATTATCAAGATCGGGATTGAAAGACCCAGGAAGGAGCTGTATAACAGAATAAACCAAAGGGTCGATGAGATGATAAAAAAAGGGCTCGAGAAAGAGGTAAGGAGTCTGTTCGACATGAGAGACCTTAACGCACTTAACAGTATGGGCTACAAGGAGTTCTTTGATTACTTTGAAGGAAAAATAACAAAAGAAAAGACTGTTGACCTTATAAAACGAAATACCCGGAGGTATGCCAAAAGGCAGATGACATGGTGGGATAAGGATAAGGAAATCAGATGGTTTAAAACTGATAACTCAGGTGATATTATCGGCTATTTGGAAAGGAAGGTAAGATCTAGATCAGCTCCTTCAGTCTCCTGATAGTCTCCACAGGATCATCCGAATTGAATACTGAATTTCCTGCAACAAGCACATTAACTCCTGTTTCGATAAGTTTTCGGGCATTTTCCGTATCTATTCCTCCATCCACTTCTATCAGAACATTATACCCTCCTTCATCGATCATTTTTCTTAATTCAGCAATCTTGTTATAGCTTTCCATGATGAATGACTGTCCGCCAAAACCCGGATTTACAGTCATAATAAGCACCATGTCAATATATTGCAGGATATTTTTCAGAAGCATCACCGGGGTATGGGGATTAAATGCGACACCGGCCTTCATGCCAAGGTTGCGTATTTCTGTTACTGTCCGCTGCAGGTGCACACATGCTTCATACTGAACGGTCAGGATATCTGCGCCTGCTTCACGGAAACGGGTGAGATATCTGTCGGGATCCATGATCATGAGGTGCACATCAAGTGGTTTTTTCGCAATTTTTTTCACATGTTTTATTACAGGGAAGCCGAATGATATATTTGGCACGAACAGACCGTCCATTATATCACAATGTATCCAGTCAGCCATGCTCTTATTGATCAAAAGAACATCATTTGCTAGATTACCAAAATCAGCTGCCAGCAATGAAGGAGAAACAAGATGGCCCATTTAAGTTATTTTGGATAAAGATAGCAACAAATAGTTAACCGAGATATGTCTTAAGTATTTTGCAGCGTGTTGTAAATTGTATCCTTTTAATTGCCTTTTCTTTTATCTGGCGAACCCGTTCACGTGTCAGGCTGAGCTCCTCTCCAATCTCTTCAAGCGTAAAAGGATGCTTCATACCCAGACCGAAATATAGTTTCAGCACTTTTGCCTCGCGGTGTGAAAGGGTGCTTAGGGCTCTCTCTATTTCATAGGCAAGCGATTCGTTTATAAGGCTTTTATCAGGACTGGGTGTATCATCACTCTGAAGTATGTCGTACATGGTATTATCCTCTTCGGAGCTCAGGGGAGCATCCATACTTACAGTGCGGCCGTTTGTTTTAAGTGATTCCTTCACATCCTCAGGTATCATTTCAAGCATATCTGCTATCTCCTGTGAAGAGGGCTCCCGTTCATATTCCTGCTCAAGTCGTGCAAAGGCTTTGTTTATACGGTTTATCGATCCGATCTTATTTACCGGTAAACGTACAATCCGTGCCTGTTCTGCCAGTGCCTGCAGAATAGCCTGGCGGATCCACCATACAGCATAAGATATGAATTTAAACCCCCTTGTCTCATCAAAACGCTGAGCTGCTTTCATAAGACCAAGATTGCCTTCATTGATCAGGTCAGGCAGGCTCATTCCCTGGTTCTGATACTGTTTTGCCACGGATACAACAAAGCGGAGATTTGCCTTTACGAGCATCTTAAGTGCCTCAGGATCATCGGATTTTATTCTTCTGGCAAGTGTAACTTCATCCTCAGGTGAAATAAGATCCACTTTACCTATCTCCTGAAGATATTTGTCAAGAGAAGGGGTGTCACGGTTTGTAACCTGTTTTGTAATCTTTAACTGACGCATCTACAGGCCAAATTTAGATATTCAAACAATATCCGGACAAGAGCTGCAATTTTAATAAAAAATTGCACTACTCCGACATTATATCCTTATTTTTTTTGAAAGATCAGGGATTATTAGTATATTGCACCGTTATTTTTCATCCTTATTATCAAGTTATTATTTAATTTGATTTTATACCGTTGCATTTTATTTACATTAGACAGGAAATATTTGATCATTTTTATATAATATTGCCCAGGTTTTTAAGATTTGTGTCATTTCATCCCAGACTCATATTAAAACCTTAATCCGGGTTTCCATAAAACCATTAAGATCCTTAAATTGTATTATTATCATTAACATATGTACGACATTCTTGAGTTAAGTAAGAAATTGCTACCTGAACTAAGGGAAATTGCAAAAGAACTTAAAATTAAAAGAGCTGAATCTTTAAAGAAACAGGATCTGGTATATAAAATTCTTGACCAGCAGGCAATTGAAGCCACTGAGCAAAAAAGTGCCAGAAAATCAGAAAACAGGGAGGGTAGGCCTCCCCGGAATCCAAAACGTGATCATGATCAGGGTTACAGAAGGAGTAAAAGACCGAGAACAAATAAACCTTCTTTTAACCGTTCACCTGAATCGGTTATGTCTGTCTCACCTGACGACCTTAAAAGATCATCCGAACCACAATACAAGGTATCTGAAAGATCAGAAACGAAAGATGAAAAAACTGATACCCCAAAAAACAAAGAACCGGAAATAGAAGCCAGAAAAGGACCAGTCTGGACAAATAATCAGAAACCTGAAGATAAAAAGAATGAACCCTTAGTTCTGAATGACATTCCCGTAGAAGAAGAGACTGCAGAGAAGATCAGTCCCGCCATTGAGACTAATAGGGATAATGCACCAGACAAAAAGGATGAAAAAATTCCTCATAGTGAGGAGAAGCCATCTGACAATATGCAGCAGAAAAAAGAAACTTCTGAACACAGGGTAAACGGAGCTGCTTCTGAAGAGATCTCCAGCAAGGAGGAAAAGAAAGAAAAACCTTATGATTTTGAAGGTATAATTTATAACATCGGAGTACTTGAGATAATGCCCGACGGTTATGGGTTTTTAAGATCAGCCGACTACAACTACCTTAATTCGCCCGACGATATATATGTATCACAATCACAGATCAAGCTGTTCGGGCTTAAAACCGGCGATACTATAAAAGGTACAATCCGTCCCCCGAAAGAGGGTGAAAAATACTTTCCCCTGATAAAGGTGGATGAGATTAACGGAAGAAGTCCCGATTTCATCCGGGACAGGGTTCCCTTTGATTTCCTTACGCCTCTTTTCCCCAATGAGAAGTTCACCCTATGCACTCCAGGTGAAGGAACATTATCGGTAAGGGTTATCGATATGTTCACTCCTATAGGTAAAGGACAACGGGGTCTTATTGTTGCACAGCCAAAAACAGGTAAAACCATTTTACTCCAGGAAATAGCAAATGCCATAGCAAGATATCATCCTGAGGCTTACCTGATGATACTTCTCATCGATGAAAGGCCCGAAGAGGTAACAGATATGGCACGCAATGTTAAAGCTGAAGTTATTGCCTCAACATTTGATGAACCGGCTGAACGTCATTGCAGGGTTGCAAATATTGTCCTTGAAAAGGCAAAAAGGCTTGTAGAATGCGGCCATGATGTTGTTATTCTCCTCGACTCAATAACCAGGCTTGCCAGAGCCTTTAACACTACGGCTCCTGCTTCAGGTAAAGTGTTGTCGGGAGGTGTTGATTCAAATGCTCTGCATAAGCCAAAGAGATTCTTTGGTGCAGCCCGCAATATAGAAGACGGCGGTTCCCTTACAATCCTCTCTACGGCACTTACCGATACCGGATCAAAAATGGACGATGTGATTTTCGAAGAATTCAAGGGGACAGGTAATATGGAGCTCCAGCTCGACCGTAAGCTCTCCAACAGAAGAATATTCCCGTCGATCGACATACCTGCCTCAAGTACTCGACGTGAGGATCTTCTCCTGAATAAAAGCATAATGCAGAAGATATGGGTTTTGAGAAATTATCTCGCTGATATGAACTCAATCGAAGCAATGGAATTTCTCCGTGACAGGCTTATGCAGGCCAAATCGAATGAAGAGTTCCTGATTTCAATGAATGGCGGATAACCAATAATGATTTTTTGTAAATTTACACTCTGTTAATAAAATAACAATAAATCCAAAATATTTCATAGTCAATATGAGTACAAAGAAATTTATTACATGTGATGGCAACCAGGCAGCATCTCACGTAGCATATATGTTCAGCGAAGTTGCTGCAATATATCCTATTACACCATCATCTACAATGGCAGAATTTATTGATGAATGGTCAGCTAATGGACTGAAAAATATCTTCGGCGAAACGGTAAAAGTCGTCGAGATGCAATCAGAAGGTGGTGCATCTGGTGCTCTTCACGGTGCTTTGCAGGCCGGGGCGCTTTGCTCAACTTTTACCGCCTCGCAGGGATTACTGCTGATGATCCCGAATATGTATAAAATTGCTGCTGAGCTTCTTCCGGGTGTTTTCCATGTAAGTGCACGTAGTATAGCTGCACATGCATTGTCTATTTTTGGCGATCATGGCGATATCTATGCAACCCGTCAGACAGGTTTTGCCCTACTGGCAAGCGGCAGTGTACAGGAGATAATGGACCTGGCTGGTATCGCCCACCTCGCAGCAATAAAATCAAGGATCCCGTTTCTTCATTTCTTCGATGGATTCCGTTCTTCAGCTGAAGTCCAGAAAATAGAAGTAATGCAGATGGAGGATATGAAAAAACTTGTCGACTGGGAATCTATTCAAAAATTCCGCGACAATGCCCTTAATCCGGAACATCCTGTTACAAGAGGTACGGCACAGAATCCTGATATATTCTTCCAGGCAAAAGAATCAATCAATAAATTCTATGAACCGATACCCGACATCGTCAATTCGTATATGGCTGAGATATCAAAGCTGACAGGCAGGAAATACAAGCCATTTACATATTATGGTCCGGATGATGCTGAAAATATAATAGTTGCAATGGGATCAGTGACTGATACAATCAAAGAGGTCATTGATTATCTGAGCGAAAAAGGAGAAAAAGTGGGACTTATAAGTGTCCATCTTTATCGCCCCTTCTCTCCAAAATATTTCTTCAATGTATTACCGAAATCCGTAAAAAAGATCTCTGTACTGGACAGGACCAAGGAGCCCGGCTCACTGGGAGAACCACTGTATCTCGATATTAAAGAAATGTTCTACGACAGGACAGAAAAACCTTTGATCATTGGAGGTCGGTATGGTCTGAGTTCAAAAGACACCACTCCCGGGCATATGCTCTCAGTAGTTGAGAACATGAAGCTTGATGAGCCTAAGAATCAGTTTACTGTTAGTATCGTTGATGATGTTACCTTTACCTCATTACCATTACTCCCTGAAATAAATGTCTCACCAAAGGGAACATATTCTGCAAAATTCTACGGACTGGGATCAGATGGTACAGTTGGCGCGAACAAAAACTCTATCAAGATCATTGGCGACACAACTGATAAATACTGTCAGGCATATTTTGCCTATGACTCAAAGAAATCGGGCGGTATAACAACCTCACATCTGCGTTTCGGTGATAATCCAATCCGTTCGCCTTATCTTGTTAATACTCCTGATTTTGTAGCATGCCATGTTTCCTCCTATCTCGATAAATATGACATGCTGAAAGGTTTGAAAAAAGGTGGAACATTCCTTCTTAACTCCATATGGGATGCTGAAGAGACAAAGAACAGACTTCCTGACCATATGAAGAAATACCTGGCAGCGAACAATATTGACTTCTATATCATCAATGCTACAATAATTGCCGAAGAAATAGGCCTTGGGACAAGAACCAACACCATAATGCAGGCTGCCTTCTTCAAGCTTGCAGATGTAATTCCTTACGGACAGGCTGAAAAAGAGATGAAGAAAGCCATTCAAAAAACTTATGGAAGAAAAGGTGAGGATGTTGTTAAAATGAACTTTGCGGCTGTTGATAAAGGCTGCAAAGTTGAAAAGGTTGAAATTCCGGCTGAATGGGCTGATATAAAAGTTGAAAAAGAAAAGGATACCCGCAACATTCCTGATTTTGTCCGTAATGTTGCTGAACCAATAAATCACCTTAAAGGGGATGATCTCCCTGTAAGTGCTTTTGCAGGAAGGGAAGATGGTACTTTCCCGGCCGGAACAACGGCTTACGAAAAACGCGGTGTAGCCGTAAATGTTCCCGAATGGCAACCGGATAATTGTATCCAGTGTAACCAGTGCTCATATGTTTGTCCTCACGCAGCAATAAGGCCCTTCCTTCTTACCGAGGAAGAGGCTGCCAATGCTCCCGAGGGTACAACGACAATCCAGGGTATTCCCGGCGTCCTTAAACAATACAGGTTCAGGATCCAGTTAAGTGTTTATGACTGCACCGGCTGCAGTAATTGTGCCGATGTATGTCCTTCAAAGAACAAAGCCCTGATAATGAAGCCGTTTGAAACACAGCTTGCTGAAGCTGAACGCTGGACATATATGCATGAGAAAGTAGGTTATAAAGATACCGTGGTTGATAAATTCGTGAATGTAAAGAACAGCCAGTTTGCACAACCTCTGTTTGAATTCTCGGGAGCCTGTGCAGGTTGCGGCGAGACACCATATATAAAAGCTATTACACAGCTTTTCGGCGACAGGATGACAGTAGCAAATGCTACAGGATGCTCCTCAATATACGGCGGCTCTGCTCCCTCCACTCCCTATGCTGCTAACAAGCATGGACACGGAGTGGCCTGGGCAAACTCTTTGTTTGAAGACAATGCCGAATATGGTCTTGGCATGGCATTGGGTTCCAATAAGTTAAGGGAAAGGATTACCCTCAGGATAAAGGAGGCAGGTAGTTCGGTAAATGCCGAAACCAAAGCTGCATTTGATGAGTGGCTGGAAGGGATGCATAACGCTGAATCATCAAAGACAGCATCAGCGAAGGTTATTGAAGCCTGTGAAAAAGACAAATCGGAAGTAGTAAAAGAGATACTCAGCCTTAAGCAATATCTTGTTAAAAAATCACACTGGATATTCGGTGGCGACGGCTGGGCATATGATATCGGTTATGGCGGCCTCGACCATGTGGTAGCTACCGGGGAAGATGTAAATATTCTCGTACTTGATACGGAAGTATATTCAAATACCGGTGGACAGGCATCCAAATCAACACCGGCAGGTGCGGTGGCAAAATTTGCAGCATCAGGTAAAAAGATCCGTAAGAAAGATCTCGGCCAGATGGCCATGACCTATGGCTATGTTTATGTTGCACAGGTGGCGATGGGTGCCAGCAATTCACAGTATCTCAAGGCAATAAAAGAGGCTGAAGCTTACCCTGGCCCTTCACTTATAATAGCTTATGCACCATGTATTAACCATGGTTTAAGAGCCGGGATGGGAAAAACACAGGCTCAGGAGAAAACAGCAGTGGAGTCAGGTTACTGGCACCTCTACAGATACAATCCTTTACTGGAAAAAGAAGGTAAAAACCCCTTCACTCTCGATTCCAAAGAACCTGACTGGAGCAAATTCCAGGATTTCCTGCATTCGGAAGTACGTTACACATCGCTTGTCAAATCATTCCCCGGTGAAGCTGAAGTGCTCTTCAAAGCCGCGGAGGAAAACTCAAAATGGAGATATAACTCCTACAAGAGACTGGCAGCGATGGAGTATGCAAAAACAACAGAACAACCTGTTAATTGATAAAAAAAGCCATCCTGAAGGGTGGCTTTATTTGTCTTGCAGTCTTAAAGTCTTGCAGTCAACTACCTGAATCTTATCCCAGTTAAAGATTTTAATCTATAACAGTCATTATTCATTACACCATTACACCATTATACCGTTGTACCGTTTATTTTTTATTTGTAATTTTGCTGCTTTAATAAAATGGGACGAATTATAGGAATAGACTATGGCAAAAAACGTGTGGGTCTGGCAGTTACAGATCCACTGAAGATATTTGCCTCACCCCTGTTAACAATAAACACCCAGGAATTTGACAGGTTTATTGATGAGTATATCAAAAAGGAACAGGTAGATGGATTTGTTGTAGGCTATGCCGTTCAGATGAACAATACACCAAGTGAATCTGTTAAATATATCGAACCTTTTATAAAAAAGTTGAAAAAGAGATTTCCGGGAAAACCAGTATATCTTGAAGATGAGAGATTTACATCGAAGATTGCATTGAAAACCATGATTGACGGAGGAGTGAAAAAAACTAAAAGACAGGATAAGAAGGTTTTGGATAAAATAAGCGCCTCAATAATACTCCAATCGTGGCTTGATAAAAAGAAGCAGTAAAATGACATATCCCATTGTTGTATACGAACATCCGGTTTTAAGAAAGGTTGCTGAAGACATTGAGAAAGACGATCCTGAAGTTAAGCAGGTCGCAGCCGACCTTTTTGAAACAATGTATAATTCCGAAGGGATAGGACTTGCAGCTCCCCAGATAGGAAAATCGTTAAGAATATTTGTTATTGACGGATCAGCTGCATCAGATGACGAACCACTGCTTGTTGATTTTAAGAAGATCTTCATAAATCCCCGTATTGTTGAACAAAACGGCGAATTCAAACCCATGAACGAGGGCTGCCTCAGCATACCGAATATAAAAGAAGAGGTTGACCGTGAATCTCATATAAGGATTACTTATTACGATGAAAACTGGGAATTCCACGACGAGGTTTATGATGGTTATAAAGCAAGGATAATACAGCACGAATATGATCACCTCGATGGTATCCTCTTTACCGATAAGGTGAGCCCTCTGAGAAAGAAGCTCCTGAAGGGAAAACTTAACGCTATCTCCAAAGGGAAGTTTGATGCCGATTACAAGACAATTCTTCCAGGACAAAAAATTAAAAGTGCCTAG
>Ga0114918_10004381_pt1 | contig 12286 bp, 12 predicted proteins | sample LantaG_FD_87015 | JGI IMG/M metagenome (GOLD analysis project Ga0114918, IMG submission 87015) | Deep subsurface microbial communities from Baltic Sea to uncover new lineages of life (NeLLi) - Landsort_02402 metaG | ecosystem: Environmental > Aquatic > Marine > Oceanic > Sediment | place...
CTCTTCTCTCTCTCTCTCTTCTCTCTCTCTCTCTCTCTCTCTCTCTCTCTCTCTCTCTCTCTCTCTCTCCCTCTGTCTCTTATCTCACCTGCTCCGGCGTCAGCATCCCCAGCGTGGTGCACACCTCCATCCCCAGCCCTCGAATCCGCGTCACCATCTCCAGCACCCGCGACCACTGCCGCGGCCCGACCTGCGACGGGCCCCTCCACGCCGCGCCCATGCAGAACCGGGTCGAGCCGGACCGCGCCGCCCTGACCGCGGCCTCGTACACCTCCTCGAGCTCCATCAGCTTCTCGGCCTTGAGGTCCACTTTTTTGTGGTGCGAGCTCTGCGAGCAGTAGCCGCAGTCCTCGGGGCAGCCGCCCGTCTTGATCGACAGCAGCGTGCAGCGCTGGACCATGCCGGGCTCGTTGTGCATCCTGTGCGCTTTCGCGGCGGCGAAGACGAGGTCGAGCAAGGGGGTCTCGTAGACCTCGGTGACCTCGGCGCGGCTAAGGGGAAGACGTTTTAAAAGGGGAAGAAGTTGTTGTTTGGGGAAGTTGTTTGGAGAAGTTGTTGTTTGGAGAGGTGAGTTGTTTGAGGTCGAGGTCGAAAAAGAAAAAGATCGGGTCGCATGCCATCATCATCATCGTCGTCGTCGCCTCTTTTTTCTCTCTCGTCGCTTTCGACTGCTTTCCGCTGGCTCTTTCGCCAATTCGATCCGTGAGACGCCGTCTCCGCCTCGAATGCGCGTGCCGGGGCCAGAGAGAACGGAATAAAAAGCCGCGACGAGCTCGCAGTCTCGCTCGAGAAAAGCTAGCCGCAAGCTCGTCGTCCGGCCGCCGCAACAAAGAGCAAGCTCCTCGCTCGCCATCCCCCCCAATTCCATCTCTCTCGCTCGCTCTTCCAGGCGCCAAACAAAGGCGTCCCCTTCCTCATCCGTCTGGCATCAACACGATATCTTCACTCACGTCCAGTCGTTGCGGACCACGCCCAGCTCGCGCAGCCAGCGCGGGCTCGCGTTGCTTTCCTCGTGATGAAGATGCGACGACGACGACTCGCCGTCCGACTCGGCGACCGCGGGCATCGACGCCGCGCCCCTGCGGACGGCGGCGGTCGCCGACGCGGCGCCGGCGGCCTGGGCGACGGAGGAAGACGAAGAGGTCAGCGTGCTGTGCGAGCGGCGGGCGAGGGCCGCGAGGAGCCCCCTGGCGAGGAGGGAGGAGGAGGAAGAGGCCATGGTTGCAAAAAAAAAAGAAAAAAAGAGTGGAGCGGAGACTGAGTGGAGTCAACGTTCTAATGAACCACACTCTCGCTCTTTGCCTTGCTTTTGCAAAGCCCTCACTCCATTCTCTCTTCCTTTTCACCGCAGGCCTCCCCCGAAAGCGCCGCATTTCTCTTTTCTTCTCCATTCAGGGCTCGCTCCTGCACGGTTCTTATCGCTCCCCCTCCGAGTTCGATAGGGCGTTGAGCGGTAGAGCGGTGAAGAGAGCGCGAAGAAAAAGAGCGAGAGAGCTTTCTTTCGATTGAAAAGCCGTCGCCGTCCGCCTCTCATTCTCTCTCGAGCAGCAGCCATTGTATCTCTCGAGCAGCCCTTTCTCCCAGCTTTCTCCCCTCTGTTCCCCTCCGCCTCTCCTGCCTCAGCGTAGAGAGGAGCGAAGAGCTTGCACGGGGATAGAAAAGCGGTGAGCTTGATCACCAGAGCTCGCTGCATTCGTCCTTTGAAAAAAAGAAGAGAGAAAAGAAGGAAATCGCGGCGGACGCGAAAACAAAAAACAAAAACTCCGATGCTCTCTTCTCTTTCGTCGTCGTTCCCCTTGACCGGCGGCGGCTTCTGGGTCGCATTCGCGCAGGTCGCTCTCGTGTACTACGGCTTCGCCGCCGCCATCCACTGGGTGATCCCGCGGTTTTTTGACGTGGATAGCGTGCAGGTCGGGGAGCGGAGGCCCGGGCAGGTGAAGAAGGAGGCGCTGTTGTCGATAGGTAAGGGAGCTTTGTTTTTTTTTTTCTCTCTCACTTCGGGTTTTTTCTCCTCGTCTTCTTCTTTCGAGGTCGAAAGGGAAAAAGAAAACTCAAAAACTCCCAACTCAAAAAAAAAAACTCCACACCCCCAAAAGGCCCCATCGCCGTCAAGGCCCTCGTCTTCACCTGCGTCGAGGCCCTTTCCCTCCGCCCCGGGCTCACCAAGCTCTACTCTGGTCCCATCCAAGGCGTGAAAGGTTGGGGTTATCTGATTTCGACGGTCGCCGCGCTGGACCTCTTGCACGACGCGTGGTTCTACTGGACGCACCGGTGGATGCACAGCTGGAAGCCGCTCTACCGCAGGGTGCACTCGCTGCACCACGAGTCCACCGTCCCAACCGCCTTCACGGGCTACGCTTTTCATCCAGTGGAGGGCGTGATCGTCTTTTTGAACGAAATCCTGGTGACTTTCCTGTTCCCGATCCACTCGGGCCTTCACAGGTGCTACCATCTGTGGACGACGGTGATCCACAATGGGGGCCACGCCGGGTACGAGATCGCGCCGTTCATCCCCAGTCTGGCTGCTATTCTGACCAGTGCTGCGGAGGCGGGCTCTGCCGTGATGGGGAAGGTCGCGGCGGCGACGAGCTCGAGCTCGTCGTCTGCTCCTTCGTCTCCCAACGTTTCGAAGAAACCCGACTCTCTGGCGCGCCAGGCGCGCGCCGCCGCGCGCGCCGCCGACGGGGCTTCGAGAAAAGCCCGCGCCGCTTTGAACACGGTCCGCCACCACGACATGCACCACCGGTTCCCCTTCGCGCATTTTTCTCTCTATTTCACGCACTGGGACAGGGCGCTGGGCACGGAGCACGCCGGGTACAGGGCAGCTATCGAGGCTCACTTTGCTGCTGCCGCGAAAGGGAGGAGCGAAAAGGTCGTCGTCGCCGCCGAGGAGGAGAGAGGAACTACTGCCCTTTCGACCTCGACCTCCTCCCAGACAGCGGCGACAGATCGAGGAGGGGGTCTCGAGAGGCTCGCGAGCGCTATGGAGGAGTACGCGCTGCTGTCGCAGAGGAAGCAGCAGCAGCAGCAGCAGCAGAGGGAGCGGAATGGAGGCAAGGGAGGAGGCGCAAGGAGCAGCAGCGGCGGCGGTGACAAGGGCGCCAAGAGCTCCAGAACGACTTCCGCTGCTGCCGCTCGCCCTCGCTCCCCGGGCATCGCCGCGTGGAGGCCCTCGATGACGGAGGGAGCAGCAGAGGTGCCTCAGCAGCGGAGGAGCAGCAGGCTCGCGCGGGCCGCTTGAGAAAAAGAGAGAGAGAGAGAGAAAGAGGAGAGGGCCTTTGGAGCCCCCCGAGAAAAAAAAAACGAAACAAAAAAAACACTTGCCTTGCACTTACAATTCTTTCCGTCCTTTCACTATATCGTCTTCTGTTTCACCAGTATTTGCACACAAAACAAAAACGGAAAAAAGCTCTGTTGTGTGTTGGCCCGGCGCGCGCGCGCGCGCGCGGGTAGTGCGCTATTTTTCTTTTTTGCAGTTGCCTTTCTCCTTGTTAAAACTTGAAAAGAAAGAAAAAACTCCGGTTTCTCTTCGAGGTTGATTCTCTTCACTTCTCTCGCTCGACGAGTTCTTCTCTTTCAGGACATCTTTCGAGTTTCTTTTTCTACCTCTCTCGCTCTTTCTCTCTCGCTCTCCTTCGCTCTCCTGCCCTCCATGCGCTCCGCCGTCCTCGCGGCGGCTTCCGCGGGAGCGGCCCCGGCCCCTCGGCGGAGGTCGGGCGCCCCCTCGCCCTCGCACGCAGCGGCGGCCGTGCCCTCGACAAAGACATCGTCAGCGTCGTCGGCGTCGTCGTCGTTCGCTTCCTCTTCGATGGCTTCTTCTTCTTCCGCTGCTGCTTCTGCTGTCCCTCCCTCCGCTTCATCCGCGGTCGCGGTCTCGGCGGTGCGCCACGTGCACGAATATCGCCGAAACGTCGGTATCTGCCTGGTCAACGCCGCGGGGAAGGTCTTCGCTGCGAGGTGAAGAAAAAAGCTGGGAACTTTTTTCCTTCCTTTTTTTGAGAGGGAAAAAAAGGTCGACGCTCTGTTTTTATTTCAATCGAGGGCAAAGCTCACCCGCTCTCCCTCTCTCTCATCCCGCCCACCAACTCTCTCCTTTGCAGGCGCACGGACGACACGCACGGCTCCTGGCAAATGCCGCAGGTACGAGAGAAAGAGAGAGAAGAAAGCATGAACAGAGAGAGAGAAGAGAGAGAGAGAGAGAGAGAGGCTAACCGAATGAGAGGGAGCAAAGGAGCGAACGAGAAGCGACGTCGAAAGAAAGAAAGGAAGAAGGAAAGAAGACAAAAAATCTCTCAACCTCAAAGAACCTCCACCTTCAATCACCTCGTCTCTCTCCCTCTCAACCAACTTCCCCCAGGGAGGCATCGACCACCTCGAGAACCCCCTCGCCGCCGCCGCCCGCGAGCTCCGCGAGGAGACCGGCATCGTGTCAGCGAGGGTCGTCGCCATCTCGAGCTCCTGGCTCGTCCACGACTCCCCGACCCGCGTCGCTGACCCTTCGCGGCCCGGGCAGCCGGGGGCTCTGGTTTCCTACCGCGGCCAGACGCAGAAGTGGGTGCTGATGTACTACTACGGCGAGGAAGGGAACGAGGAGGTGGACCTGGGCCCGGAGGACACGCGGGAGTTTAGCGAGTGGGGGTGGAGGGTGAGGATGCCTTTTTTTTCCCCCGTTTTTTTCTTCATTTTTCGAGAGCATGAGAGAGGGAGAAAGAAAAAAAAACGCTCACCTTTGTTCTTTCTTTCCTTGCTTCTTCTTCTCCTCCTCCTCCTCCTCCCCCCACCCAAAACCACCAACCACCAGGACCTGGCCGAGGTCGCCGCCAACGTCGTCCCCTTCAAGCGTCACGCCTACGAGGCCGTCGAGCGCGAGTTCGGGCCCGTCATCGCCGCGCGCGCCGCGAGGAGGAGGGGAGAAAAAGAGGTCGAAGGAGCGAAAGACGACGATGACAGCCGCAGGGGCTGGTGGGGCCTCTCCTGCTCCTCCTCCTCCTCCTCGCACTCTGGTCAGCAGCGCCGCAGCCTCCAGAACCAGATCCTGCCTGCGAGCGGCGTGGCGATGAAGAGGGCGCAGAGGGAGCAGTAGCAGCGGTGAAAGAGAAAAAAAAGTTGATTTTTTTTCAAGCGTTGTTTTTGAAAAAGATTTATTTTTAAAAAAACTTCCAGAACTCCCTCCCCCTCATTCTCAGCTCTCTTTTCTTAAAAAAGAGAAACAAACAAAACGAAAAGAAAAAAGAAATTAGCGTACGGCGGTGGGAGAAATGTAAAACAAAACCGATAAAGATTGCTTTGACAAAGAAGAAAAAGGTTCACAAAAAAAAGAAGAAGATGAAAGAAAAAACAAACCTATTTTTCGTCGTCGTCGAGCGCCTCCAGCAGCTTCCTCTGCAGCCCCTGCCCCACCCCCACCGCGCTCACGGGCGTCACCATCAGGTAGACGACGTCCCCTAAGGGGCGAGCGTACACCCCCCTGGCGCGCAGGGAGGCCGCGACGAGCGAGGAGGCGGTCGCTGTGTAATTCCCCTTCTCTTTTTCTGTCTCTTCTTTCCTTTTCTCCTCTTTTTCTGCTTTCTTCTCGCGGAGCTCCACGGCAAGCACTGTCCCGATCGCATGCGCCCTCCGCACCCTGGTGTGGCCCGCGAGCTTCTCGAGCAATTCTTGGTCCCAGAGCGGGAGGAGGCGGCCGCAGGAGGAGCCGGGAGCGCAAGCCGGGGTCGAGACGCAAGTCCCTCCTCCTCCTCCTCGGCATTCTTTCTGGGGGGAGCTTGCCCCCTCGGAGCTTTCTCTTTCGCTGCTCCCGAGGGGACCAGCGAAACCACCACCACCACCACCACCACCGGAGCCGGAAGAGAAGCACACCGAAGGGTTCAAGAGAGGGTCGGAGAGCATCCGCAGGCTCTCGCAGGCCGCGGCGCAGCCCACCGCGTGCGCCGAGTAGCTGTGGCCGTGGAGGAGCGCGTTTGCTTTCCCTCCTTGGGCAAAGCTCTCGAACACTTCTGTCGTCGCCAGCGTTGCCGCCAGGGGGATAGTGCCTCCCGTAAGCAGCTTGGCGTAGCAGGCCACGTCGGGTTTGATCCCCAAAAGCTCGCAGCCCGAAACGGCGCCGAGGCGCCAGAGTCCCGAAAAGACCTCGTCGGCGACGACGGGGATCTTCAACTCGCGAGCGACTTCGCACAGGGCCACCTGGAAAGCCGGATCGACCAGCCGCATGCCTCCTGCCCCCTGCAGGCACGGCTCGAAGAGGAAGGCGCCGATGATAGGAGCGGGAGAAGAGGAAGAAGAGGAAGAAGAGGAAGGAGAGCTGTCGTTTTCGAATTCGGCGATCTTGGAAGAAATGTGCCGCTTGTATTTCCGTTTCAGCTCCGAAAACTTCCCTCCTCCTCCTTCTCCTCGGAGCCTCTCCTGGGAGAACAGAGCCGCGAGGCCTCCCTTCCCGACCTCGTCGACGACGCGGCCCTTGCTGGCAGACAGGTCAGAGTCGGTTTCTTTTTCTCCTTCTTCTTTTTCTCCATCTAGCCAGCGGACCCTCCACTCCCCGCCGCGCTCCATGCCGCAGGTCGGGGGCTCCAAAAATAAACCCCGCCCTCGGTACCAGGGCGTCTGCGCCTCGCCGTTGAAGACGCTGGGCTCGGTGGCGTCCATAGCTCCGAGGGTGTCGCCGTGGTAGCCCCCCGAGAGCGCGAGGAGGACGACCGGAGGTGGAGAAGAGGTCGAAGAAGAGCTCGAAGAAGAGCCCGAAGAAGAGGTTGAAGAAGGAGGAGAAGAAGCTGCTTCCTTCGCCTTCTCCTCCCGCGCTTTCACCCTCTCTGCGCGGCTCTGACGCGAGGCCCGGAAGGCCATCTTCAGCCCAACCTCGACGGCGGTGGAGCTGTTGTTGTTGTTGTCGAGAGGAAGAGAGAAAGATGTGAGCGAAAAAAATAAAAAAGAGAGAAGAAGAGAAAAGAGTTGAGTGCAAAAAAAATGAAAAAAAATGAGAACTCTCTTACCCGTTGTCCGACCAAAACACCCGGCTCGCCCACCCCCTCCCCGGGCCCCCGGGCCCCAGCAGCAACTTCGCGGCCCTCACCCCTGGCTCGTGCGCCGCCTCCGGGTGGATGACGTGGCCGTACCGGGCAGCGGCGGCGGCCAGCGCCCGCGCGAGCCTGGCAGACGAGGCGGGATCAGCGCCGGCGGCGCCCTGCGTCCACCAGGAGGCGCACGCGTCGTAGAAGGGGCTCAGTTTCATCCCCTTCTCTGCGCTTTCCGGCCTGATCGACACGAAGTGCTCGCCCGCACGGGCGTCTATGGCGAAGACGGAGTCGGGATTCTTCTTGTCGTCCAAAATTAGATCAGAGTGCTGCGTGAAGGGCCACCAGAACACCGAAGCCGCGTCTGATGCCAGATATTTCATTTCCTTTAACCTTTCCGCGTGGGCTCTGTCGACGAGGTCGAGCAAGCCAGAGAGCCCCGGGAGGGCGGCGCGGAGCCAGGCTGCCAGGGCCGGGTCCGGGCGCGGGGAGAGGAGGAGAGGCGGAGAAGGAGAAGTTGCTGCTTCCGCCGGCGCAGGAGGAGGATGGGCGGCGCAGGCGCGGGGCAGAACCACCAGCGGCACCCCGAGAGCCCGCAGGTGCCTCTCGAGCGCCTCGATGTGCCCCGCGGGGATCGCATCGCTTTCCTCCTGTCGTGACGACGACGATTCGTCGTCCTCCTCGCCGGCCAAGACGACCGCGGCGACGGGCGCGCCGTGCCCTCGAGAGACCAGCGACTCCGCCGCCGCCAGAGTCGCCGAGACGCCGCCCAGCCTCGGCGAGGCCACCAGCAGCGCGGGCAGGCGCAGGGGCCTCCAGGCGTCCGCTTGCAAGTTCCCGGAAGGGCTCGGGGACAGGGTACCGCCTGCCGTCTCTGCGAGTACCAGGGAGTCGAAGAGCGGCGAAGCAGGACGAGGAGAGGAAGAAGAGTTTGTTTCTTCTTCCTTTTTGTCCCTTCTTGTGATCTCGTCCTCCCAGGCGCCGATCTCCCTCGCCAGTTCCGCGGCGAGCTCCGAGTCGGAGACCCCCCGCCCCTCGAGGGCGACGGCGGCGTGCGGGGAGGCAGAGAGCCTCCACGCGTGCTGCGTCACTGCCCTCCGGAGGAGGAGCGCGGAAGAGGGAGGAGAAGAGCAAGAGGAAGAAGAGGAGGAAGAAGAGGAAGAAGCAAACGAGGACCTTTTCTCCTCCTCTTCTTCTTCTTCTTCGAGTCCCGCTGCTGCTGCCTCCGCGGCGTGCCTCCCGTGCACCAGCGGGAACCCAGCGGCAGAGTCAGCGGCAGCGGCAGCGGCAGCGGCCCCAGCGACGACCGCGGCGTCGTCGTCGGCCGGGAAGCCAGTCTGCACCGGCTTGACGAACAGCACGCCGCGCCTGCCCCCATGCACCGCCGCCGCGGCCAGGCCCGCGGAGACGAGGGTCTTGCCGACGCCCGTGTCGGCGCCCCAGACGGCGATGGTGGGCGAGCGGAGCGGGAGGGTCGGGGGAGGAGGAGGAGGAGAAGAGGTGGAGGAAGAGCTCGAAAAAGTCGAGGCGTTGGCAGCGCCTCGAGGGGGCAACCGCTTCTCTTCGGACGACGGTGACGAAGAGGAAGAGGAAGAAGAAGAGAACCTGCGGACGCCGAAGACAGCGACGGCGGCGGCTGCGGCGGCGCCTCTGCTCTCTGCCTGCAGGCCGCGGGAGGCGGCGGCGAGCAGCAGCAGGCCGAGCCGTGAGGACGACGACAAAGAGGAGGTCGGGGTCGAGGTCGCCGTAGCGACGACGAAGGCGACGGCTTGATGGCGCATTGAAAAAATTGCGAAGAAGAGAGAGTGCTTTCCTACTAGAACGCTCTTCTTTTATCTCCCTTCAAACTTTGACGGGGGATCGAGAAGATCACGGAGGTACTCGGGTAGCGATGCGAGATCAAACAAAGCTCTCTCAGAGGTCATGGAGAGAGCTTGAAAGCGACGAAAATCTCAAACAGATCGGTTTGGCGTCGTCGTCGTCGAAGGATTTAGTGTCGACTCAGTCGACCTTTTTTTCACTTTTTCCCGTCTCTCTTTCCTCCCCAAAAAAGATGACCCTCCCGCAGCACTGGGACGCCTGGCTCTCGGCCTCCATCGGCGAGCTCGAGCGCGGCTCGCGCCTACGGGAACTCCGGGCCGTCTCGCCGGCGCATGCCGACGCCACGAGGGTGACGGTCGACGCGGCGACGCTCGCGGCATGGAGGGCGGCGACGATGGACCTCGGCAGCGGTGGTGGTGTTTCGATGCCTCCTCGTAGCGGCGTCGTTCTGCCGCATTCCGATCCCACGACTTCACGGCACCAGAGATCCGCGATGTCAACGTCGACCAGCGGGAGGAGGAGCGGCGTCGCGCCCAATTCGACCGCGGTCGCCGTCGCCGACGATTCGATGGCGGTGGGGTTGATGATGATGAATCAGCCGCCGTCGTCGGCGTCGTCGTCGTCATTGTCGCCGTCGCTTTCAACCCCGACCTCCACCTCAACGACCACCCTCACGCTCTTCTCTACCAACGACTACCTGGGTCTCTCCACGCACCCCCGCGTCCGACAGGCAGCCTCGCAGGCGGCCGCCTCCCTCGGCTGCGGCCCGAGAGCTTCGGCCCTGGTCCCGGGAGCCTTCACGACCGCGCACAGAGACCTGGAGAGAGCGCTCTCGCGGCTCAAGGGGACCGAAGACGCTTTGTTATTTCCCACGGGCTTCGCAGCCAACGCCGCGACGATGGCCGCGCTGTGCGGACCAGTGGGGAAGAAAAATGCGGAGAAGAATTCGAGCGGCGCAGAAGAGCGCGGAGAAGAGGAGCTCGTGATCGTCTTCAGCGACGAGTTGAATCACGCCTCGATCGTCGACGGCGCCCGGCTCGCCGCGAGGAGTTCTTCTCTTCCTTCTCCTTCCGATCCCTCTTCCTCTTCCTCTCCTCCTCCATCCCCGCGCGTCAGGATCGTCATCTACCCTCACAACGACATCCCTTACCTCGACAGGGACCTGTCCCAGGTCCCGAGGGGGGCCAGGAAGCTCGTCGTCACCGACTCGCTGTTCTCCATGGACGGAGACTTTGCCGACCTCCCTGCGCTCTGCGCTCTCAGACGCAAGCACGGTTTCTTACTTGTTGTCGACGAGGCGCACGCCACGCTCGTCTGCGGCTCGCGCTGCGGAGGGGGCGCCGCGGAGCTCTTTGGAGTTTCGAGCGAGATAGACGTGCACGTAGGGACGCTGTCCAAGGCCTTTGGCGCGCACGGGGGGTTCGCGGCCTGCTCTTCGAGATTGCGCTCGCTGCTCGCCAACGCGGGCAGGCCCTTTGCGTTTTCGACCGCCCTGCCGGCCCCGGCCGTCGCCGCCGCGCTGGCGTCGCTGGAGGTGGCCGCCTTCGAGAGCGGTGTCGAGGGCAAAGAGCTCAGGGACAGAGTGTGGAGGCACGCTCGGAGGGTAGGCGAGGCGCTGGGTCTTCGAGCGACCTCCCCGATCATTCCCGTCTTTCTCGGCGGAGAAAAGGAAGCCTTGGCCGCGAGCGGCTTCCTGCTCGACAGGGGGCTGCACGTGCCCGCTATCAGGCCCCCGACCGTGCCCAAGGGCACCAGCAGGCTGCGGATCTCCCTGTCTGCGGCGCACAGCGACGAGGACGTCGGGAGGCTGATCGGGGCGCTTGCGGAGCTGGGGCTCTCCGCGAAAGGTTTGAGCGGGAGGGGGAGCGGAGGAGGAGGAGGGAGGAGCAAGCTCTAGTAGCCTTGAAAGAAGAAAGGTTTTTCTTTTCTTTCTTTCTCCTTTCTCGTTCCCTCTTGTATTTTTAATTTCTCTCTTTCCTGTAAATTTCAACAGTCATCGTTCGAAGACAAAACAAAGGCATCGATTACAAGAGAGAAACGCGCGCGCGCGTGGAAGTGGAAAAAGGAAAGCAAACAAAAAGGGACGCAAATTTTTTTCTTCTCTCGTTTTTTTTTTTCGTTAGTGCCTTCTTCTTTTTTGGAGAGGCTCTCCGTTTCAATTAATCAATCAAGCACGCAAAAAAACAAGACTCTCAAGCGCCTGCGTCCTTGTCGTCGTCCTCGATGGCCTCGAGCACGGCCCCGCCAGAGGGAGCCTTTTTGTTCTTGTTGTTGTTCTTGTTCTTTTTCGAAGAAGAAGGCGAAGAAGGGCGAGAGACCTTGGTTCCTTCCTCCTCGTCTTCGACCTCCCCTTCTTCTTCTTCTTCTTCCTCGTCGTCCGAAGAGACAGCCTTCCAGGAGCCGTCCTCGTCGTCGTCGTCGGACTCGTCCTTCTTCTCCGTTACCGAAACGCCGGAGAGGTCTGCCGCGGCGACGGCGCCCAGAGACGCGGAAGGAGGAGGAGAAGGAGGAGCAGGAGAAGACTTTTCGACCTTCTTCTCCTCTTCCTTCTCTTTCTCCTCTTTTCCTTCTCCTCCTGCTCCTCCTCCAACCACCACCTTGAACCTCTTCGGCGCCTCTTCCTTCTGCACCATGGGCACCTTGATCAGCAGGACGCCCGCCTCGTAGTCCGCCGAGACGCGCGAGAGGTCGGCGTCGCGCGGGAGGTCGAGAGAGAGAGCGAGGGCGTTCCTCGCCGTCATCGGACCCTTTTCAGTTTCATCGTCGCGAATGGATCGGATCGCCGCCGCGTCGATACAAAGGCGCCCCGCCCCTTCTCTCTCCTCCACGGAGATGTCGAAGCTCGACAGGGAGCGGCCGGGCAGATCGATGCTGAAGATGTGGTACTGCGGGGCACGCGAGGACGGAGGGAAGTGGCGAACTTGGAGTCCGACGGAAGATTCCGCTAATTCTTCGACCTTCTTCTCGAAGGCGGGTCGCGTGGGAGCTGCCGGACGCGGCGAAGAGGGAGCCGACACTTCACGAGGATTCTCGCGTTGCTTTGAGGGCTGCTGTTGCGGCGCTGGCGCGGGCTGCTGTTGGGCCCTGCAGCGAGCGCGAGCGGCGTAGTGCTGGCTAGCAACAGAAGAAGCGATCGGTCCTCCTCCTAATCCTCCTCCGCATGACGACGTCGAGCTCATCGCCGCGAAGTAGGGCATCAGCAGCTCGATGTCGCAGTGGCGGGGGTCGGAGAAGAACATTCTTGTTTTTGGCGAGAGGAGTGGAGAAGCGTAGAAGAAGGGGCTTGGAGGCTTTGGCGCGGCGGGGAGAGAATCGAAAGAGATTTGTGAAAGAAGCACAGAGTTTTTCCTTGGAACAAGAGAAGAGAAGAAGAAAAAGAAGAAAAAGAGAAGACTCCAGAACCTGCTAGAAGGTTTTCTTTGCCCCCCCGCTTCCCCTCTTCTCCCCGCCTCCCCGCGCCC
>Ga0114918_10004382_pt1 | contig 12284 bp, 13 predicted proteins | sample LantaG_FD_87015 | JGI IMG/M metagenome (GOLD analysis project Ga0114918, IMG submission 87015) | Deep subsurface microbial communities from Baltic Sea to uncover new lineages of life (NeLLi) - Landsort_02402 metaG | ecosystem: Environmental > Aquatic > Marine > Oceanic > Sediment | place...
AAACCTGGCTCGGTTGCTCTTGCTGCTGTCACCGCTCTAGTCAGGAACCAGGAGTACAAGCGGTGGTTCCAGACTGGCACCTTGTCGTTTAGCTTCAGCCCCTCAGTCTAATTGCACAGGTCGAAAGAATTATGGCGTGATTGACGTGAATACGGTTTGCAGGGATTTCAAGGCTGAGTATGGATTATCGATGCCTTATCATCCTATGATGGCTGTACTCCAACGCGCGATGCAACGCGGATACATTATAAGAAGGAAGGGTGATAGGCAATATGTTCCTATAATGGAAAGAGTCGCTGCTGATGATTTTACTGGTGTAGCAATTGATCAAGAACGCAAGTACAAGAAGGCCATTAACGAGTTCCTGCAGTTCTGTGAGGAGAACTATGGTGAGACGCTTTCAGAGGAGGAAGCAGAAGCAACCTTTATCTCATTTCTCAAAGATCATGATCTAGATATTCTTTTCATAAATCAACGCCGCGATACTCTATTACCGGAAGCTAATGTGTCGACTGCTCAAAGGTTTTTGATGAATAGTTTCGTCAAAAAGGCCTATGAAACTGAACCCGAAATATTCTCTTTCATTGTTGATATGTCAGTAGGTCATATAATTTCCAGTACTTTGCTATGTCAAGACTACGAGAAATTCCAAGGTAAATTGGTGGGAGGCAACTTCTATTTAGACATCGGGTTTTTGTTTAGCATAATGGGTATAGATGGGCCTGAGAAGGAGGAGGCATACATAGAGTATATTCGCCTGCTTTCTTCTCACAAGGCGAACCTCTTCGTTTTTCGTCACACGTACAACGAGTTTATGGGGATTTTGGAGAGTTGTTTACAATGGATAGAGAGCGCGTCCTTTGATCCCTTAAAAGCTAGTCGTTCACTGATTTACTTTATTGATAATGGATTCACAGCCAGTGATGTCGAGCGCTTTATATTGGGTGTAGATCAAAAACTGTCGAAACTTGAGATTGCAGTAGCCGAAACACTTGACCCGTCAAAGGATCAGATCCATCAAATTGATGAAGAAAAACTACAAGAGTTGATCGTGGAAGTTTACAAAGATAGAGATCCCTATTTCGATGAAGAAGAAAAAGAGCGAACACTCTATCGAGATGTGAAATCAATATCAGCAGTCTATAAACTGAGAAAAGGGCACAAGCCTAAAAGACTCAGTAAGGCAAGGTTTGTCTTTGTAACCACTAACTCGTCTTTGGCTTATGTTAGTAGATTGTTTGAAACAGAACAGTTTGACCATAGCTACTTTTCTATACCAACTGCTCTAACAGACGTTTTTGTTGGTACCTTAATTTGGATTAACTCTCCTTCTATAGCAAGCATGAATGAGAAGAGATTGATCGCTAACTGCTATGCTGCCCTTCAGCCTACCAAGGTCTTAGTCAGAAAACTAGTTGAAGCGGCTAACCGCTTGAAGGAAGAGAGCGACATCACAGAAGACGAGGTTGTTCTGTTGAAAGAGTCCAGGGTAGCAAGAAATCTCTTGCAAAGAGAAACTCTTGGTGACCCAGACAGGTTCATGGACAAAACTGCCATTGACATCCTTGAAGAGATTCGGGCAAACATCCGAAAGGAAGAACAAGAGAAGCTCTCTAGAGAAAGAGAAGATATGCACGCTCAAGTACAAGAAGCACAGAGAACTGCGCAGAAGGCTCAAGAACAACTTAGGTGCATTTTGTCTCAGGTGGTCGAGCTTGATAGGATTAAAGAACATCTCGATGAGAACGCTCGCAAATACGCAAACCGGGTTCTGTGGCTATCACTTGGTGCATTAGGGCTCATATGGCTCATCTTAGTCATTCTGATTTGGCAGCTAGGGTGGAGCAAGATGGAACCCTGGACTTTTATCCTCGGCTTTGGTGGTCCAATCCTTGGTTATGCTTATTTTGTTGTCACACAAAAGGAGTTTTCACCAAAGGCGATTTATGAGCAAGTTATTGAGTCAAGAAAGGAAAAGAACTATCAGACATTTGGTTTTGATTGGGAGAAACATCGAAGATTGAAGGAACAAGAAGCTCGTTTGAGTACTGATATTTCATAGGCTGTCGAAGTAAGTTCCCTGTTCGAGTTGTATCTGTTATAGGTTTGGCTGCCGTCCAACCCCCGCTGGTGTGTCCTGTTAAGCTGTTGTCTGCTAGCCGGTAGAAGTCCGGGTGAAGGAACAAGCAACTCTCCAGCACTCAATCCGAGGCCACGGACCGGCAGATTGAGGCGCTGGTGTACGAGTTGCATGGGCTGACGGAGGAAGAGATCGAGATTGTGGAGGGAGAAAAATGAGCCACGACCTATCCTCCTGGGAAGAGGACTACGAAGACTATCTCGAGTTCTATGACAATGACGAGGGCAGGCGGCGCAAGTTGAGCAAACGCGAGTTCTGCAAACTGAGTGAGGAGATGATGAACCTCGTCACCTGGAGCAACATCCGCAAACTGACGCCGGCCGAGAAGCGCCGGATGACAAAGTTGGAGTATCTGCTGATGGGATAGCGTCTGTGGAGATCGAGGCCACCGACCAGCAGGTTACCGCGCTGGTGTACGAGTTGTATGGGTTATCGGATGAGGAGATCGAGATTGTCGAGGGCGTTTGAACCACGAATGGCGCGAATGAACGCGAAAGGCACGAAAGGGAGTTTCGCGGCTTTCGTGCCCTTTCGTGGCTTTCGTGTTTCAGATTGACGCGCTGGTGTACGAGTTGTAAGCGTGGGGGAAGAGGGAGAAGGTAAGCCTCGAGGCAGAGAGGATCAGCGGATGAGAGAGAAACTTCCCAGGAACAGAAAAACCGCACGGCCTGCGGAGAAGCCGTGCGGTTGTACGTCTTTCGGGTGGGTTTTACCCTACTGCTTTACTCCAGACGCGGCACGTGGCCGCTCAAGCCTGGCTATAGAGCCCTCACATTGACGGCACGCAACCCCTTGGGTCCCTGCTCGACAGAGAACTCGACCTGCTGGTTCTCCTGCAGTGAGCGGAAACCACCTCCCTCGATGGCCGAGTGATGGACAAATACGTCATCTCCGACCTCACGAGAGATAAAGCCAAATCCTTTAGAATCGTTGAACCATTTGACGGTTCCGGTTTCTTTTTCAGTCACTTTCTATACTCCTTAATTTGTGTGTTTTTGGGCGAAGCAGCACGGGCAAAACAAAAAAAAACCACCCAGTCTCCGCAAGTCTGGGCAATCTTTGATATTACAGCCAAAACCTACTTCGTCCTACTTGACAATATTATACCATACTGCTGCAAAATAGTCAAACGCCAAAGACGTGGGGAAAAGCAGGAGAATTCGCAGGAACAGGAGATTGGTCATGAACGAAACTCGAACTTCAGCAAAACGTCCTGTAACCGTCATTCGTTGGATTGCAAGACTCTGGAGCATCGCAAGTGTCGGGTTTGTCCTGCTGATGTTCATCGGAAGCGGCCTTGCAGAGGGATTCAACCCGGCGCAGTTTGCGTTCCGTGACCTGGTTGGACTGTTCTTCTTCCCCTTCGGGGTCTGCCTGGGGATGATTGTGGCCTGGCGTTGGGAAGGGCTGGGAGGGGGCATTACTGTCGGCAGCCTTCTGGCTTTCTATGCGGCGTTGCGTGTCATGGGTGGCCGGTTTCCGCGTGGCCCGTACTTCGCACTCGTAGCAGCGCCAGGGATCCTATTCCTGGTGTGCTGGCTTCTATCGCGGGGGCGGTTGTGGGGAAACGGATGATCCTGCTGGTTCCGGTCGGCCCTGTCCAGGCTGACCTTCTCTCCGGCCTGACCCAACCGTTGGCGGCGACCTTCGGCCTTCCCTGTCGCGTCGTCGCCCCCATCCCCATCCCGCCCGCGGCCTACGATCACCGGCGTGGGCAATACCTGGGCCGGGCGATCCTGTCCGCGCTGGCCCGGCTCGACATCCCGGATGCCGAGCGCGTCTTGGGCATCATAGACGCCGACTGCTACGCCCCCGGCCTCAACTTCATCTTCGGCCAGGCCAGCAGCCACGGGCGGGATTGCTTCATCGCCCTGCCCCGCCTGCGGCAATCGTTCTACGGCCTGCCGGAGGACAAACCACTGTTCCGGCAGCGGGTGTTGAAGGAGGCGGTGCACGAACTGGGGCACACCTACGGCCTGGGCCACTGCCCCGACCCCGGCTGCGTGATGCACTTCTCCAACAGCCTGCACGATACCGACGTAAAAGGGGCCGAGTTCTGCTCGCGCTGCCTGTCATTGCTGCAACTGCCATAGCGGGTTTCGCAGCACACACGAAGCCCCTGCGACATAGTCTCCAAATCAGCAGATTGATCCGTTGATGTCCTGAAATCCGCGTTCTAAGGAGCAATCATGCCAGATCGTCTATCCCGCCGCACCAAACTGTTATACGGCGTTGGGGATACCGGATTCAGCCTGACCACGACCATCATCGGGGCCTATTTCGCCATTTTCCTGACCGACGTCGTGGGCATCTCTCCAGCCATCGCCGCCGCCGCGATTTTTATCGGGCGCAGTTGGGATTACGTCAACGATCCCCTGATCGGCCACATCTCCGACCGCACGCGGACGCGCTGGGGGCGCAGGCGACCCTTTCTGCTTTTCGGCCCATTGCCCTTTGCCCTGGCCTTTGCCGTGCTCTGGTGGCGTCCGCCGTGGGAGGGCAATCTCGCCCTGGCCATCTATTATGCCGTGGCTTACGTCGTTTTTGACGCCGCAGCCACCTTTGTCTACATGCCTTACTTCGCACTCACCCCTGAACTGACGTTGGACTACGACGAGCGCACTGCACTGACCTCCTACCGCATGTTTTTCTCCATCCTGGCCAGCCTGGTGGCGTTCACGATTCCCCTGGCGATGGTCGGACCGTTCACACCCGAAAACGCGCCCCGGGTGCTGAGGATGGGCCTGATTTTTGGCTTCGCCAGCGCCCTGCCTTTGCTGCTCACCTTCTTCGGCACGCGAGAGCGCCAGGTGTACATGGAGCAGGAACAGCCCAGGCTATTCCAGTCATTGCGGGCGGCGATGAAAAACCGTCCCTTTGTCTTTGGCATGGTCATCTTCTTGTTCACCTGGGTGGCGGTGGACGTGCTCCAGTCCACGTTGCTCTATTTCATCAAGTATTGCGCCCGTCGCGAAGCGCAAAGCGACCTGATTATGGGCCTGATCTTTGTCACGGCTATCTTCACCCTGCCGTTTTGGGAATGGACATCGCGGCGGTGGAGCAAGCGCTGGGCCTACGTGGCCGGGATCGCATTTTGGGCGGTGGTCCAACTCGTGCTGATCACCGTGAACAGTTCGACCCCCATCGCACTTATCCTGTTCTTGTGTGTTCTGGCAGGCATCGGCGTAGGGGCGGCGCACGTGCTCCCCTGGGCTATCATCCCCGACGCCATCGAATGGGGCGAACTGCAGACGGGGGAGCGGCACGAGGGCATGTTCTACAGCCTGATCACGCTGGTGCAAAAGGTGGCTTCCTCGATAGCCATTCCGCTCGTGCTCGTGCTCCTCGACGTGACCGGGTACGTGCCCAACGCAGCCCAGCAACCGCCTGATGCGCTTTTGGGCATTCGCATCGTAGTCGGGCCGATTCCTGCTGTCTTGCTGTGTACAGGTATTTTGTTTGCCATCCTATATCCGCTCAGCCGAGAGCGGTACGCAAAAGTTGTTCAAGAACTGGAAACACGACGCACCAGCCAAAATGAGGAGGCTGTATGAGCACCATTGATATTCGTCCCATCCGCACGGCCAGGGAACGGCGTACCTTTCTCACCTTTCCCTGGCGCATCTACCGCGACGATCCGCTGTGGGTGCCCCCCTTGCTTCCCGAACGCGCAAAAATGATTGATCCTGAACGCGGGGTCTTCTTCAAGCGCGGCCAGGCTGAGTTTTTTATCGCCTGGAAGGATGGCACCCCGGTGGGCACCATAAGCGCAGCAGAGGACAAACCAACCAACGAGTTCCGTCGCAAGCGAGAGTGCATGTTTGGCTTCTTCGAGTGCGTAGAAGACTACGACGTTGCCGAGGCCCTGCTCAATCACGTCATCAGGTGGGCCAAACGGCGTGATCTCAACGCGCTCTTTGGCCCGTTCAACCTGGACTACGAGGATAGTTACGGGGTGCTCATCGAAGGGCGCGACCGTCCGCCGGCGCTGCTCTGCGGGCACACGCCTCCATACTACCAGGACTTCATAGAGCAGTTTGGCTTCCAACCGGCGCGGGGGGACAACCTGGCCTACGCCATAGACCTGGACGAGGACACGCCTGCTATGCAGCGCCTCTCCCGCCTGGCAGACGGGCTCCGCAAGCGCGGGAGAATCACCATCCGTGGGGCCGACCTGTCGCATTGGGAAGACGAGGTAGATCGGGTGCACCGCTTACTGAACGCTGCCCTGGCCCATCTCCCCGATCACATTGGCTGGCGTCGGGATGCGTTGCAGGCCATGCTGGAGCCCTTTCGCAGTATCGCCGACCCTGACCTGATCCTCTTTGCCGAGGTGAATGGGGAGGCTGTGGGCTGGCTCCCTGGCATTCCCAACCTGAACGAAGCGTTCATCCACGCCAACGGGCTGCGCTATCCCTGGGACTACGTCAAACTGTGGTGGCACATGCGCCGCCAACCTGAATGTCTGGCAGTCAAGAGCGTCCTGGTATTGCCCGAGTATTGGGGTACTGGCGTCAGCGTGTCGCTCTTCGACGAAATGGCCAGGCGCGCCACGGCCAGGGGATTCAAATGGGCCGATCTGTCGCTCACGTCAGAGGATAATCCGTATACACCCACCCTTGCTGAGCGGGCGGGAGCCAGGCTCTATAAACGTTACCGCGTCTACCGGCTGTGGATATGAACCGGTCGCCCCCAAGGTCATCTCAACATTGTACCCAGGTACAGGGTCAATTTCAGTCGCAGGCCCGATGACAAGCAGAGTTAACTGTGATATAATGTAACCTGGGCGATGACATTCACCGGATACTTTCTGGCCCCACTGCCAACGCTCACGGGTGACATATTGATGTGGGGCGTACCTGTTCTCGTCGTCATCATCGCCAGGCCGGCCCATCTATTTCGAAAGCGAATTACGAGCCAATAGTCCGAAACAACGAGGAGGATATAGGAAATGCGAACACAAAGTTTCAAACCCGGTCCCCAGTATCTGACCAAGTTGCGCCTGGTCATCACGCTCGTGGCGTTGTTGATCCTGGCCGGCGGTGTCCTGCTCGGTTGGCTCATGAGCACCGACCCGGGAATAGGCACGAGCGGCGGCAGGACCGTCGTCATCGTCGTCGCCATCGCCGACGCCATCTGGTATCTGCCGGCGCTGGTGCTGACCGGCCCCTACTATCGCAGCCTGGCCTACGAGATTCAGGACGACGAGGTGATCATGCGGGTGGGCATCTGGACCAAGTCGGTCAAGCACGTGCCTTACCGCACAGTGACCAACCTGACAGTCAAGCGGGACATCCTGGATCGCTGGCTCGGCATCGGCACACTGAACATCCAAACGGCTGGGATGAGCGGCACGACCGGCGCTGAAGAGAAACTGGTGGGCCTGACCAACGTTGAAGAGGTCTATGAGATCGTGGTGACAGAACTGCGGCGTTTCCGGGGGAGTATGGCCCCGACGGCCGCCGAAGTGGAGGGTGAACCGGCCGTCGCCTCGACCGATGTTTTGAACGCGATTCTGACCGAAGTCCAGGCGATTCGGCGAGCGATGGAGACAGGTTAGAATGAACCTGCGGCACAAGTTAATCCTCACCCACGTAGCGGTGACGCTGGCGGCAGTCCTCATCGCTGAAGGGCTAGCCCTGGGAGCCGTGGCCTTGATCGCCCACCAGCCGGTGTTCACCCGGCCCGCCTGGGGCCTTCACGTCGCACTGGTGACCATCGGCGCTGCGCTGGCGGGGCTGCTGTTGGGCGCGTGGGCCAGCCGCCGGGTCACGCGCCGCCTGCAACGCACCCTCGAAGTCAGTCGCGCCTGGCTGCGCGGTAACCTCTCCCTGCGCATCGCCGATCTCGCTACCGATGACCTGGGCCTGCTGGCCGGACAACTGAACCTGTTGGCCCAGCACCTCGAACAAGACGAGCAAGACCTGGACACGCTGCAGGAGCGTAACGCGCGCATCGGCGATCAGGTACGCGCCCTGGCGGTGGTCGAAGAGCGAGATCGCCTGGCCCGCGAACTGCACGACAGCGTCAAGCAGCACCTCTTTAGCCTGGCGATGACGGCCAGCGGAATCCGCACCCGCTTCGACGCGCTGCAGGACGTGCCGGACGACCTGGCCGAGATGGCGCGTGAGGCCGAGACGACGGCTCAGACCGCCCAGCGTGAAATGACCCGCCTGATCAAGGGCTTGCATCCCGGCTCACTCCAGGAGCGGGGACTGGCGGCGGCGCTCAACGACTACACCCTGCTCTTCGGCGCGCGGGAACACCTGCTGGTCTATCTGGAGGTGCAGGGCAACGACGCGCTCCTGCCTCCATTCATGGCCGAATCGCTCTACCGCGTGACCCAGGAGGCGCTGCACAACGTGGCCCGTCACGCCCGGGCCACCCGTGTGGACGTGCACCTGCGTTGTATCCCCGAGCAGGTGGCACTGACCATCCGCGACAACGGCGTCGGGTTCGACACCGGACAGGCCCGCCGGGGCCTGGGGCTGGCGAATATGCAGGAGCGCATGCTGACCGCCGGCGGGCGGTTGACCATCGAGAGCCAGACTGGCATCGGCACCACGGTGCTGGCCGAGGTCGGGCTGACCCATCCTTCAGGCCCGCAGCCAGAGATCGCCCGGCTGGACAAGGGTCGCCCCCGCCCGACGATTGAAAACTGGGCCTGGCTGGGCCGGGAATTGGTCATTCCGGTGGGGCAGACCTGGCCCTGGCTCCCCGCCGACCAGGTATACCTGCGCCGGCCACTGGTGGAGCCTGGCGAGAAGCCGCTGATGGTCAAGAAAGAGACCGGCTTCCTGGGCCTCAAGAGAAACTACATCCTACAACCAGGGCAACGTCGCATACGTATACATTACAGCAGGGCCGGGTGCAAATGGAAGTCCGAAGGTGCGTCGTGGGCTCTACGCCAGGCCCGCGACCTGAGCGGCAGGACAGTGCTGGTGCGCAACGGGCAACCGCTGGCGGCGATGCAGTACCAGGGCCGGCTGCTGAACACCTGGATGGAAATCGTCTACGACGGGCGAGGCTACCGTCTGTCCCACGTCAAGGGCTTGCCGGGCAACTGCGTCCTCGTGGACGAAGCCGGTAACGAGGTGCTCTTCGTCGAAGGTGGCGCTTCGCCCCAGATTGAGATGCGCTGTGCGCTGCCGCTGCCCCTGCTGGTGATGGTGGCCATGCGCGTCGTGGACGAGACGGCTCCGACCACAGCCCCCGTGGAAACAAAGGAGTAGGGAGTATGGAGTAGGAAGTATGGAAGGAATAGGAAGGATGGGGAAGATTCGGCACTACTCCCTATCCCTACTTCCTACTCCCTACTCCTTACTCCCTACTCTTTACTCCCTATTTGGCAGAGGTACTCACAGATACTCATACCTGAAAGGAGAAGACCATGCGAACCATCCGATTTCCACTCTACACGCTGAAGCCTTACGAACGAGGTATCCAGGAAACCCTGGGCAAGTATACCAGGTTTGTCATGCCCGGGCTGGGGTTTCAGATCCCCATCGTCCACCTCATCCGCATCCGCGACATCCGCGAGCACACCATGGACATCCCCCCCCAGTCGGTCATCACCAAAGACAACGTCGAGATCATGGTGGACGGCGTCATGTGGGTGCGCCCTGCTTCCAACGAGGAGGCCATCAAGAGGACTTTCTACAACATTGACAACTGGAAACGGGCAGTGATCCAACTGGCGATGACCAACCTGCGCCAGGAGTTCGGCGATCTGACGCTGGACGAGAGCCTGGTGGCGCGCGAGAAAATCGCAGAAAGTCTGCAGGCAATTCTCAACGCCTTCACCGACGACTGGGGACTGAAGGTGAGCAAGATTGAGATCATGCTCATTGACCCGCCCGAGGACATCAAGCGCGCCATGCACAAGCAGAAGACGGCCGAGCAGGAGCGGCGGGCCATGCGCCTGCTGGCTACCGGCGAGTTCGAGGCCGCCGAGCAGCAGAAACTGGCCATAATCCAGCGCGCCGAGGGCGAACGGGAGGCGGCGATCAAGGTCGCCGAGGGTAAGGCACAGGCGATCAAGTTGGTCAACGAAGCCGCCCAGCAGTACTTCCGCGGTAACGCCCAGACATTGAAGCAGATGGAGATGACCGAGACTGCCCTACGCGACAACGCCAAGATCGTCATCACCGAGAAAGGCATCAGCCCCACCCTCCTGCTGGGCAGCCTGCCGGTCTCGGTCAGTCCGTCTGCAAAACAGTAGCACCACCAGGGCACGGAAACCCTGCCCCGGCTCTTTGGGATTTCGCGTGGTGCTCTAAGCGGACGTGCCGTCCGCGTTCCACATTTGAGGGTAGAGCGTTGTCTCACCGCCAGATACGGGGATGACACATCCCCTCTGAGCATACCCACCCCGCGAAATTCTGGAGACCCCGTGCCCCTACAACGTTGTAGGGGCGGGGTCTCCCCGCCCAAGAGTGGAAAACCGAATGACCCTGTAAGAAGGGCTGAGGGAGATACAATGCCACAGCCTAATGCCTCCCCCCTCGTAGGGGGGACTGAGGGGGGTGAGCCCATCACCGTCTTCGTGGTGGATGACCACGACGTGGTGCGCAAAGGGCTACGCTTCTACCTGAGCGCCCACCCGGAAATCGCCCTCGTGGGCGAGGCCGGCGACGCGCAGAGCGCCGTGGAAGGAGTGGCCGAGCACGTGCCCGACGTGGTGCTGATGGACCTGGTGCTGCCGTTGCAGCCAGGGACAGAGCCCACGGATCAGGGCGGCGTGCAGGCCACTCGCCGCATCCGCCAGATCAGCCCACGCACCCAGGTGGTGGTGCTGACCAGTTTCGCCCAGGACGAACTGATTTTCTCGGCCATCAAGGCCGGCGCACTCTCGTACCTGCTCAAGGATGCCGACGCCGGGACAGTGCTGGATGCCATTTATGCCGCCAGCCGGGGTGAGGCCACTCTGCATCCGCGCATCGCCCAGCGGCTGATGGACGAGGTCACCGCACCCACGCAGGGCCGTGACCCCGCCGCCGGACTGACCGCGCGAGAGATGGAGGTGCTCCGGCTCATCGCCCAGGGCCGCACCAACGCCGAAATCGGAGCCGAACTGGTCATCACCGGGCGGACTGTGAAGGCGCACGTCAGCAACCTGCTGGGGAAACTGCACCTCTCCGACCGCACCCAGGCGGCGGTCTACGCCTGGCGCGAGGGGCTGATGAAGAAGTAGAGGGATGGGCAACCGCATCCGCATCGGCACCTCCGGCTGGGTCTACCCCCACTGGCGGTCCGTCTTCTACCCGCCTGATTTGCCCCAATCTCGCTGGTATACTCACTACGCGAAGATATTCGACACCGTCGAGATCAATTACTCCTTTTACCGCCTCCCCTCGGAGCAGGCCTTCGACCGCTGGCGGGAGCAAGCCCCGCCGGGATTCATCTACGCGGTCAAAGCCAACCGCTACATCACGCACGTCAAGCGGCTCAAGGACGCCGCCGAGCCATTGGAGAGATTTCTTTCACGAGCGCGGCGATTAGGCGACAAACTCGGCCCCATCCTGTGGCAACTGCCGCCCCGCTGGCGCGCCAACCCGGAGCGGCTGGAGACGTTCGCCGCCCTCCTGCCGCCGGACCTGACCCATGCCTTCGAGTTCCGCGACCCGCGCTGGTTCGTCGAACCGGTGCGGCGCATCCTGGAACAGCACCGCCTGGCCTTCTGCATCTTCGACATGCCCGGCCTACCCTGCCCCACCTGGGTCACCAGCGACGTGGTCTACCTCCGCTTCCACGGCTCCGGGATAGTCTACGGGGGGCGGTACGGGCGGGAGGCGCTGCGCCACCCGTGGGCCACGCGCATCCGTGAGTGGCTACGCGAAGGCCATCAGGTCTACGCCTACTTCAACAACGACGCCTTCGGCTTCGCGGTGGAGGACGCACAGGAACTGAGAGCACTCCTCAGCGTAGGGGCACGGTAACCGCGCCCCTACAAGGAGTTTCAGGCACCAACAGGCTTTTGCCGCCTCCAGCACCGCCGTGAACAGGCGGCGCTGGTCTCGCCCCCGCGAGCGTATCACGCTGGGGACAGAGCGGCCTACCGCCACCACGCGGAGCGTTGAAACGCCCCGCTGATACTCAAAACCTGTTGGAAACAGGTTCCGCCAGTGCGTTTTCAACGCACTTC
>Ga0114918_10004383_pt1 | contig 12284 bp, 19 predicted proteins | sample LantaG_FD_87015 | JGI IMG/M metagenome (GOLD analysis project Ga0114918, IMG submission 87015) | Deep subsurface microbial communities from Baltic Sea to uncover new lineages of life (NeLLi) - Landsort_02402 metaG | ecosystem: Environmental > Aquatic > Marine > Oceanic > Sediment | place...
CAATTGATAATATGTATTTAATAAATTCAGATGAAATAAATGACAATGAAAATGGTTATATTTCTTTTGAACGCCAACATGTTAATATTGATTATTTTGATCAATATCATTTGGATGATGATGATCTCACGATATTAACTGATGAGCATAAAGAAAAATATCATATAAGAGAAAGTAATGTTTATATTAATAGAATAAAAGTAAAAGAGAAAAAAGGATTTTGGTCTTTTTTGTCTAAAAGTAAAGAAATAGATAAAAAATATTTAGTAGATTATGTTTTTTATAAAAATACTGATATTAATATGCCTTTATCTTTAAGTAAAAAAGAAAAAGTATTAACAAATAATTACTATTTAATTTTAAACACTTAAATGAAAGATCTTAAAGAAAAGTATAAAGAATTTTATCCTAAACTTAAAGTTGTAAGTTTAAGATACGGAATGGGCGATGACTTCTATAATGATGTATTTTTAAAAAATAATCATATGGATTTTAAAGAGATGAAAAAAACTCTTATATATGATTGGGTAAATAATCCAAGAAAACCTATAAACGAAAAAACAGAAAATGTTTACATAAATGTTATATCAACATTAAATCCGACACAGAGATTAATATTCAATATGCGTTGTATGGATTCTTTTAATTTTGAAAATATATCTAATATATTGAAAATGAAGAAAGATTTAGTAACAGAAATTTATAATAAAACAATAAAACAATTAGAAGAAAATGAAGAAATTAATAATAATATTAATGATGATGTTTACTTTAGCGTTGAATGCTAAAAGTCAGCAACAAAATGAAGTAAAAACTGATTATGATAATAAAGATGTAATAGCTTATGCTTCAAAAGAAAAAGATACTCTTTATGTAATTGATTATATGGTTCCAATGATGAATGATATTTGGAATCTTCCTGATTATATTAATACAAGACCTATTATAATTCCAGTTATATCTCTTAGAAAATTTTTTATAAATAAAGAAGATTAATGAATTATTTCCAACAAGCTTATAAATGTAAAGTATGTGATGATTATATTGTAGGTGAGCTCCATAAAATTAAAAGTTGTAAATGTGACAAAGGTTGGATTGATGTTGGAACAATGAATAATAGAATGGGTGGCGATTTTAATTTTATGAAAGAAAATTGGATTGATTTTTTTATTAAAGAAAACGATTCAGTTGAAATTTATAGAGATAATTTACTTTGGGGTTCTTATGGTATAAATGATTTAGGTGAAAGTTTATTAGATATATGGATATTAAAAAAGCCTAAAGCTGTTCGAAAATATTATTCTGATCCTACTAGAACGTGGCAAAGTCCAAGAATAGATGAAGTTCTTACTGATAAAGAATTTAAAAAATATAATAAATGGTTAGATAGTATTCCTACTATATATTATACACTTATGAAAGACATGAGTTCTGATCATATTTTAAATATTATAGATAGTTCATTACAAATAGGTTCTAAAACAAAAGATGCTTTTAAAATGGAGCTTAAAAGTAGAGGGATTGATGCTTCTCATATATAAAAAATGAATATAACAAAAAAGCTATATGATAATTGTGAAATTTATAGTCCTGATGATAGATTATTAGGACATTGTAATTTTGATAAATTTAATTGGTATATTAAAAAAAATTTAGCTTTTAAACTTGGTCATAAAAAATTAAAATTAAAATTTGTTCCTAAAGATTGGGCTGATTATGCTCCTAATCTTATAAAAAAAGAGAATATATGTGTTAATTGTAGAACAGATGAAGATTTAACAAAACATCATATTATACCAAAGTGTTATATAAAACATTTTCCACTTAAAATAAAAAGTAATAATTCTCATGATGTTGTTTTATTATGTGGGGATTGTCATGCTGATTATGAACAAGAAGCAACTATTATCAAAAAGGAATTAGGAGAAAAATATAATGCTCCTTTAGATACAAAAAAGGAACATGTTCAATTATTTAAAGCATATTCATGTTTATTACAATTAATGAATTTTCAAAAAACTCCTGAATGGGATAAAAATCAAATGATTTTGAATATGATGTATACAGTAGAAACATTCATGCCTAATGTAACATATTCAAATGAAGATGTAAAAGAATTAAGAGCTAAAGTAGCTAAAATAAAAAGTGTTAATCACGGTAAATTAGTTATGAAATATATAACTGATTACCAAGAATTCGCTGAAATGTGGAGATTACACTTTATAGAAACTGTAGATCCAACTTTCATGCCTGATGGTTGGGACTATAAAACAAATATTTATAAATGTTAACAACAATAAAATTTAGAAATGATGGTAACGCAAGTGTTATCGTAGAAGGCGAAAAATATTTCGTTTTTAAATATAATACAGGAGGAGCTTTACCTGGTGATTTAGTAGAAGTAGAACTTACTAGACATAGAAAAAAAGTAGAAGCTAAAGTAATATCAATTAAAGAGAGAGAATCTATTAAATTCGTTGGTATTGTAGAAAAAGACAATACTAAAGCAAGAGTTAAATTATTAAAATCTTTTGGATATGATTTTAGAGTAAATAAAAAAGATTATTACGAAGGATGGGACGATATGGAAAACGGCGATAAAGTCGTTGTTGAATTTGTTAAATGGAAAAGTAAAGAAAAGCCTCTTGGTAAAATAGTTGAAGTACTTGGTAAAAGTCTTGATAATGAAGTTGAGATGAATACTATTATAATTGAATATGGATTTGATACTAAATTTCCAGAAGAAGCTTTAATAGAAGCTGAAAAGATAAGTGATATCGTTGAGGTTACTGAAGATAGAGTTGATATGAGAAATATAACAACTATTACTATTGATCCTGAAACTGCAAAAGATTTCGATGATGCTTTATCTTTAGAAAAAATAGATGGTGGATATATAATAGGTGTGCATATAGCAGATGTTTCTCATTATGTAAAAGAAGGATCAGCAATAGATAAAGAAGCTATTAAAAGAGCAACATCAGTTTATTTAGTTGATAGAACGATACCTATGTTACCTGAAAGACTTTCAAATGGATTATGTTCTCTTAATCCTAACGTTGATAGGTATGCATTTTCTGTGATGTTCGATATGAATGAAAATGGAAAAATTAGAAAATATTGGATGCAAAATTCAGTAATTAATTCAAATAAAAGATATTCTTATGAAGAAGCTTTAGAAGTAATTGAAGGTAAAACTGACGAATATTCAAATGAAATAAATTCTTTATATAAATTATCTTTATTACTTAGGCAAAAAAGAGATAAAGATAATATTAAAATGAATCGTAAAGAAGCTAAATTTAAAATTGATAAAAACGGTAAACCATTAGAAATATTTTTTAAAGAAGCTACTGCGTCTACTCAGTTAATTGAAGATTTTATGTTACTTGCTAATCAACACGTTGGTTTAAAACATAAAGAAAAAGGTCATCCATTTATATGGAGAAATCATGATGAACCTAATCTTGAAAAAATAATGGAGTTAGAAGCTTATTTAGATTTAATAGGAGAACCTTATAAAATTAGAGAAGATAATGTTAAAAAAGATCTTAATATAATTCTTAAGAAAATGGAAGGATCTTATTTATATGATACTATATCGATGATGTCTATGAAAGCTATGTCTAAAGCTAAATATGATTCTACTAATATTGGGCATTATGGATTAGGGTTTTTAACTTATTCACATTTTACAAGTCCTATTAGAAGATATCCGGATTTAATAGCACATAGAATATTAAAGAAATTATTAGATGGTAAAATTTATAATTATCCTAATCTTGATGAAAGATGTAATAGATGTAATATGAAAGAAGTTCAAGCTCAAAGAGCTGAAAGAGATTCTATTAAATATAAACAAGCTGAATATATGGAACAATTCATAGGAGAAGAATTTAAAGGAATAGTTTCGTATATAATGTCTAAAAGAGTATTTGTTATTCTTGAAAATGGAATAGAAGCTTCTTTTCCTGTATCTTTTAATAGAGATTCAGATGAAAATAAAGCTTATATAGATGGACGTGAAATTAATATAGGATCAAATTTAAATGTTATTATTAAAGATTGTGACTTATTTAGAAAAGAAATAAACTTAGATGTAATATTATAAAAAATCTATTTTATTTTCACCTTCTATATCAAATACTACTCTAGTAGAATATTCTAATTCTTCTATGGTATAATACATTGGATTAGTAAATTTATAATCTTTATTAGGATTACCTAGCAAATCAAAATAATCATCATCTTTAAAAAACTCTAAAGTTTGATTTAATCCTATTTGAAAACATAACATTATAACACCCGGTTCTCTGAAAACTATAAAACTACCTTCTATTTCAGGTTCTCTAGTATCATTATCTTTCCATAAATCTTGTCTAGCTCTTTTAATAGCGTCTTCTTTATTTAAGAATCCTTCAACTTGTATATCTTCAGCATATTTAGAAACAAATACCCAATTTTCTAAACCTGAATCAATGCCAAATTTAGACATACTTGTTGCTGATCTTTTTAAATTACTATTTTCATTTAAAAATATTTTAAATCTTTTTAATTTCATATTATTAAAATTTAAATTTTAAAACCCTTTCATGAAATTTTGCGTTTAATCCTAATTCTAAATCTTGATCTTGTTGTTCTTTTAATCTATTTTTTAAATCTTCTTTATTATTAAATAAATAAAATATTAATAAACCATCTTTATGTAATTCTGTAATATAATATAATTCATCATATAATTTTAAATCATTAAAACTATCTTCAAAAACTGGTCCATGTTTAGTTGAAATATCAATTTGTGAATCGTTTTCAAATTTAGTATAAGCAAACATTATTTTATCTTTTTTAAATCCGCAATTTTTTTCATAATTTTTCAAATCACTATTATTTATATTAAAAGTTTTCTCAATATGTTTTAATATTTCTTCTTCTTTAATAAACGGTAAAATTTTAAAATTTAAAGTTTCTATATTTAATTCAAAATAAATCCAATTTCTAATACCTGAATCTATACCAAATTTAGACATACTTGTTGCTGATCTTTTTAAATTACTATTTTCATTTAAAAAGTTTTTAAATCTTTTTATAATCATGTATTATATATTAAAAGAATTGATTATATTTGTATTATGACTAAAGAAGAACACGAAAGTTTAAAATATGATTATGCTCCAACTGTTTTAGGAGTTGATTTTAAAAATATGGAACCTAGAACTTTATTATATGGTTACAATTTAAATAGAGATACTTTACATGTTTATTTATGTAAAAGAGGATTTATTCATATTTATATTTATAATACTAATGAAGATATTAGTTATGATTATACTAGAGCAGCTGAGATATCAGAATTGATTCCAAGTAAGAGATTATATCCAGAATGTTGTGATTTAGAAGTATGTAGAAAATTAAAGAAATGGGGTTATGAATTACCTTTCACATCATTTAATAAAGAAAGAGAAAGAAAAATGTTTTACGGAAAAATAAAAGAAGATGAAAGATAGATTAAACAAAGACCTTAAAGAGGCAATGAAGTCAAAAGACGAAAACAGAACAGTTAAATTAACTTCTATAAGAGCAGTTAAACAAGCTATTTCAACTTATGAAAACGCTAAAGCTGGTAATGAAATTAATGATGAAGTTTTTACTAAACTAGTTGATGGTTTAATAAAAACTAGAGAAAAAACTATCGTTGAATATGTAAACGCTGAAAGATTAGATTTAGCTAATATTGAACAAATGGAAATTGATTTCATTAAAGAATATCTACCAGAAAGAGTTGATAATAGTGAAATTAAAAAAGTTGCTTTAGAATTACAAAAAGAATTAGGAGCAGATTCAAAACAATTCATGGGTCCAATGATAAGTAAATTAAAACAACATTTTGGAACATCTGCTAAACCAGCAGATATTAGTAAGATTGTTCAAGAAATATTATCATAAGTTAATATTAATATAATTAAAAATGGAAGTAAATTAATTTTTACTTCCATTTTTCTATACCAAAATTTAAGATCATTAATCTAAATCCTCTACTTAGATCTATTTTTAATTCTAATAATGTTAATTTAGATATTCTAATAACAATATCTGCTTTATCCCATTGTTTAATTTTAATCGTTCTCCATCCGTTAATCCAGTTCATATAATAGATTATTTTTTAAGTTAATCTATATATTATAATGAAATAACTTCTAAAGATTTAACTTTTTTTGTTTCTCTAATTATTTTAATAGTTTTTTCAACTAAAGTTAAATATTTACCGTTATAGATAACATAATCAATAATTACAATTACTTTGATATTTGGTTTTAATTCTTTAACCCTTTTATTTAATCTTAATAACATATTAGGATCGGTTAATTTATCACCTGAATTATATATGTTGAGATTTTTAAAATATTCTGTATTCATACAGTATATATTACTTTTCTTCTGATGTAAAGATCCATATTAAACAATAAACAAATACAATAGGAAAATCAGTAAATAATAATATTACAAAAAGTAATCTTATAAAAAATACATCAAAAGATAAATCTTTAGCTATTCCTCCGCATACTCCTCCTATTTCTTTTATTTTAGTTCTTTTCATTTAATTTTATTTTCTATTTCAAACATAACATCTCTATATAAAGCTGCTTCCATAAATTCCATATTTTTAGAACATTCTTTCATTTTTCTTTTCACTTCTATGTGAATATCTTTCAATTCTTCAATAGATTTATCATCTAAATTAAATTTAATCTTAATAACATTATCTAAATCAATATCATTTTTTCTAGTTATAACTTTCTTTAAAGATTTTTTAATTTGTTTTGGTATTATATTATGTTCTAAATTATATTTCTTTTGTATATTTCTATTATGTTTATTTTGTTTAATAGTTTTTTTAATAGAATCAGTTATTTTATCAGCGTACATTATAGATCTACCTGATACATTTCTTGCAGCTCTACCTATAACTTGGGCCATTGATGTATAATTTCTTAAAAATCCTTCTTTGTCAGCATCCATAATAGCTACTAATCCAACTTCAGGTAAATCTAAACCTTCTCGTAATAAATTAATTCCAACTATTACATCTATTTCTCCTGCTCTTAAATCATGTAATAATTCTATTCTATCTAAAGTTTCAATATCTCCATGCAAATATTTAGATTTTATTTTAAATTTAGATAAATAAGCCGCTAAATCTTCTGCTTGTTTCTTAGATATCGTAGTAACTATAATACGCATTCCTTTATCTATAGTTGAAACTATTTCATCCATTAAATCATCAACACAAAATTTAGTAGGTTTTATTTCAATAATAGGGTCTAATATACCAGTTGGTCTTACTAATAATTCAGTAAATACACCACCACATTTTTCTAATTCAAAATCAGAAGGTGTAGCTGATACATATAATATTTTATCTGTTATAGAATCGAATTCTTCATATGTTAATGGTCTATTATTTAAAGCTGATTTTAATCTAAATCCATATTCAACTAAATTTCTTTTAGTAGATGTTGCACCTTTATGCATTCCTTTAATCTGGGGAATGGTAGCATGACTTTCATCTAACATAATCATATAATCATCTAAAGGAAAATAATCTAATAAACAACTAGATCTTTCTCCTGGTTCTCTTTGGTCGAAATATGAAGAATAGTTCTCAATACCTTGAGTCCAACCCATTTCTTTCATCATTTCAATATCATATTTAGTTCGTTTCTCAAGTCTATTAGCCTCAGTTTTTAAACCTTTTTCTTTAAAAGCTTTAACTTCTTTTTTCATATCTGATTCTATTCTATCAAATATATCATCTGTTCCTCTAGGTGTAACAAATATACTAGTAGGGCTTATTGTTAAAGAATTTTGAATTCTTTCAACTTTATTCTCATCATTTAATAAACATATTTCTTCTATTTCATTACCCCAAAAAGTAACTCTATAAAGTTCTTTTGTTTGACTAAGTTTAATAAAAACGTTATCTTCTTTAACAACAAAGTTACCTCTTAAAGCCTCTGATAAATTCATACATCTACTATATAATCCATCAACAAGTTTTAATAAAAAATTATCTCTTGTAATAGTTTGACCAACTTCAACATTAAATGTTTTTGAATGGAAAAATTTAGGATTTCCTGCTCCAAATATAGCACTTATAGAAGCAATAACAATAACGTCTTTTCTTCCAGATAATAAAGATGAAACTGTTTTAACTTTTAATCTATCAAGTTCATCATTGATTTGAGTATCTTTAGCAGTGTAAGTATCAGTAGCTGGTAAATAACTTTCAGGTCTAAAATAATCGAAATGAGAAACATAATATTCAACTAAATTATCAGGGAAGAAAGTTGTAAACTCTTCATATAACTGAGCAACTAATGTTTTATTATGTGTTATTATAAGAGTAGGTTTTTGAACTTCCTCTATAATTTTAGACATAGCAAAAGTTTTACCTGAACCTGTTACACCTAATAAAGTATTATTTTTTTGTAATGTAAAATTTTGAACTACATCATCAATTGCTTCTTTTTGAGCTAATGTAGTATCAAAATCTGATTTAACTTTAAATTTCATAATTTAAATTTATTAATAGTTTTAACAGATTTAATTAAATGTCTATATTCAAATAATAGAGATCTTGTTCTTATATTTAATTTCATTCTATCTCCAACTTCCATTTCTATTCCTTTAGATTTAAGTTCTGTTACAAACTTATCTCTGTAATACTTTTCATTTAAACTATCAAATGTATTAATAGTTATTTTTAAATAATAATCACCATCTCTTCTTTTACCGTTATAATATTTAAATTTCCCATTTAATAAATTTACATTATAAGTATTAGGCATATTTAAACCTGGTGGCATTTTTAAATCAATATTATAAGGTTTAAATATAGATTTATTAAACTCTTTAAATATTATACTTAAATATTTATCAATTTGAGCAAAAGAAATATGATGTTTATAAGGTTTTTTACTATATGTAAAAATTTGATCAGTCATAATTTAAATTTATTTACAATTTTAAGTCCTTTTAGATAATAAGTGTAACTATTTAGAAGTGATCTAGTTTTAATATTAAATTTAGTTGATGTTCCAAATTCTATTTTAATATTCTTATCTTTTAAAATATCACAAAGAATATTTCTATAATAATTATTTTTATTATCTTTGTTATTTTTATTTAAAGTGATTTTAATAGTTGTCCAATAATCACCATTAGATCTTTTTTTAGTATGATGTATAATAGAATTAGAATTATTTTTAAAAAGAGGAAAAAATTTATTAGTATGATGAATATATTGAGATTTATCTTCTTCTGTGAAAATAGTCTTAGTTAACATATCAAAAATATTATTAATATGTTTTTGAGCCTCTTCAATATAAACAAAATCTACATAAACAAGATTCATTGAAGGAGCTGATAAAGGTTGAACTGAAACTAAATCTGTCATAAGCATAATACAAATATAATAAAAAAAATAATATATTGTATAGTTACTATAATGTTTTACGTTTTTATTTTTTTTAAACTTTTATAAATCTATAAGATATAATTGAATAAGTATAATTGTTATTTAGTATTATGAGTGAAGGTAAAGTAGAAATATCTATTGATAAATGGGATCAAATTCGTGATGATAATTCTCGTTTATTAAAAGATAACCAAGATCTTATGGACTCTGTTAAAACTGTTAAAATAACTATAGCTTCTAAAGAGTTGATGGGTAATTTTAAATATGACAGATGGTTGGAAAAGAATATTTTTGTTGATGAATCAAAAGATATCGAAAAAGTAGAATATATGAATATTTCTGATCTTGAAGAAATATTAAGAAAAGAAGCTGAAGATTTAGTTAAAAATGATCTTATTGAAAAAGATAATAAGATTAAAAATTTAGAGAAAAAGATCAAAGATGCTCATAAAGATTTTATGGATAAGAGAATGTTAGATGTTTTAGATAATGATAATAAAATATCTAAAATAGAAAGAAAATATAAAAATTCTGAAAAATCTATTCAAAGTAATAATGCTTTAATAGTTAAAGATTATAAAATAAAAATAGAAGAATTAGAAAAAGAGAATTTAGAGTTTAAAAATGATAACAAAAATAAAATAAAAGATGTTAAAATCAAAGAATTAGAAAAAGATTTAAAAGATAGTCTATTTACTATTAATACTTTGAATATTAAAATAGAAGAATTAGAAAAAACTAACATGGCTCTTTTAAAGAGAATACCATTTTGGAAAAGAAATAAATAATGGATAAATATTTTATAAAAAACCTTTCAACTTCTAAATGTTCAAATATTATAATGGATGAAATAAAACAAAATTCTATGTTGAATACGGAAAAAATGTTTAACGATCATGATCTACCTTTACATATTAAAAAAGCTATTGATGATAAAATATTTGATTTTTTAGATTCAAGAAATATTCAATACGTTAAAGCTGAATCTTGTATTTATAATTACAATGGTAGACAGATACCTTTTTTAGTTCAATATCAAGATTATCCTATATATGTTGATCTTAGAATACCAACGTATTCTAATATGTATGGAAATAATGAATTGATTGATATGATTAAAAATCATGCACCAAACTCAATTATAAATAAAGTTTCTGAAGCTATAGAAAATCAAGTGGATAGTATTTCAGATTTGACTGTTTTATTTAAAGATTTTACACATAAAATAAAATTATTAGAAAGTCCTCCTTATAATACATGGTCTGATATTTCTAATAATTATAAATTCTTTCAAATCACATCACATTTTAATGTTGTGAATAAAAAACATTTTGGAATAACTCCAAATTTTAATAATATAAATATAAATATAAAATGATTATAATTAGTATAGATGTCGAAACGACAGGATTAGATTTAGAACAGTGTTCTTTATTAGAATTTAGTGCAATAGTAGAAGATACATGTAATATAAAACCTTTAGAAGAACTTCCTTCTTTTTCATGTTATATTGATACAGGTAGATTAATAACAGGATCAGCTTTTGCTTTAAATATGAATAAAAATATTTTAGAGCTTTTAGCTAAACAGGAGAAATTAAACGGAGAAGAATTAAAAGATTTTAGATTAAAAAATAGTATTCTTAATATAGAAGACGTTGCTAGTTCTTTTTATAGTTTTTTACAAGTTCATAATGTAATAAATCCTTTTTCTGATGAAAAAGGAAGTGGATTATCTAAAGAGTGGATTGATTCAAATGGACACCGTCATATGGTTTCTGTTTTTACTAATAAAAGTAAACACATACATTTAAACATTTTAGGTAAAAACTTTGGAACTTTCGATAGAGTATTTATAGAAAATATACCAAGATGGAAACAAATGTTTAGAATTAGAAGAAGAATTGCTGATCCTTCTATCCTTCTTACTGATTGGAAAAATGACGAAGCTCTTCCAAATTTTCAAACATGTATGGAAAGATCAGGAATAGATGGTGAAGTTTCACATACTGCATATGATGATGCTAAAGATACATTACACATGCTTAGATTTGCTACTAATAATTATTCTTCTAATAAACAATTTACAACTTTAAAATTTCCAACAGAAGAAGAAATTGATAATGAGTCAGAAGAAGAATTAAACAAAACAGAATCTGTTGATTGGAATGATTTAAAGAGTATATACAAAAATGCTGTAAATTGGGCAAGAAAATATATTACTGAGAATAATCAGTAGATATATAATAAAAATAAAATAATTATATGACTGATACTAAATGTTTATCTAGTTCTATTATTAAAAAAAGAATCATTAGAATTTTAAAAAATGAAGGTATATCTGTTAAAATTAAAAATGATATTGTTATTTTTAACAAAGAAGATAAATTTATAGAAAAGAAATCTAATCTTTTAATTTTAAACGAAGACGATTTAAAAGATGAGTTAAATTGTCAAGAATATATTGAAAGTATTTCAACATATATAAAATTATTATTTTCAATATAAAACAAAAGATCTAATTAAATATTAGATCTTTTTTATTTATATATTTTGAACAAAATTAATATCTATTCTATCATTATTGTTTAATTCAAATGACGCATTAGATCCTTTCCAATATAATCTATCACCTGGATCCAATTGATCTAAACTTTTAGAATTTAATCCTCCATCGTCAGAAAAATAACAATACGCTGTTATTGATGCTAATAAAGTATTAGAATCTTGTATGGATACTTGAACACCGTTTAATAATATTGATACATATGTTTTGGCTGTAGGAGTTACTGTTAATCCTCCGGGTAAAG
>Ga0114918_10004384_pt1 | contig 12281 bp, 10 predicted proteins | sample LantaG_FD_87015 | JGI IMG/M metagenome (GOLD analysis project Ga0114918, IMG submission 87015) | Deep subsurface microbial communities from Baltic Sea to uncover new lineages of life (NeLLi) - Landsort_02402 metaG | ecosystem: Environmental > Aquatic > Marine > Oceanic > Sediment | place...
AGGCGCCTCGCAGACCCGACTCAAATCGTCTTGTCGAAGCAACCTATCATAAGCAACTCCTAGACATTGCCCATATCGCCAGGTGGAGGCTTAACGGGTCATATCCGTTAATTACATTTACAATACCAATACATAATACTGATGTTCTCTGCTATGTCAAGCTTCTTTCTCGGCGCAAGGCCAGAGCTGATAGTCTGAAAACAGGAGGCGGAAGATGGGAACGCAAGCAGCAAAGAACTTGCAGCCTACAAGTGATAAGTTGTCCGCGATGGTCGTGGCGGGAGCTGAACTTGGGCTGGGCAAGTGTCAACCGGGGACGGAGTGAGTCGGTAACTGTTGGGAATATGTGTGGCAGATGAGGTAGATAATGGCACAATGTATCCGCTGAAAAAGAAGGCCTTATGTCAAGAATGGAGGAAGGGAATATGACGGGATACAGGCCAATTGAAAGGCCGTTGGGAACCAAGATTTCCTGCAAGGGTTGGCTTCAGGAGGCGGCTATGCGGATGCTGATGCACAATGTGAGCGAGGACGTAGCGGAAAAGCCTGCTGAACTGATCGTCTATGGCGGGACGGGGAAGGCGGCTCGGAATTGGGACGCTTTTCACAGGATCGTTGCGACGCTCAAGGAACTAAAGAACGATGAGACGCTGCTTGTGCAGTCAGGGAAGCCGGTTGGAGTTTTCAGGACGACGGCTGATTCGCCCAGGGTGCTGATTGCGAACTCGCTGCTTGTGCCGAGATGGGCGACTTGGGAGAAGTTTCGAGAGTTGGAGCGGCTGGGTCTGACTATGTATGGTCAGATGACCGCAGGCAGTTGGATTTACATCGGGACGCAGGGGATACTTCAGGGCACATACGAGACGTTTGTCGAGGCGATCAGGCAGCATTTTGGTGGGGACATGTCAGGCAAGACAGTTTTCTCGGCCGGTCTTGGAGGTATGGGCGGTGCTCAGCCTCTTGCCGCCACCATGGCTGGCGCCTCGTTTTTGGGCGTTGAGGTGGACAGAGAGCGCATCGAGAGGCGAGTCAGAACGGGCTACGTGGATGTTGTTGCGGAGGATTTGGATGATGCGCTGAGGATAATCGATGAGTTGCGGCAGAGGAAGGAGGCAAGGTCGGTTGCACTGCTGGGCAATGCGGCCGATGTCTATCCTGAGCTCGTTCGTCGAGGGATTTTCTTTGAGATGGTAACAGACCAGACGAGCGCTCACGACATGCTGAACGGCTACGTGCCGGCGGGGATTGGGTATGAGGAGGCGCTGGCGCTGCGAGGGACAGACCCCGAAAAATACCAGAAGTTGGCATTCGAGTCTGTCGCCAAGCACGTTCGAGCGATGCTTGACATGAAGGAGAATGGCTCGGTTGTCTTCGATTATGGCAACAACATTCGCGGACAGGCGGAGTTGGCTGGTGTAGAGGATGCGTTCGAGTTTCCGGGGTTTGTGCCGGCCTACATACGGCCGCTGTTCTGCATTGGCAAGGGGCCTTTTCGCTGGGTGGCGCTTTCGGGCGACCCGGAGGATATCTATCAGACTGACGAGCTGGTGCTGAGGCTTTTTCCTGACGATGAGCCGCTTGTCAGGTGGATCAGGGCAGCGCGCGAGAAGGTGAGGTTCCAGGGGTATCCGAGCCGCATCTGCTGGCTTGGGTATGGCGAGCGGGCGAAGTTCGGGCTTGCGATCAACGACTTGGTTCGTCAGGGCAAGATCAAGGCGCCGATTGTGATCGGCCGGGACCATCTCGACAGCGGCTCCGTCGCGTCGCCGTTCCGCGAGACCGAGTCGATGAAAGATGGCAGCGACGCGATAGCGGACTGGCCGATTTTGAACGCTCTTTTGAATGCTATTTCGGGTGCGAGCTGGGTTTCCGTTCATCACGGCGGCGGTGTTGGCATAGGCCTGTCAATTCATGCAGGGATGGTAATCGTCGCTGACGGGACCGATGCGGCGGCAGCGCGTCTGGAGCGTGTATTGACCTGCGGCCCCGGCAGCGGTATAGCTCGGCATGTGGACGCCGGGTATGACTTGGCGATCGAGACAGCGCGTGCGAAGGGCGTTAAGATACCGGGCCTGCAATAGTGGTCGCGCATAGTGATGGCTTTCGCGTCATGGGTACTGAAGTAGGGCGCGAGGGCCACAGGGCCGGCGTGGTGCTGTGAGACGTAGTGCTGGTTCGGTCAGCTGGTCGCGAGGCTGGTGAGGTTGACAACAAGCCTGCATCTGTTAAGTTATCGTTCTCTGAATTATGCAGTAATAGGGGAGACTGATGGGCAAGTTTGAAGACTCCATGACACGGCTTGAGGAGATCGTGAACCAGATGGAATCAGGTGATCTGCCGCTTGAGGACACGCTGCGGCTTTTCAAAGAGGGCATGAGGCTTTCTGAGTACTGCTCGGGAGCACTGACTGAGGCGCAGAGGAAGGTGGAGGTTCTGCTCAAGAAGGGAGACGGGACGTATGAGAAGGAGCCGCTGGACCAGGACGAGCAGGGGGAGCAGTCGGTTCAGGCTGAGGAGGGGCCTCAATAGCGGCTCGTCGCCCGCCGCGGTGAGCGTGTGGGTTTGATCTACGAGCATCAGGCAAAAGCTGTGATGGATATTGAGTCATACCTATTAGAGATGAAGGGAACAGTCGAGAGCTGGCTGCACCGGTGCTTGCCGGAGCCAGAGGCGTTCTCGATGAGTTTATTTGACGCGATGCGGTACAGTCTTTTCAGCGGTGGCAAAAGGCTTCGGCCGATATTGCTTGTCTCGGCTGCGGACCTATTCTCTGGTGGCGATGGACCGCTGGTCCGAGATTTCGCCTGCGCGATGGAGTGCATCCACACCTATTCTCTGATTCACGACGATCTACCAGCAATGGACGATGATGACCTGAGGCGTGGTCGGCCAACGTGCCATATAGAGTTCACAGAGGGCCTCGCGATTCTCGCGGGCGATGCTCTTCTGACGCTGGCGTTTGAGCTGATGTCCAGGCCATCTGGCCCCGAGCGCACGCAGCGTCAGCTTCAGGCGTTGAATGAGGTCGCTGTAAAGGCAGGCTGCCTCGGGATGGTTGGCGGCCAGTCTGCCGACGTTCTCGCCAGCGGTGCTGATGGCAACGAGCAGCTCGTTCGATTCATTCACGCACGGAAAACGGGGGCCTTGATCTCGGCCTCGATCGCGGCCGGCGCAATACTTGCTGGCGCCTCAGGCAGCGAGCTTGAAGCGCTGTCCAGCTTCGGCGATAAGATCGGTCTGACGTTTCAGATTATCGACGATCTCTTGGAGATCAATGGCGACGCCAAGACGCTTGGCAAGAGCGTCGGTAGCGATGCTAAGAACAACAAGGTTACATATCCGGGTGTTATAGGTATAGACCGTGCCTGGTCTGATGCGCAGAAGAACGTGGCCGAGTCGCTCCGTTTTCTTGAGCGTTTTGGAGATAGGGCGGCGGTTTTGAGTGGGGTTGCTCACTTTTTCATAGACCGCGTCAATTAGGAAGCATTGTGCAAGGTAAGATATGGCACTGAATAACGACTACAGCAGGTTCAGGTTCTTGGGCAAGGTCAACAGCCCCCGGGAGCTTAAGAAGCTTGACCTAAGCGACCTCGCGAAGCTCTGCGAGGAGGCTCGGGAACGCATCATTGAGGTCGTTTCTGAGAATGGCGGCCACCTCTCGTCGAACCTCGGCGTAGTGGAGCTGACGGTGGCTCTTCATTATGTTTTCAACACTCCCCACGACAAGATAGTTTGGGACGTGGGGCATCAGACCTATACTCATAAGCTGCTTACTGGACGGGCCAATCGTTTCCATACGATAAGGCAGGCTGGCGGTCTCAGCGGGTTCCCCAAGCGTGAGGAAAGCGAGTATGACGTGTTCGATGTGGGACACAGCAGCACATCCATCTCGGCGGCGGTTGGCTTCTGCGAGGCGCGAGACCTAAGCGACGAGCATCACAAGGTCATAGCGGTCATAGGAGACGGTTCCATGACGGCCGGAGTAGCCTTTGAAGGTCTGGACCAGGCGGGGCATCTTCACAAGGACCTCATCATTGTTCTGAACGACAACGAGATGTCGATCTCCAAGAACACCGGTGCTCTTGCGAAGTATCTGAACAGCATCATCACGGGTTCGTTTTACAACAGCGTTAAGGAGAAGGTCTATAACTTCGCCAGGTCGCTCCAGGAGACGGGCGAGCACGCGATCAAGCTCTCGAGGCGAGTCGAGGAGAGCCTCAAGAACCTGTTCGTGCCCGGAGTGCTGTTCGAGGATTTGGGGATCAAGTACATCGGTCCGGTTGACGGGAACGACCTGCACGCGCTCATCGACACATTCCGGCGAATCAAGGGTTGGCGGTTCCCAGTTCTTGTGCACATCGTAACAAAAAAGGGGAAGGGGTTTCTGCCAGCGGAGCTCAGGCCGGCCGCGTTCCACAGTGCCCCGAAGTTCGATATCAGCACAGGCGAGCCGAAATCGCCGTCCGGGCGCTCTTACACATCGGTGTTTGGTGATGCGATGGTCAAGCTGGCAAAGGAGGATGAGCGCATCATTGCCATCACGGCGGCGATGCCGCAGGGGACTGGCCTTGATAGGTTCCGGGCGAGGTTCCCGGAGCGGTTTTATGACGTTGGAATAGCCGAGCAGCACGCCATTGTCTTCGCAGGCGCTTTGGGCATCTCGGGCTTCAAGCCGGTTACGGCGATCTACTCCACGTTTACGCAAAGGGCGTTCGACCAGATATTTCAGGACGTTTGCTTACAGAACGCGGATGTTGTGCTTGCACTCGACAGGGCGGGCATCGTCGGTAACGACGGGCCAACGCACAATGGCTTGTTTGACCTGTCGTTCTTACGCTCATTGCCCAATATGGTCATCATGGCTCCCAAAGATGAAAATGAGCTTCAGCACATGTTGAAGACGGCCATCGCCACGAAAGGCCCTGTTGCCGTGCGATACCCCCGGGGCCAGGGCGTCGCAGCGGCGCTCGATGAGGAGCTGAGAGTCCTGGAAATTGGCAAGGCAGAGCTGCTGAAGGACGGCTCCGATGTCGCCATTCTCGCAATTGGCGCCATGGTCCATCCGGCCCTTGAGGCTGCCACGGTTCTGTCAAAGCAGGATGGCATCGATGCCGCAGTGATAAACGCCAGATTCGCCAACCCAATAGACGCAGACATGCTGCTTGAGTGGGCACGGAAGACTGGCCATATCGTTACCGTTGAGGAGAATGCCCTCGCCGGCGGATTTGGGTCGGCCATCCTCGAGACGCTGGTGGACAATGGCATGTTCAATGTCCCGGTCAAGCGAATCGGCATCGGCGATTTCTTTGTTGAACACGGCTCAACGCTAGCGCTTCGAGCTAAGCTAGGTCTGGACGCCCAGGGTATCGCCAAGACGACAGCGGAGTTTCTCAACAGTGCTCTTAGAGAGTCCAAGAAAGCAGCGAGTGGATAGGCTCATCGTCGAGCGCGGGCTTGCCGAGAGCCAGCAGAAAGCCGTTGCACTGCTGATGGCCGGCCTGGTGTCCGTTGACGGAAGAGCTGTCTCAAAACCCGGAACTCAGGTACCTATCGGCTCTAATATCACCGTGAAGCGACCTCGACACGACTTCGTCAGCCGTTCCGCAGAGAAGCTCAGGGCCGCGATCGATCACTTCAAGATCAATGTTCAGCACAAGGTCTGCATCGACATCGGCGCCTCGACCGGCGGCTTCACGCAGTGTCTTCTCGAACGAGGCGCAGCGCTGGTCTATGCTGTTGATGTGGGATACGGGCAGCTGGCCTATGAGCTGCGGATCGACCCGCGAGTTATGGTCTTGGAGCGCACCAACGTCCGGTACCTTGAGAAGAGCTGTCTGGGATACACTCCAGACCTTGCCACGGTCGATGTGTCCTTCATCTCGCTGAGGCTTGTGCTGCCGAAGGCCCGCGAGCTGCTATCCAAAGCCGGCCAGGTTGTGGCTCTGATAAAGCCGCAGTTCGAGGTGAGGAAGGGTCAGGTCGGCAAGGGCGGCATCGTCCGCGACACGAGCCTTCATCGGTCAGTTCTCAGTGATATACTTGGTTTTTCGGCAGACGTCGGGGTTTATCCTGCCGGTGTTATCCCTTCGCCCATCCTGGGCCAAAAGGGCAACCAGGAATACCTCATGTTCGCCCATAAGCAAGAGTCGCGCACGACCGGCAACCTCTCGGACTGGATAGACGAGGCGATTGCGCAAGCGGTGCAGCGGAGGGCCGGTTGATGTTCAAAACCATAGCGATCGTTGCCAAGCCCCACGCTTACAGCGTGGCCAAGACGTTGAACCAGACATGTGAGTGGTTGCTTAAGAAGGGGGTCAAGGTTCGCGTGGACGAGCAGGTGGCTCACATGGTGGCCTCGAACGTTGATAAGATGCCCAGGGAGCACGTTCTAAACGGCGCCGATATGGTCATAGTCTTCGGCGGGGACGGCACGTTGATTAGCGTGGCCAGAATCGCCCCCGAGCTGGCAGTTCCGATCCTCGGCGTCAACGTGGGGGACCTTGGCTTTTTGACGGAGCTTACGGCGGATGAGCTTTTCTCTTTGCTCGCCGATATACTCGACGGCCGCTTCAAGCTCGATGAGCGGATAGCAGTTCGTGCGCGGGTATCGGGTGCGAAGCGAAAGCCAAAGACGTTCTTCGCCGTCAATGATTTCGTGATTAATAAGGCCGCGATAGCGAGGATGATCGGCATCAAGACGTTCGTTGACGATGCGTTCGTGGCCCACTTCCGCGGCGACGGGCTCATCGTAGCAACGCCGACTGGTTCAACGGCCTATTCTCTTGCGGCCGGCGGCCCAATACTTCACCCTTCGATGCACGTTCTGGTGCTTTCGCCCATCTGTCCGCATACCTTGACAAATCGCCCGATCGTGGTGCCCGACAACGTCGTCATCAAGGCCCAACTCCTTTCCGGAGGACAGGAGGTCATCCTGACCATTGACGGGCAGGATGCGGTTCCGCTATTCGACGGAGACGAGGTCTTGATCTACAAAGCCATGGAGAAGCTCAGGCTTATCCGGAGCCTCAAGACCGATTACTACTCGATACTGCGACAGAAGCTGTCTTGGGGAAAGAGCATTGCGGGACAGTAAAGGCCCGCCAGTCAAGAACGACGCCATCCGTCTCATCTACCCAACCGATGGGGAGAGAATAGCCATTCGAAATGTCGAGCTGATCGGCTGGGTTCAGGGGACCCCTCGCAGGGAGAGCCAAGCTCGGATGGCGCTGAGGGTCAACGGGCGTCTGTACTCATCTTTCAACATTCTGCCTCAGACTCGCTCCCCGTTCAAGGAGCAGATTCCATTGGAAGATGGCCGTAACGAGATTCTGCTCCAGCTCATGGTCGGTATGCGCCTGGTTGAGCAGAAGAAGGTTACGGTCGATGTCGCAGCGGACGAGCAATCGCTTTCATTTGAATCTCTGTACGAGAACAGCTGGGCGCTTCTGATCGGGATAGACAATAGCCCAGCCGCCCAGTTTCTCAAATACGCTGTCAACGACGCCAAGTCGCTTCAGGAGTTCCTCAAAGCGAGGACATTCTTCGTTGAAGATAAGGTCTTCGCGCTGTTTAACGAGCAAGCAACAAAGAAGCGAATCCTGGAGCTGATGAACGACTTTTTGGGAGCAAATCCCGCGATGACTTCCAACGACCGTGTCCTTATCTTCTTTGCTGGCCACGGCCAGCGCCGAAGGGTCCGAAAGGGACATAGAAAAAGCGACTGGCGTGGCTACCTTGTGCCTTTTGACGGGGACCTTCAGAAGATTCACAGTTCCTGTATCTCAGTGGAGGAGATAAAAGAGGCTGCGAGTGTAATCTGCGCAAAACACACTCTGTTTGTGCTCGACTGCTGCTTCAGTGGGTTGGCTGGCCTCCGCCCCAGAGCAGCGATACCTCCCAAGCCGAGGCGTCAAGCGCTCGAGGACCCTTGCGTGAGAATCTTGACAGCCGGCAAGTCCGACGAGGAAGTGTTCGAGGGCAAGGAGGAGTGGGAAGGCAATAGCCTGTTCAGCAGGTATCTGTTGAAGGGACTTGAGGGTTTCGCCGACCACGATAACGACGGTGTCATAACCTCTGACGATCTCTATTTCTTCGTTCGAGACCGAGTTCTGGAGGAATCCGGCAACCGCCAGACGCCTCAAGCGCGACACCTTGTCGAGTACGGCGAGGGCCAGTTTGTGTTCTTTGTTCGTCGTGATAAGCAAGCGAGCAAGAGCGAGCAAGCCGGCAAAGCTGAGCCAAGTAAAGCGCTGGTGGACACGACCAAGTCGCGGGAGCCGATCCCGGTCTCGGTAACCGAGCCGGTTGCCGCCACCGGCGATCTGGTCTCGGTCCCCGCCGGCAGCTTTCAAATGGGCTCGCCAGATGCCACCGACGAGTCTCCTGTCCACGCCGTTCAGCTCGCCGCTTTTGAGCTCGACGTTACGCCAGTTTCCAACAGGATGTTTCTCGAGTTTCTGAAAGCGACAGGCTACGAGGGTCGTGCCGAGGCTGACGACAACTACCTCGCCGACTGGGCCTCCGGGACGTATCCTGCTGGACAGGGCGACTATCCCGTAACATCCGTTTCGTGGTTCAACGCGGCGGCGTACTGCCTGTGGCGAGGCTGTCAGCTTCCGACCGAGGCGCAGTGGGAAAGGGCGTGCAGAGGCGGCCTTGAGTGCAAGAAATACCCTTGGGGAGATTCGCTTCCGGCAGAGCTTATAATAAAGTCCAGAGCGCGCCGGCGAAAGGTGTCCGTAGGCCAATTTCCGCCGAATCGCTTTGGGCTTTGGGACATCTCAGGCAATGTCTCGCAATGGTGTCAGGATTTCTACGACAAGGACTATTACTCAAACAGCCCAAGCATTGACCCAACAGGGCCCCAGAATGGCGAATTGCGCGTCGTTCGCGGCGGCTCGTTCATCGCCGGTCCAAACCTGCTTCGCTGCGCTGTTCGTCTGGCAGCAGACCCCAAGACAACAAGCCCGACGATTGGTTTCAGATGTGTCAAGTTGAAGGGCGAGCGTTTTCAATAGACGAGGTGTATGGATGCAGGAACGTTTTCTCAACGCTGTTCGCACAAGAGTCCTGGTCTGCGACGGGGCGATGGGCACGATGCTCTATTCAAAGGGCGTTTACATCAATCAATGTTTCGACGAGCTCAATCTCTCCGCGCCTCATCTGGTCTCTGAGATTCATGCGGAGTATCTGAAGGCCGGCGCGGTCATCCTTGAAACCAACACTTACGGTGCCAACAGGCACAGGCTTGCACCGTACGGCCTCGAGGCCAAGACCGAGGACATCAACGCAAAAGGTGTTGCAATCGCCAAACAGGTTGCCCGCGGTCGCGCCTACGTGGCCGGCTCCATAGGGCGCCTCGAGAGCACTGTCCTGTTGAAGGATATGCTCACGTCCGACGACATTAGGTCTATCTACGCAGAGCAGGCCTCATCGCTCGCCAATGCCGGCGCGGACCTGATACTGATCGAGACGATCTCTAGCTTCAAAATGATGTCGCTGGCCATACAGGCTGTTCGAGAGGTGTGCGACCTTCCGCTCGTCGCGCAGATGACCGTAACTGAAGATGGCTCGACGATCTACGGCGATGAGCCTGAGGAGATAGCGGCCTTTTTGAAGAAGCAGAGGGTTGACGTGGGTGGCCTTAACTGCTCCGTAGGGCCACAGCAGATGCTCGCCTCGATCGAGCGAATGGCCAAAACCGAAGGTCTTCTTATCTCGGCACAGCCCAACGCCGGCTTGCCCAAACTTGTCGAAGGGAGGTACATATACCTCTGCTCGCCTGAGTACATGGCCGAATACGCAAAGCGATTTATCGCCAAAGGCGCCTCGATTATTGGTGGGTGCTGCGGGACGACGCCGGCCCACATAAAAGCGATCGCTGATGCGGTCAAGTCCGACAAGGGCATTGCCCCGGAGGTGTTTGACGTTCAGTTTGAGGTGGAGGCGCAGGAGATACGAAGACTCGAGGTCCCGCGTGAGCCGACGCGGCTCGAGCTGGCCATGAAAGACCATTTCACCGTGAGCGTCGAGATCAGTCCGCCGCGGGGCATCGGGATCGACCGCATCATCGAAAAGGCGAGGTCCATCAGGGATGCCGGCGTTGACGCGATAAACATCGCAGACGGCCCTCGTGCGTCGGCCAGGATGAGCCCCATCTTGCTCGGACACATCATCGAGGAGAAGGTAGGCATCGATACGATCGTTCACTTCTGCTGCCGAGACAGGAACATCGTGGCACTTCAGGCCGATCTGATGGCCGCTTACGTGGCTGGCTTGAGAAACGTTTTGCTCGTAACCGGCGACCCGCCCAAGGTGGGCGACTACCCGCAGTCAACAGCTGTCTTTGACATTGACTCGATAGGGCTATCGGTCATGGCCTGGAAGCTCAACTGCGGCGTCGATCTCGCCGACAAGCCCATCGATCAGCCGACCGGGTTCTTCATCGGAGTCGGCGTCAACCCAGGCGCTATGGACCTCGAGAAGGAGCTTGCCCGTTTCGCTGCGAAGAAAAGGGCCGGCGCACATTTTGCGATGACGCAGCCGGTGTATGAGCCTCGAATGCTGGAGCGTTTTCTTGAGCAATCCAGTGATGTTGACCTACCCATTTTCGTCGGGATACTACCACTCATCTCCTTTCGTAATGCGGAATTCATGCACAACGAGGTCCCCGGAATGTCGATACCGAAAAAGGTCAGGGAACGCATGAAACAGGCCAAGACCGGCGAGGAGGCAAAACGCCGGGGCGTTGCCATCGCAGCCGACGCCCTTCAGTCAGTCATCGGCATGGACCGCGTTGTCGGGGCATATCTAATTCCTCCCGTTGGCCGCACCGACTTGGCTCTTCAAGTCATAGAGCGTGTCCAGCTGCCCTCGTTCCCATGAGCCGCTAGGCTCCGCCAGGACAACTGCCGATGCCCCCCGAAAAATCAGACTGAGCGTGTGGGCGACCTCGAAAGCACCCGTCAAGTGCAACAGACGGACCGATTGCGGTCGAGATGCTTGCCCGTTCACACGATTTAACCTCTTCACCTCCTCGTCTCTCTTGCCCTTAATTTGATTTTGGGGCCTCGTCTCCTGTTGAAAGTCGCAAGACGAGGCGTTACCATTGCCTCAAGGAGGGCCATGATACTGAACGCGGATCTAAAGGCACATATCAGCAGCTGCTTCTATGACGACGACAACGATTACAGCTACGGCTGCGCGCATTGCTGCGATGAGCGTTTCTCTACGATGTTGACCGGAGGTTTTCAATACGCTTATAGCAATGGGCTTCCGTTGGACTCGACCCGCGCCGAGGACCTGACCGACTTCAGCACCACCTATCCCGTTCTGGAGGGCTTGCTGGACGAGGGCGGGTACCAGATTCCGCCGGGCTACAACAACGACCTGGGGCGGATGATTGAATATATGGGCGATTTTGCTAAGGCGTTCTATAACTATCTTGGCGGGCAAGGGTTGGGGTCTTGTGTGCAGCACGACCAGAACCTCCCGGGTGTTCCGGATGACAACACGCTGATGGGCTACTGTAACGTTCCTAAAACGCCCTTAGTTAGAGGGATAGGAGACTAGAAAGAGGATAGCTATGAGGATTCGTTCATACGTCACTGAGGTTCTTGTGGGTATTTGCTTTGTGGTCATGCAGGCCGGCATTTGCTTCGCAGATGCGAGAGCAATCGAGGAGGGTTCCTGGTTTCCCGAGCCCAGGTTGCTCCCAGACCGGTACTACAACATGTCGCTGCGCAGCGGGAAGGTGAGTGTTTCGACTGACCAGGGTGTGTTCGTGATGGACAGGCACAGCGATCGGAGATTTTACTTACCCTGGGCTGAGGAAACTCGCGGCCTCGAGCTGATGCCTGGCGGCGAGTTCTGGTCGGTGCTCCGGAACTTGAGGACGCCCGCAGGTCGGGGAGCGATAAGGTGCTACGATGGGATTGAGTCCCGCGATTTCGACGAGAGCTGCGGGCTTCCCGGGATAGGAGGGATGTGGTCGTACCTGAATCCCATGTTTGCTCGCGATGCGGCCGGGGATGTTTGGGCGGCGTATCCAGGTGTCATCTGGCGATTCGACGGGAAGCGGTATGAGAGTTATCAGGTGAGCGACTTCCTGGCGGGAACTGGGGTCAGATCGCTCACGATTGATTCTTCAGATGTTAAGTGGTTCGGCCTTGACGGAGGTTACGTTGCGTCGTTCGACGGCACTCGGTGGGCGCTTCACGGCCTACAGGAAGCCGTAGGAACGGCGAGCGCTATTCAGATGGCAGCTCTTCCCCAGGGGGGTA
>Ga0114918_10004385_pt1 | contig 12279 bp, 10 predicted proteins | sample LantaG_FD_87015 | JGI IMG/M metagenome (GOLD analysis project Ga0114918, IMG submission 87015) | Deep subsurface microbial communities from Baltic Sea to uncover new lineages of life (NeLLi) - Landsort_02402 metaG | ecosystem: Environmental > Aquatic > Marine > Oceanic > Sediment | place...
AATCGCCGCGACCATCGCCGTCGGCGTGGCTAAAATCAATGCACAGGGGCACGAGATAACAAGGATCGTAATCGCCCTGTCCATATCGCGGGTAAAAAACAGAACGATCCCGGCAATCATCAGAATTGTCGGTGTGTACCACTTCACATAGCGGTCGATTATCCTCATAATCGGGATTTTTGTCTGCTCGGCCTGGATAATCAGCGATTGAACCTTACCGAGAGTCGTATCTTTGCCGGCTTTGGTCACAGTAATATCCAGCACGCCGGTAAGGTTATTTGTGCCGGCAAAAACCTGCATCCCCGGTACCTTATCGACGGGAAGCGATTCGCCCGTAATCGTTGCTTCATTGACGGAACTGAGGCCCTTCGCAACTTCTCCGTCGGCGGGGATGTTGTCGCCCGGGCGGACTCGAACGCAGTCGCCGGGCTTCAGGCTGCTGACCTTTACTTCCTTTTCGCTGCTTTGCCCATCGACAAGATTTGCTATGGTGGGTGTCAGCTTGATGAGCGATTCGATCGATGCGCGGGCGCCGAGGGCGGTGCGAGTTTCAATCAGCTCGCTGACAAGCATAAAGAAAGCGACAACACCCGCGGTGGTATATTCCTGCGTCGCGAAGGCCGCGATGATGGCCAGGGCCACCAGCTCATCCATGTGTGCTTCTCTGCGTATGAGGCTCTCGATGGCGTGCAGGACAATCGGGGCGCCAAGCAGGATTGCACCGGCCATCGCCAAAAACTCGGTATTGAAACTGCCGGCGCCGTAAATAAACTTTGCTATCCCGCTGTTAATCAGAAGCACTCCGCCGGCCAGGGTCCCAAGCAGGGCCATGCTAACGCGAATTTGTTTGCCGTGCGTGTGTTCGGCGGCAACGTCGTCCTTAAAATGTAGGTGTTCATGGGCCATAATTTCGTCTCTTGTTTCTCGTATCCTCTTCCGTTGGAGGCTCAGCGAGTCGCCGGTCCCTGATTTTCCTGTTCCCTTTGTTCCTTGCTCTTCTTCGGCTTCAACGATGGATCTCTGTTCAGGAGCACTCTAATCTGAGAGCCCTTTGTCCCTTCGGCAGTCTGAATCACAAATTTTTCATTCGCATTGATGAGGATTTGCTCTATGGCATCCAGATAGATTTTGTGAATCACAAGCTCGGGACGCTGCCGGTATTCGGGCAGCAGACGCTCCAGGTAATCGGCATTGGCTTTGGCGGTTTCCACGACTCTCGCTCGATAAGATCGAGCTTCGGCGATTTTTCCCCGGGCGGTACCGGCTAATTGCGACCACAGCAGCTCTTGTTCCTGTTCGGTAAGCTCGCTAACCGATTTCCTGCCCTTGAGCAGGGCATATGCGAGCGGTCCGCCGGCTTTATTCAGAGTATTTTCGGCATAAGTCTTGGCGTCAGTGATCGTTGTTTCGCTTCTCTGACTGGCCATCGTGGATGCCTCAAATGCGCCTTTGACCTGCCGGGGACATTCGCTCCGGGTCAGTTGTACCGATACAACCTTGATTCCGCTTTCGATTATCTCGAGCTTTTCCTGCAACAATCGTTTTACGTGTATCGGCATTCTATCCCGGCTTGAAATTGCCTCATCGATCGTATAATTGACCATTGCTGTCACGACGCAGTCTTCGAACAGATTTTTCAAAAGCGGTGTTATGCTTTTTGTAATCACATCGAAGTAAATATCGCCGGGATTGAAATCTTCGACGTGGATGTTTCTGAAGAAGCGTTCCGGATCGTCAATCTGGTAGGTTAGCTGCCACTTGGTATGGACGATGTTGTAGTCGCTTCCATCGGAGCCGGTGTTTACCCATCCCTGGCTACCGGGCTCATTTACCGAGGCGGTCTCAATTCGCTTCTCGCCGCGAGTGATGCAATAGCCGTCACGAAGCGGCTCCAGCGCCTGATTAGGCGGGACCGGACGTGGCTGGCCCGAAAGTATTTCTGATTGTGTCTGAAAATACCAAAAGGAGTCGATGGGCAGGTTCACCTGGGTCTTTACTGGGAACTTCAATATTTCATCTATTGGATATGGGAGTATCCAATGCGGGCCCGGGCCGAGAAGTCTTTTCTCGCCCACGCCGCGAATCTTACCGAATCGCAGGACAATCGCCTGCTCTTCGGAGCCGACCGTTTCAAATCCGGATGCCAGAAAAGCAACGACCAGCACAATCATGATTACTTTCAGAATAATGAAGCTGATTCCTAGCGCCTCGGACAAGCTCTTACTGGCGGCATCAAGCTCATCGCCGGCAGGTTCTACCGGTGCCGACAGCGGCAGGTTTTTGTTTTCTTCGTTATTTTGTTCTGTCGTCATATCGATTATTCTGTATTATTTTTCCGCATTTTGTGGTTCGAGGGATTTAATATCCGGCATTCCCTTCAGCAGTGTGAACGGCACCATATCGGTTGGTGTGACAAATGTTGTTCGGTCCTCCAGTATTTTCTGGAGAGCCTCGAGGTTACGCAAGAGCATTGCAAGCTGAGGGTCCTCATCGAGCATTTTATAGTGCTTTGCCGCTTCGGCGTCACCCATACCCCGGGTGACCTTCGCCCTGGCCTCGGCGGCCGTAATCAACTCGTCGCTTTTCGATTTGGCATCGGTTCTGATCTTAATGGCTTCGGAGTTTCCCTGCGAGGTGATTGCTTCTGCCTTGCGGTTTCTTTCAGCCATCATTCGCGCAAATACCTCTTTGCTGACTTCGGCGCTGACTTTGAGCTGCTTGATCCCAAGGGTCTTGATTTCGATACCGCACTTTGCGTCTGTGACTGCCTGTTGAAGGTCAGTGAGCATTTCGTTCTGGATTTCTTCAAATTTTATTCTCGCCGGGTCGCTGTTGACCAACTCGGAAAAATTATGGCGGCCAATCACGTTATTTTGTGTGTTGCGAATCCGGCTGCGCAAAAATTCATTCTCCGCTTTTTTCTCGGTCTTAATTGCGTTGAAGAATTCCAGCGGCCCGGAAATTTTCCAGACTACGTAGGTTTTTACGATAATGGGCTCGCCTCCCGCTGTTCGCGTTTCTTCCATTTCAACTTCGAAGGCCCGCATGCGGGAATCAAACGTATATACCTGCTGGATCGGGAAAGGCCACTTGAAGTACCAGCCCGGCTCGGTGAGCGGACGCGTGGGCTTGCCGAACGTCGTGACCAAACAAGATTCCGTTTCCCGTACCTGGAATGAGGTCAGTTGGAGCCCCAAAGTAATGACAATCAATGCGACAAAGATTGCAATGGCTATGTTTTTCATTTTTCGCTGCTCTCCTCAATGACGCCCGTCTCATAGATACTGGGCGCAAGATTTTCCTGGAGGTCGATAATTGTAACCTGTGTATCGTTCTGGTCTGCTACGACGACGTATTTCCGCACGCCATCGAGAGCTTCTTCGAGCATCGCCAATCGTTGCTCATGGACATAAATTTCCGGTGCGGCCCTGTAGGCTTTGAGCTGGCCGGCAAAACGCTCGCCGGTCCCTTTAGCGAGTGTTTCTTTTTCGAATGCATAACGTTGTGATTCTCTCAATGTCTTGAAAATAACGCCCTTTGCTTCTTCAAAGGCCGTATCGAGCTGCTTGCCAAGCTTATCTATCTCCTCCGGCGTGTTTACGTCTTCGGCCCGCCTGTAGTTTAATGCGAGCCTGTAAAGCTCATCAGCTTTCTCTACGGAACCGACGAGAGTACTCAGCATCATGTTTCGTTCGGCCTGAGCTTGAAGGATAAGCGACTGCTTTTGTTGAATGGCACCAATCACTTTTTGATAGGCCGCCGCGACTTCCGTCGGGGGATGAACGCCCTGTAAGCCGAGGAATACGATTTCAACTCCCAGGCCTTCCTCGTCGGCGGCTTTCTGAATTCTCTCGGTTAGCGTCTCCCCTGCTTCTGCCCTGCCCATTCCAAGCAGGCTCTGATCAATACCGGTTTCGTCGCTGGTTTCTATTTTAGCGCTGGCTGCAAATCTCGTCAGCTCGCGATAGCAAATGGATTCGAGCAGTTTCTCCGGCTCGTTATGATTGTATATAAAAGAATACAAATCCTTGATTCTGTATTGCACGGGCACTGCCGCTATGACAAGACTAACCGGAACAGTACCGGCCATTGTGTTTGTACCGCTTTGCGGGCTGGCGACGAGCAGTTGATATTCTTTTTCATAGTGCCCCTCGCCCCACAGCAGAGGCCTGTGCTCCACTTCGCCCGTCTTCGGATCAACCTTCGGGACGAATCCGATACTGATTTCCGAGATCATTTTAGTGGGGTATTTATAGGCAATATCGATCGGCCAGGGCCATTTCAAGGCCAATCCCGAATCGACAAGCCTGACTTGCCCCGAATCGTTTAAAGGATTGCCGAAATGCTCTATTATTGCCTGTTCGTCGGGTCCTACTACAACGACACCGCTAAGTAGATAGAGCGTTATGATACCAAAAAGAACCAAGGGAACAATCGCCTGTTCGAGCAGTTTATAAAACCATGTTTGAGATGCTTTAAAGCCGAACTGATAGTCAATGGCATCCGCGAGGCTGCGCAGGATACCACCCGGTTCATTGATCACACCTAATAATCTACTGTCGAAAGCGCTTCTGCTGTATCGGCCCTTCAGTCTCGGGCGATATATGTCCATTATGAGGTTCAGTGCAGTTTCGGCACCAAGGACGACAAGCAGGGCCGGGATGATCCATGCAATTATGTTTATCGGGGCAAGGAAATTGAACAGATAAACCAGTGCAAGTATCACGGCCAAGGTAAAACACAAGACCGCCACACCGAGCAGAGAGCTGCCGCCGGCTCTGAGCGGTTTCCACTCCGGCTGGCCCGACATTCCCGTAGCGTAGCGTGAAATTAAAAAGCTGACAAATGCTATGGCCATCATGCAAATTCCACAGAGCAGGGGCTGTTTCAGCTCGTTCTCTGCTGCGGCAACGACGGTATTTAATAAATATAGACCGATACCTATCTGATAGGCGGCGATAAGTGCAGAAAATATAGGAATGAACCATTTTTCGAATATCTCAAGCCTGCGCTGGGCTACCGACAATAAGGTGGCACGTTCACTCCTGGCTTGAAAAATTGCGGAAGAGTTCTCATCCCTGATTAATTGGCCGGCATCGAGTTTTTCCTGCTCGGCAAGGCTGCGCTGGTAGAATTGCAAACATAAAACGAACCAGACAAAAGCGACTGAAAGGATCAGCCAGCTAACCGCTGAGACTGCGAAAAAACCGCTCCATCGACCTAAGAAGAAACTAATGCCGAAAAATATGATACTCAGAATCAAAGATACCAAAGCTACGTGTATGGGGCGTTTGGAAGATACTGTCATTTTATATCCCGGTATTCCAGTTTGAACAAAAATTTTCTAAAAGAGTATCTATTCAATATATGTCTTATCCGAATTCAAAAACTAATAAGTTGTGTAATATATCAACTAATGTTATTTTAGTACAGGGACAATTGTAAAAATTTTAAGCCCTTAATTTTAATAGCATGAGTGCCGCGAGTCGGAACTGAAAGATGAATAAGTTATTTACTATTGCAAAAAACACTTTCATAGAAACCCTGAGACAGCCCATTTACTCTATAATTATTCTTGCTGCTTTGTTATTGTTTTTTATAAGTCCATCTTTAACGATGTATACAATGAGCGACGACAACAAGCTCTTACGCGAGATAGGACTATCTACGTTATTTTTGACCAGCTTGTTCATAGCAATTTTTTCCGCTTCCGGAGCTGTTGCGCAGGAGTTTGAGAGCAAGACTATAACAACCGTTCTTAGCAAGCCCGTCCAGCGTCCGATATTCATTATTGCGAAGTTCTTAGGTGTGACCGCGGCGGTGGTTCTGGCGCATTATATATGCACGGTCGCCCTGCTGATGTCGATCAGGCATGGCGTTCTCGAGACGGTAAACGATACACATGACTGGACGGTTATGGGTACCGCAGGAGTTATTATTTTCGCAGTGCTTCTGCTAAGCGCTTTTTTCAACTATGCTTATGACTGGAAATTTTCTTCGACGGCGATGGTTTTAACCGGCATATTCGCTACATTCGGCATTATTTTCCTTACTTTTATCGACCGAAACTGGCAATTCAAGCCCCAGGAAAACGGCATGAACGCAGTCGATATCTACGGCTCGGTTTTGCTGCTGCTGGCCGCTTTGATCATTGTGGCCCTGGCTGTGGCGCTTTCGTCCAGGTTCAATATTGTCGTGACGCTCTCGGCCTGTATCGGGATTTTTCTGCTGGGCCTGGTCAGTGATTATGCGTTCGGCAGATTCGCCGAAACACATTTGTGGGCCAAAATAGGGAGGTTTGTAGTGCCGAACCTGCAAATTTTCTGGATAAGCGACGCCATTTACGAAGGTAACGATGTCCCTGTGAAATACCTTTTGTTTGGAGCCTCTTACGCCTTGTGCTATACGGGCGCCATCCTTGCATTAGCCATCGCCCTGTTCCAACGCCGACAGGTAGGCTGATTTTTGGTGCTTATTGCAGATTCTTTCATGAGATACGATTCACGATACATGAGATACGCTCTTAAGCACAGCAATTTCGTCGCAGTTTTGCTGCTTTGAGCATCGTGCACAATCGCTCCAGACCTTCATCGGTAACATCTCTTTTTCCACTATTTTGAATCCTGATTTCTCAAAAAACACCGGCTCAAGCGTCAGCGCGAATACTTTTGGCACGCCGAGCTTTGCCGCTTGCTCGACGGCGGCGACTACTAACCCCCTGCCGATGCCTTTTCCCTTGTATGACCCATCGACGGCCAATGATTTTATTTCCGCCAGGTCCGACCAGATAACCTCCAGCGCGCAGCAGCCGACTATCTTGCTGTCGAGTTCAGCCACAATAAAAGTCTGCAGGTTCTCATAAATATCGGCCAGAGAACGAAACAGCATCCTGTCCACCTCGGCATAAGAGCTGATCAGTTCATTAATCGCCGTAGCATCCGAAATTTTCGCACTGCGTACATTCATGAGAAGTAAGTATAGCTGTTCAGATACAAAAAAAAATAAAAAATTTGGAGGATTATTTTGATAGTTTGCTTCTATAGCTTTTTGATGTGATTGTTTTAATCGTACTCAAGGCACAATTCGACTACTTCTTTGAGATTTTTTCTAAGCTCATCCAGAGTTTCCCCCTGAGTGTGAGCTCCTGGAATTCCCGGAACAACAGCCACATACAGGCCGGTCTCTACGTCTTTTTCGATATATCCGGTTATTTTAAGCATTCTGCTATCTCCTGCCTTAATATTCAAAGTTAAATCCAGCATAATTGTATCAAATTTAGTCTAATCTGCCAACCAAAAAGGCTGAAAGCGTAATACTCACAGCCCTGAAACTGTTGCCTTAGTCAGAATCAGTGTATTGAGCGAAGAGAAACCGCTTGTTTGGCTGTTATTTTATCTCTTGACAGATCAAAGTAACTTTGTTTTTTAAGGGCACGGTAGCGGCATGGAGTTCCTTGGAATGATGAGAAGTTCGGGATATTATCGATATAGAAAATGGCCGAAAAGACCAGTTTTTCCGGTCTGAGGATATCTCATCTGGGGAGCTATCAGGAAAACCATATAATAACTTGTTATATGACGAAATAAAATGAAATCTGCATACAAATATTTACCTAGTGAATATGCTAACCTATTCCTCAACAAGGGCAAAATAAAAATAGGAACACTCTATGATTATAGAGATATAGAGGCACATGGTAATGAGATCGGAGATCAACATGAAGGCATTAAAACTGAATACTCCCATGATAAAGGAACTAAAACTGGTAATCAGTTAAATAGAATTGAAAAAAAAGTTTTCAAGGGTGGAGCGGACATGAAGTTTCAGAATAATAGAGTTGAACTTGAAAACATTTCACAAGATCACTTTATTTATTGTGTTTCTAAATCATTTAGTAAATCAATATTAGAAAAATTGAATAACGACTTTCCTAAGTCAAAATATGATTCCTGCGTAGAAATAGTTGATATTGCTAAATTTATAAGAGATGTAAGCAAGGCACTACCAAATGGAAAATATATATGTTGGAGAGAGTGTGTTTATATTGGAAGGATGCATCATTATTCTAAAAACACACCACATCCAGCAATACTAAAAGAAGACAAATATAAATATCAAGAAGAAGTTAGATTTTTCTGGGAGCCAGTAAAGGTTAATAAGATAGAGCCAGTGATTATCAATTTGAAAAACACTAAGGAGTATTGCAAATTAATAAAAATATAACAATTTCTTACAGCGGATCGCAAAAAGCACGCCCGCTGAAGACCAAGTTAGGATGACTTGACGAGGGGATAACAGTGCCTGGATCACGTGACCGGAATCTAAGATCGGGAGCACTTTGCGAAGGACTCGGTTTGGAGTTGCTTCGTCCATTTGCGTTTGTCGCCCCAGTTCCGAGAACGGAAGATGTCGGCGTAGACGCGGTAGCTACGCTATCCAGGAGAGTCGGAAGAAGGCTGATCGCTGAGGAATCCTTTCTTGTACAAGTAAAGTCTGCTTCGGTTCGATCGCTTTTATTCGAAGGAGAGGAACTCGATTGGCTTCGTGCTTTAAGGTTGCCTTACTTTCTCCAAAGCGTAGAGCTTGCCACCTCAACCGTGGAGTTATGGTCGCTTGCGCTCGCGACCACCCACCCAAATTTCCGCGATCGCAAGAGTCTCACGGTTCATCTCGATAAATCCAAGTTTGATATCTCAAGTGACGGAATGCATGTCTGGCTGGGCAGGCCAATCCTTCGCTGGAAGCCATCTGATGCGGTAAGTGAGAAGTTCCAGGCAAGAGCCTACAGAGTTTTGAAGCGGTGGATGGACATTGAGGCTGATGCTATCGCCATGCGAGCGCTTGGTATGACAAGGCCTGTCAGGTGGAGGACCAATCAGAGGCCGAAGCTAACCGGGGCTCATGCAATTATGCACCATCCTAGCCAGCTTCGCGCCGTATTGAACCGTGTATGTCCCTATATTCAGACGCTATCGTCGCTTGTGACGCCCTCAAATGAAGAAGGGGACGACCTCTTGGCTGGCCTTCTGCTGGTTTCGGAGTTTATGCGCAGGAATGGCGTAGATCCTGATCCAAACGGCATCATGAAAGCATTTGCACGGCTTCGCATGAGAAGTCGCCCTCCCGAGATATCCCATGACGGTCGGTGTCTCGCGTTGACCATGGCCGGGGAAAGGTGCAAAAAGAGAGCCTCAAGTTCCTCATCGGTTTGCAGTGTTCACCTAGAGCAATCCTAACACTACGCTGCACCTGACTCCTCCTTAGCTCTTTCCACGTAAAAAGAACTAAGTCGCACGCAGGTGAGCTTAAACGTTATCCGATTTGTGTTAAGCCCTACCGGATTCGATGAGATTGAATGTTATGTATGAAGTTCGCTTCTGATTACGATCAAATGCGGGAGAGGCCAAGGAAAAAGGGGTAAAAAGTAAATTATTATTTGGTTTCTTCTCTGCGTCCTCTGTGCCCTCTGTGGCTGAATAAAGACCGCCGTATAAAGGACATTTTTTTAGAAAGAGCTTGATTTTTGGGGGAAATGTTTGTATAATACTAAACAAATTTATGTAGAATACATAAATAAGTAAAAAAGCAAAAGTAAAAAGGAAAAAGGAAAGGCTTTGTGATTGATTATTTTATTCTGCGTTTATCTGCGTTCATCAGCGGTTAATGATATTTGTTCGTGATCTTCGTGGTTTAGAGCTTAGTTGAAAAAACAAAACCAAAACCGGCCTTCGGCCGGAAATCTGAAATACGAAGCTCTAAATCCGAAACAACGGCATTAAATATAGCTTAGTTGAAAAAACAAAGCCAATGTTAATATAGGCAAAACAGTGTTAAGTCAGTAATGACAAGGATTTATGGAGGTTTTTGTGGTTTTGAGCGGTTTTGGGCACGAAAAAACAAACCCAATCAAACCCAATTTATGTTTTACCGCCGAGAACGCCGAGTTCGCGGAGCTTTTAAATAACAATGTATTATCTTACTTCTCTGCGGTCTTTGCGAACTCTGCGGTTAATTTGAAAAAACAAAGCCAATTTTCGAAGAAAAAAAGCCAAAATAATGAAAAAAACAGGTGAAAAAGAGTAGGAAACGACGAAAAATTGAGCTTAATTTGAAAAAACAAAGCCAATTTCGAAATGGGCAAAATGAGCATAAGTATCTCTATGAAAGGTGATTATGAAGAATTTTACGCTTTGGGACGGCGAAAAAACAAAGCCAATTCAAAGCCAAACAAAGCCAATTTTATTTAGCCCCCAGATTTATCTGGGGGTTGAAAAACCAAGGCAATGTTATGGTGTTATCTGGTGGGCGCGGAAGGTTCTTTGTTCTTTGGGTAGGTACTTGTTCTCGATGGAGCCGTCGGGAGTATCTACTAACAATGTCCCATCGTCGCTGAGCAGGTGAATATCATTGCTGCCCGGGAACTGGAACATCGCTTCGGGCGTGATAAATGGAAAATCCGCCAGTTTGGTCAGCAGTCCCGTTGCTATATGGTATTTATAGAGTGTTTGCAGCGGTTTATCTGAGCCGGATTTTTGTGAGCCGGCCATGATCAGGTATTGGCCGAGCGCGTGCGAGTATTCGATACTACGTATTCCGAAGCCGTCCAGATCCACCGCCAGCGGCGGAGCAAAGTCAGGGGCCGCGCCGCTTAGGACCACAGCTTCAGGATTGTTTAGCCGGAGGATAAGTCCCAGCTTTTTATCTTCAGGCTTGGGCCTTGGATTTCTAAAGCCGATGAGCAAGGAGCTGCCGTCGGCGGCGGCGCAGAGCCCTTCGATGTTCAATCCCTGATCTTTCGGGGCAAGGTCTGGAATATTGTTCGTGTCGACGTGGCCGTCAACTACTCCGATTGCATCGGCAAGACCCAGATTGTAAATCGAATCGTATGCGATTAAGTCATCTAACAGATTCGTATAATTGCCGTCTACCGTGACATTTAGCTCATTGCTTTCCAAAGTGACGGTCGTTGCAAAGAACTGATTGCGGCTGTACCAGTATTTGCCGTCCTTGTTTCTACCGTGCGATGTTATCCAGAAAATTCTGCCGTTAAACCATGTTGCACCTTCGATGTCGATCTCAGGGTGGCAGGGATCAATATTCAAATAATCTCCGATTTTTGCGTCGGCAATCGCAGCAGAGCCCGGATTATTAACATCATACATTCTGAGTTTATTAGTCTCATCGTCGGCTACGACAAAAAGGCCCGGCGCTAGGGCCACTGCTGCCGAGGCATCGGCAATTTCATAGAATATTTTGAATGTTCTGGCTATCACGGGGATTGACCAGTCGGTCTCATTGAGATTGCCTGAAGTATCGCGGGCCTTCGCTCTATAGGTATATTCCGTGCCCATGGCCAGGCCGTTCGGTTCGAAAACATTGCTGTACTGCCAGCCGCTGTCCGGCCCGTTGCCTGATATGCACTGGAAGTAATACTCGATGCCGTTTTGAGTATCGGTGGCGATGGTTGCTTCGGTGTATATCGAGGATGTCGATCTCGTCACTGGTTCGACTTGCCAGATCATAACGTTCGGCTCGGGGACAGTTGTATCAATACCGTCGAGCCATGAATCGGCAAATAACACCAAATCGTCCGTATCTATATTCATATCGCCAGTAAGGTCGGCCTGAATGCAGGGAGAATTTTCTGTGATTCCGGAATTCCTCCAGCATCTGGCGAAAATAGCGTAATCATGGAAGTCGACATCGCCGTCGTAGTCGATATCGCCAGTCGGCCGGTCTATAGGCAACAGCGAAAGCACAGCGTTTTCCAGCATCAACTTTGCATTCTCAGTAGCGTCATCGAAGAACTCGTATGTATTTTTCGGCAGCGCAAAGAATACGCGAGCGGCGCCGGGGGCGTAATAAGAATTATCATAATAAAGCGTCTCATTGCCGAGCCAGCGGGCGATTACTACGCTGCCGTTGATCGTGGCTACGACTGTGCCGCTGCCTGCGGATGCCTGGTTCGAGTGGTCGATTTCTTTGCCCTCGGTGAATATTTCCACGGAGCCGGAAGATGTATCGACGCCTGCGAATATCTCATCGCCGGCATAGGCGACGGCCAGATGTGTAAAAGCGCTTGTACTTATGTCGCTGCCGGCCAGCCAATCCCAGTATTTATTCGCATCGCTTCGGGCAAGCTTGATATTATGATTGAGGATAGGCACGCCCAATCCGCTCCAGAATTCAGAATCGGTATTATAATCTTTGCTGGGTAGGTCCCGTGAGACAATAACCAGGTCGGCGGCTTCGAGCTCGAGTTTCTTCTTGTCGCTGAGT
>Ga0114918_10004387_pt1 | contig 12275 bp, 14 predicted proteins | sample LantaG_FD_87015 | JGI IMG/M metagenome (GOLD analysis project Ga0114918, IMG submission 87015) | Deep subsurface microbial communities from Baltic Sea to uncover new lineages of life (NeLLi) - Landsort_02402 metaG | ecosystem: Environmental > Aquatic > Marine > Oceanic > Sediment | place...
ATCCAATCAACGAACATAAAGTCAATATACAAATGGTTATGGAACATGAAGCAAGAATTAGAGCAAAAGAAAAATATAAACCATTGGAGAGATAATGAAAGATATTGATTTGATGATTAAAGAACTTATTTCTTCTCTTGGAGAAGAATTTAAAGTCCTCAAATATGTTTATAATAGTAACAGAGAATTCATTCCCGGTGCGACACCAGTTTATTATTCTGGTCCTTATTGGGAAGAAGATGAAGTTGTTGAGGCAATTAAATCTTTACTTGTAGGGGATTGGCTTTCTTCTGGTGAGAAAGTAAAGACATTTGAGAATGTTTTTGCTCATAAAATCAATCAGAAGTATGCTGTTATGGTTAATTCTGGCTCAAGTGCTAATCTTACAATGTTTGCTGCTCTTAAAAAGTTTTATAATTGGCAAGATCAAGATGAGATTATTGTTTCAGTTGTTGGTTTTCCTACTACATTGGCTCCGATTATTCAGAATAATTTAAAACCAATTTTTATTGATATTGAAATGAGTACTTTGAATTTTGATTTAAATTTAATTGACGATAAGATTACATCAAAGACTAAAGCAATTATCGCGTCTCCTGTACTTGGAAATCCATTTGACTTTGATAAACTTATTGATATTTGTGATAAACATAATTTAAAACTAATACTTGATAATTGTGATAGTCTTGCAAGTAAATGGAAAGGTAAATATCTCAATGAGTATGCTATAGCTTCTTCTAATTCGTTTTATCCTTCCCATCATATATCAACAGGTGAAGGTGGAATGGTCATATCAGATGAGAAAGAAATAATTAGACTTGCAAGAAGTTTTGCATGGTGGGGACGAGATTGTTTTTGTGTTGGTGCTGGTAACCTGATTCAGAATGGAAGTTGTGGAAACAGATTTGATAAATGGCTTGATGGATATGATGGAATCATTGATCATAAGTATTTGTTTACAAATATTGGATATAATCTAAAACCACTGGATTTACAGGGTGCAATTGGATTAGTTCAATTAAAAAGATTCGAAGAAATACACGAAAAAAGAAAAAGAAGTAAAAATGTTATTGGTGGATTGTTAGAACATTATATTAAAGAAGTTAGAGTTCCAGTAGAGTTAAAAGATGCTGAAACGTCTTGGTTTGGAACTCCGATTGTTTGTGAATCTAAAGAACTAAAATATAGACTTGTATCTTATTTAGAAGAGAAAAAAATTCAGACTAGAAACTATTTTGCTGGAAATATATTACTTCATCCTGGTTATAAACATCTTGGAAACTTTAAGGAATATCCAGAAGCCAACAATGTTCTTGATCAAGTATTTTTTGTTGGAGCATCACCACACTATAATAATGAAATATTTGAATATATTGAACGGACTTTGAGAGATTTTAAATGATTGAATATCAAAATAATGTCGTGATTCTTGGAGATGGTCAGTTGGGTTCTTGTATTAGGGAAATGACTGGTTGGGATTACATCAGTCGTAAAAAGGATGGAATCGATGCAAGAAAGAAATTACAACATGAACTCTTCAGTAAGATTATAAATGGGGGATACGAACAAGTTTTGAACTGTATCGGTTACACTGATACTTATTCTAACGAAAAGGAAATTCATTGGGACGTCAACTATCAATTCGTTTCGAAATTGGCTGATTTTTGTAGTGGGGACAATGAAGAACAATGTCATTTGAATTTGATTCATATTTCAACTGACTATGTATATGCAAAATCAGAACCATTCGCGAGTGAGCATGATGTTCCAATCCATTGTGGTAATTGGTATGGATATACCAAGCTTCTTGGTGATGGATACGTTCAATTGAAATGTCCAGAGTATCTTGTTATTAGATGTTCATTCAAACCAGACCCATTCCCATACCCACAAGCTTTGATCAACCAGATAGGAAACTTTGATACAACAGAGAAGATTGCTGAATTAATCGTGAAACTCATTAGAGGATACGCTCAAGGAGTTGTCAATGTAGGTACTGAAGTGAAGACTATATATGATCTAGCAAAGAGATCAAATCCACGAGTTAAACCAGTAGAAAAGATGATTCACCGAACAATGCCAACTGATATAACTATGAAATGCTCAAAAATGAAGGATTTTATATGACAAAGATTAGTGTAGCAATACCTTGTTATGAAATGGGTGGGAAAGGAGCTGAGATTCTTGAGTTTTCTTTTAACAAACTTATTCAACAATCTTTCCGTGATTTTGAAACTGTTATTACAGACCATTCACAAAATGATGAAATTAAAAATCTTTATGATTCATGGAAAGATATAATTAATGTTAAGTATTTTAGAAATGAAGAACATAGAGGTTCACCGACACAGAATACAAATATGAGTATTAAGAAAAGTGAAGGAAAAATAATTAAGATTCTTTGTCAAGATGATTATCTATTGGATGCTCAGTCTTTACAAATAATTGCGGATGAATTTATTGATGGTGTTAATTGGATGGCGACTTCTTATATACATACTAATGATAGACAAAATTTTTTTAATAAGCATGTTCCGACGATCACAGAAGATATTATTGGAAATAATAAACTTGGCACGCCAAGTGCATATGCTATCCGTAATGGCGCAGATATTTGGTTTGATGAAAATTTAGTTTATTATTATGATGCTGATTTTTATAAAATGATGATAAAGAAGTTTGGGAATCCAAAAATTGTGGATAAAATCACAATGGTTAATTATATTTGGGGTGGTCAAGTCACTAATACAATTGCTACTCAAGATTTGAGAAATAGAGAACTTCAATATTTGAGAGGTAAGAATGCTTAAATTAGATAGAGTCACTCTTGTTGTGGTCACTTCAGTTAAAATTGAACAGAACATTCAAGCGATGATTAAAAGTACAGAAGGAATTGAATATAGTGCCGTGAAGTTTATCAGTGATGTATTTCCAAAGAATCTTCCTTCATTTGCAGAATACATTGAATGTGAGAAATTAGATTATGTTGGATTCAGTCGATACACTTTTCATGAATTATGGAAACATATTGATACTGATTGTTGTTTATTAGTTCATCATGATGGATATGTTACAAATCCAGAAAACTGGGACGATAGATTTTTGAATTTTGATTATATAGGTGCTCCTTGGGAATATTCAGATACTGCTTATATAACAGATTACGGTGAACATGTACGAGTTGGTAATGCTGGTGTTTGTATTAGAAGTAAAAAGCTTTTAAAAATGCCAACAAAGTTAGGACTTAAACTTGAAGATCGTCAAGGATTTTATAATGATGATGGAAATTTTTGTGTATATCATAGAAGAACGTTTCTTGAAAATGGAATCAGATATGCTCCTATAGAGTTAGCTGCTAAGTTTTCAAGAGAGAAGTGGATTGACAGAATAAGTAGAACTGATACATTTGCTTTTCATGGAAACAATAGGATAGGATGAAATGAAACAACCAAAAGCTTTAATAGTTCTCAGTAGATATAATGAAGATTTTGAATGGATAACTAAGTATACCGACAATTATTTGATTTATAATAAAGGACAGAAAATTGAAGGTGATTTTAAAGTATTAGATGTTGATAATATTGGAAACAATCAAAGAGATATTTTTCATTTTATTTATAGTAACTATGAAAATTTACCAGATGTTATGGCTTTTATTCAAGCATTTCCTTTTGACCACTGTAACGAAGATAAATTTAAAAGAATTATTTATAATGAGGAATTAACAGCAATCGAGTCATATGAAAATTTAAATCCCAATGGTGCTTCCAGAAATGATATTGATGGCGGATATATGGAATTTAATAACTCTTGGTATATCCATGCTCATAATTCTACATTCAAACAAATATGTAAGTATGATTCTTTTGACCATTTTATGTCAACCATTTTTAAAAATTATCAGCATGTTCCGTGGATTAGATTTTCACCAGGTTCACAATGTTTATTTCCAAACAAAGTTGCTTTACATTACTCTAAAAAGTTTTGGAAACATATGATGGATGAATTACCGAGGAATAATATGACAGAGGGACATATCATCGAAAGGTCATTGTGGACAATTTTGAAAGGGGAACTCGAAGTTGTGGAGGAATTGAAATGAGTTTAGAAAGTTTTTCACCAGGAGTACATAAATTAATTCATCACCAAGAACATCTTGCAAAGTTAGAGAAAAGAGAAATTGTTTCACCGATTCATGTTTCAGTTTTTCCAAATATAACATGTCAATTGCAATGCGAGTATTGTTGTTTTAAAGATGAAAATAAAAACTCGTCTGAATTGTCAATTGAAGATTTTAAATTAGCAGTTGATGTTCTTACAAAAAGGGGATTAAAAGCACTTGAATTTAGTGGTGGTGGAGACCCGTTTTTATGGACACATTTTGAACCTGCTGTTGAATATGCACATAGTAATAATTTAAAATTGTCATTGGTTACTAATGGTTTAGATTTGGAGAAATTTAAATCAGAATTGTTCAGTAAATTTAGTTGGATAAGAGTCAGTGTGCAATCTGCAAATTATGCAAGAAAAATAAATTTAAATCATATTCCATTAAATGTTAAAAAAAGTATGTCATTTATAGTATACGATCAGAAAAGTCTTGAAGAAATTAAAAACATATATACCTTTGCAAAAGAAAATAATACTATAATTAGAGTTGCACCATACAGACCCTGTGAAAAATCTTGGGAGGATGAAGTTGTAAACGAAGTAAGTAAATATGGAAATCCTTTAATATTTTTTCGTAAAGAATTTGGAACACCTTCAGGATGTTATATGGTTTGGTTGAGGGCTGCAATTGATTGGAAAGGTAATTTTCTACCATGTCCATCTATGGAACTTTCTTTTGAATCACCGGGAAAATTACCAGAAGATTTTGCACTTTGTAAAATTAAAGACTTAGAAAATTGGTTAGAAAATAATCCAGTGCATGACTTGGGATATAGATGTACTTTCTGTAATTGCGGAAAAGGTGAAAATGAGTATATACATAATTTATTACAAGAGATGGAGGATGTAGATTTTGTCTGATAAAATATATACAGGAGATTTTTACGATGCTGATTACTTTGAAAGAGGTCGTCAGTCAGGTAAAGGTTGGCTCACAAATTATCGTTGGATGCCAATAAGAAGTTATAGGGAAGCTTTAGCTTATGTCGAATACTTTGAACTTGATTTGGATAGTTATGTACTTGATGTTGGTTGTGCCAAAGGATTTATTGTAAAGGCACTAAGAGGACTTGACATTAAAGCTGATGGTTGTGACATAAGTTCTTATGCTTTGGAATTCGCTGAGGAAGGTTGTTGGAATTGCTCAGATCCTAATTCTTGGGGAAAACATTCTAATACAGGATATACTCATGTTGTAATCAAAGACGTGTTAGAGCATTTAACAAAAGACCAATTACCAGAAATGCTTAGTAACATAGGAAAAGTTGCTTCAAAAATTATGTGTATTGTTCCAATGGGAGACAATGGGAAATATAGAATTGACGAATATCATACAGAAATATCTCATTTAATAGCTGAAGATGAAAATTGGTGGATAACACAATTTAATTTAAGTGATTGGAAAGTGGTTAAGCATTGTTCTCATGTTAGAGGATTAAAAGATAACTGGCAAGATTTTGCCAACGGAAAAGGAAATCATGTTTTCGTATTAAGGAAGAATTATGATAACAACTGACTTTACAGGAAACTTTGGAAACCATATTTTTCAGTATGTAACTTTGAGAAGCGTTGCTGAAAAGAAAGATTTTGATTGGGGATGTACAAATTATATCTATGGAGATTACTTAGGTGGAAAATCTCAAATGGATTTTCTTGATTTGGATTATGGCAAACCAGTTGAAGGTATTGAAAGAGAGTACCGAGAAAATATTGTGAATCTTGGGCATACGAATGTCCATCAGTACCATGACTTCAATGATCTTGAAGACAATTCGAAATTAGTAGGATGTTGGCAGACTGAGCAATACTTTGACAAAGAGAAGGTTCGTCAGTGGGTTCAGATAAAGAATGAGGCATCTTATAAAAACATGGATTTGAATGATTGTATCATCAACGTTCGGGGTGGAGAGTATAAAGGAATCTCTGATGTGGTTCTACCGAAGTCTTATTGGGACAATGCCATTGCTCATATGAGAAGTATAAATCCTGATATGCAGTTTACTGTTATTACTGATGACGTACCGTATGCACAACATTTGTTCCCAGATTTTGCATTGAAGTGTATCCATATAGGAATCAATACTGATTATTATATGATTTATCAGGCAAAGTATTTAATACTTTCCAATTCATCATTTGCTTGGTTTCCTGCTTGGTTGAATCAGAAATCGAAGTTGACCATTGCTCCGAAGTATTGGGCACGATATAATGGTTCCGACGGATACTGGGCGAGTAGTAATATCTTTACAAAGGGATGGTTTTATTTGGATAGAGAAGGTAATCTTGAAACATATGAAGATGTAATCGAAGAATTAAAGAATAGCAAGTATGCAGACTTGTATAATTTTGGAGGTTAAATGTTTAAGGTTTATTATAGATATTCTGATAAGGGTAATCCATTTGGTCAAGACAATCATTTAGAAAATGCAAAATCTCCTTTGAGGTTTATGACACGAAAGAAGTGTTTTGAAAATTTTATTAGTGTTTTTGATGTAAACGAAATTATTGTAGTTGCTGATAATGTGAATGACGATACTTTTATTATTTAGAAAGTAAAGGAGTCAGTCAAATTATAAGAACTTCTTTGGGTAATAGCGGAAGTTTTTTAACAATTTTGAATATGGTAATGTCTGAAATGGATAATGAGGATATTATGTATATTGCTGAAGACGATTATCTACATTTACCAGACGGAAAGAAATATATTGAAGAAGGATTACAGAAAGCTGATTATGTTAGTCTGTATGACCATTTAGATAAATATACAAATCCAAGTTATAATCCTCTTGTTAAAGATGGTAGTGAGGAAACAAGAGTTTTTATTACCGAATCCATTCATTGGAAATATACTAACGCAACTACTGGAAGTTTTGCAGCAAAGATTAAAACAATACGACAAGATCAAGATGTATTTTTAAAATTTTGTCATCCAAGATTTAAGTTCCCCCAAGACTTTTCAATTTTTAGAGAATTGATAACTCAAAGAGGTCGAACTTTGATTACACCAATTCCTGGTAAGTCTTCACATATAGGATTAGAAATGTCACCATTTATTGATTGGATAAAAATATCTGGACTGGAGGTTTAAATGAAAGTTTATGATTGTATAACGTTTTTTAACGAACTTGATTTGCTTGAAATCAGATTGGAAAGTTTAGACAGTGTTGTGGATTACTTTGTTATTAATGAAGCAACTGTGACTTTTCAAGGAAACCCAAAACCACTTTACTATGGGGACAACAAAGAACGTTTTAAAAAGTTTGAGCACAAAATAATCCATAACATTGTTGATGATACTCCAGAAACAAATAACAATTGGGATAACGATGAGTATCATAAAAATTGTACAATGAGAGCTTTAAAGAATTGTGGCGACGATGATATTATCATATACAGTGATGCTGATGAAATATGTAATCCGAATGTTTTATCTTTTGTTTTAAAAAATTTATATGAACCAAATAAGCTTTTTGTTTTTGTTGACCAAAAATATATGTGTTATTTTATGAATGCGGAGATCAAAGGAGTTCCTTGGATTGGTACGAGGTTTTCTAACTGGGGTCTGTTAAAAAAATATTCGATTGATTTATTCAGAAATTTTCAAAAGGATTTTTGGAAAAACCATTCTGATGAAATTGTTAAAATAACTGAATCGGATTGTGGGATGATTACAGGTTGGCACTATACTTTTCTGGGTGGATTGGATCAATGCATTTATAAAATAGAATCGTGGGGTCACAAAGAATTTAATATACCAAGTGTAAAAAATTCTTTTAATAATAAAATATCAAATCTTAAAGATTTTGCATCAAGACCGGGCTTTGATGCTCAGTTAATAACATTAGATGAAACGAATTGTCTTGAATATGTTTTTAATAATTTGGATAAGTTTAAACATTTAATTTTAAAAAAAGAGAATTGAAATGAAAGTTAAGCTAATAATTCCTCCATCTAAATTTTTAATTGACGAAAAGGTTTTTCCTTTTTTGGGAATTTTAAAAGTTGGTGAAAGCTTAAAAAGAAATAATATTGGTGTTTCTTGTATCGATTTATCAGGCATCGACAAGTGGCAAGACGTGATAAAAAAGTCTTTAGATAATGTTGATGTTGTTGGGATAACATCTACTACTCCACAAATTCCTGAAGTAGTTAAGATAGGGATTTATATCAAAAAAAATTTCCCAAAGATTAAAATAATAATTGGTGGTTCTCATGTTACGATGGTGTATAGTTCGATCAAGAATGGTTCGAATAGGTGTATAGAATCTTTTGAATATTTGAAGTCATTATTTGACAAAATCGTTATAGGATATGGGGAGCTTGCAATTATAGAAGCTATCGATGAAAATAACAAGGAACAAATTATTGATGCTGAATCTTCGAAGAAAATAAAATTCTCAAATGAAGTTTATAATCAAATACCATTCCCCGCAAGAGAATTGATAGATTTGGAATCATATCATTATCATATTGAGGGAAAGAAATCAACAAGTTTAATTTGTCAATTGGGATGTCCTTATAATTGTAATTTTTGTGGTGGTCGTCAAACCGATACTTATAGAAAAATTCGAACAAGGTCAGTCGAAACTATTATCGAAGAAATTGATATGCTTGTCAAGAATTATAATTACAGAGGATTTATGTTTTACGACGACGAAATTAATATCAATGATAAAATATTTAAGGAACTTTTAAAAAAGCTTATCAAATATCAACAAGATAATAAAGTCGAACTTTCTTTTAGAGGTTTTACTCGTGCGGATTTGTTGACAGAAGAACAGGCCATTTTAATGAAATTGTGTGGTTTTAAATGGTTGTTGGTTGGGTTCGAATCGGGTTCTAATAAAATCTTAAAGAACATGAATAAGAAAACAACAGTTGAACAAAACACTAAAGTATTCAAAATGGCAAAAAGAAATAATATGAAAGTTAAAGCCTTAATGTCGATTGGGCATCCTGGTGAATCTTTGGAAACAATAAAAGAAACAAGTAGATGGTTGTTAGAAGTTAAACCTGATGAAATTGATGTTACTATTGTTACATTATATCCTGGTTCTCCTTATTTTGATGAATCAGTTTTTGATGGAGAAAAATGGGTTTATACAACAACTGGGGGGGATAAGCTTTATTCTCTCGATAATGATTTTTTAAATGGAAAATATTACTACAAAAGCAAACAAGGAGAATTTTCATCTTATGTATTTACTGAAAATTTAAGTCAAGAAGAAATTATTATTAATAGAGAATTATTAGCAAATGGGAAAATAAAATGAGTAATGATATTAGTGTTGAGGTATTGAAATATTTGACTTTTAAAAACGGATTTTATATTGAGTGTGGGGCAAACGATGGAGTCTTTCAAAGCAATACTCTTAGACTTGAAAAGGATTTGGGTTGGAAAGGATTGCTGATTGAACCATCTTTGGTGGGTTTTAATAATTGTAAGCTCCAAAGAAGTTCCGAGAATATTTTTGTAAACTGTGCTTTGGTTTCAAATGAATATCCACAAGAAACTATTTGTGGAGATTTTGATGGGCATCCAACTGGAAGTGTTCAGGGTAGAAAAAGAGGAAGAGTTCCTAATGTTGAAATTAAAGCAAGAACAATAACTTCAATTTTAGATGAAAATAAAGTTGACAAGGTGGATTTCTTTTCATTAGATGTTGAAGGATATGAACTTGAAGTTTTGAAAGGATTGGATTTTGAAAAATATCCTATAACATATATATTAATTGAATATAATGTTGGTGAAGATTATCTTTTTGATTTTTTGAAAACGGAGGGATATGAAAATCTTGGATGTTTATCTAATTTTAATAAAGTAGAAGATCCGTTTTGGCCCGGTACTCATAATGATTATTTGTTTAAAAGGGGTTCTATATGAAAATATTCGTAACAGGCGCTAAAGGATTCATTGGTTCAAATTTTGTTAGGTATATGCTTAACAAATACGATGATTTGCAAATTGTAAATTATGATGCTGTTACATATGCTGGTTGTGGTGACAACCTTAAAGATATTGAAAATGATGAAAGGTATCATTTTGTTCATGGCAATATTACCGGAGAGAAAGCCAGATCTTGGATTTCTTCAAATAATTTTGACGCGATTGTTAATTTTGCAGCAGAGTCTCATGTTGATCGAAGTATTAATGGAGCAAAGATATTTGTTGAAACAAATGTTCTTGGTACGCAAAACCTTTTAGATATTGCTAAGGAATGTAAGGTGCCGAGATTTGTACAGATTTCAACAGATGAGGTCTATGGTTCCCTTGGTGAAACAGGATTGTTTACAGAGACAACTTATCTTAAACCAAATAGCCCATATGCAGCTAGTAAAACATCTTCCGACCTTATGGTAATGGCCGCGTTTAAGACTCATAGACTTCCGGTTGTTATTACAAGATGTTCCAATAACTATGGACCATATCATTTTCCAGAGAAGTTAATTCCTCTTTTGACAACCAATGCAATGCAAGGAAAAGAATTACCAGTCTATGGTGATGGTTTAAATGTGAGAGATTGGGTTCATGTTATTGACCACTGTCGGGCAATCGATGGTGTTTTGATGAAAGGAAAAGAAGGAGAGATATATAATATCGGTGGTGATGCAGAAAGAACAAATCTATATATTGCAGAAAAGATTATTGAGTATGTTGGACAAGGTAAGATAATTTTTGTTGGTGATAGAAAAGGTCATGACTTTAGATATGCGATGGATTTTTCAAAGATTAAAAATGAACTGGGGTGGGTACCAGAATATGATTTTGAAAATGGTCTTAAAGAAACCGTTCAGTGGTATAAAGATAACCAATGGTGGTGGGAGCCTTTGAAAAAAGAAAAGTGAGGTTGAATAATGATAGTTCCAGAATTAAAAGGTGGATTGGGAAATCAAATGTTTCAAATCGCAAATGCGTTCGCGCTTGCAAAAAGAGTTGGTTGTGATTGGGGTATTAATTATGGTTTAAGTTATTGCCCGAATCAAGGTTTTACCGCACACAAATATAAAGATAACTTTTATAGCAAGATACCTTTAACAACAGAAAAGCCATCTCAAATTTATAGAGAACCATTTTTTAAATATGCTGAGGTTCCCAGACTTGATAATGTTTTATTGATGGGATATTTTCAGTCAAGTAAATATTTTGAGGACTGTGAAAATGAAGTGAATGAATTATTTGAATTTCCAAAAGAAGTTACTGGCAGAGTAAATTATTTTTTACAACAATTTAATAAGCCAGTTGTTGGTATTCATATCAGAAGGGGAGATTACAAACAACCACTCTTTGCAAATTTTCATGGGATTCAAAACGCAAGCTATTATATCAATGCTTCAAAAATGCTTCAAGACCACCAGGCAATTATTTGTACAGATGATTGGGGAACTGTTAAAAGAGAAATGCGTTTTTCAAAGGCAGTCGCTTCGCCATTCATAAATGCTTTAGAAGATTTGTACTTGTTATCAAGATGCGATTCTTTGATAATTTGTAACAGTAGCTTTTCTTGGTGGGGAGCTTTTCTCGGAAAGACTAAAGATAAAATTATCGCCCCTCGAAATTGGTTTGGGGATGCTGGTGAAAAGGAACACGACTTATTTAGAAAAGAATGGATACTTTTATGATTGAGAATAAATTTAAAATTATTATTCCTGCTTTTAAATGTGAAAAATATATTGGCAGATGCATTAGAAATTTCATAGACAGAACTTAAGAATTTTTAATTATATTAAAGACTATATAAAAAGAAATGACATGAATATTGTGAAATCTGGTTCAATTGAGATTCCACACATTATTTATCATCAAGAGAATCAATCTATCGTTGAAATGGAGTTTTAAATGAATTATATTCCACAAAAGAAGTATGATTTTATTGTTGAGAACATGCCGATTGCGTGTGTAGACGTTTGTATTGTTTCGGAAAAAGGAGTACTTCTTGTTAAAAGAAATACTGAACCAGCTAAAGGTCAGTGGTGGATTCCTGGTGGTAGAGTTTATAAAGGAGAGACTTTAAAAGATTGTGCTTATCGTAAGTGCAAAGAAGAAGTCAATCTACAATGTACCATTGGTCCGATTGTTCATACTGAGGAAACGGTCTTCGACACTG
>Ga0114918_10004388_pt1 | contig 12270 bp, 14 predicted proteins | sample LantaG_FD_87015 | JGI IMG/M metagenome (GOLD analysis project Ga0114918, IMG submission 87015) | Deep subsurface microbial communities from Baltic Sea to uncover new lineages of life (NeLLi) - Landsort_02402 metaG | ecosystem: Environmental > Aquatic > Marine > Oceanic > Sediment | place...
CAGCGGTTGCAAAAGCGGCGTCCGCGGGAGGCTCGGGGGCATCGAGCTGCCGCTGCTGCTGCTGCTGCCGCTGCTGCCGCTGCTGCTCGCGGTGCGGGGCCGCGCCGCGGCAGGTGCGCGCGAGCTTCTCGAGGCACTCGGCAAGCTTCCTCCTCGCCGCCTCCTCGCCACCCGCGTCCCCCGCCAGGTGGAGGTCGGGGTCCGACGAGAGCTGCTGCTGCTGCCACTGCTGCTGCTGCTGCTGCGAAGTCGTCGTGCCGTCACCGCTGCCGCCGAGGAGCGGGCCCCCCAGACCTCCTCCTGGGACGCGCCACGACGGGGAGGAGTTGGAGGCCATGGCCGTTTGCCCTTTTGCTTCTGGCGATTTTTTTGTTTTTTTTCTCGAGAGGAGAAGGGAAGAGAAAGTGAGAAAAGAAAGAAAAAGAGAAGAAGCGCCCAATGAACGTTCCATTGCATTTGTCTCTTTTTCGCCGCTCTCCTCGCTCGCTCTCCTTGCTCTCTTTCCCTCTTCTCTCATCGGCAGCGACAGAGAAGCGTCTCACCCCTTTGCTCGCGAGCGCCGCGAAAGTGACCGCGTGCCTCCGCGCGAGGCAGATAAACTTTTTTTTCTTCCTCTTCTTCGCTTTTCCTCCTTCGGAGGGAAACGCAAAATGAATTTTTTTGAAACTCGACCGGAGAAAGAGAACCCCAGAAGTCTCGACTTTTTTGCCCTTTTTTGCCCAGAAGTCTCGACTTCCTTCTTTCCTTTTTTACAAAAAAAATATCTTCCCTCGCCACTCACTGCCCGCGCGGCCGCGACAGCACCGCCGTCGCGAGCGCCGCCACCTGCACCGCCGCGTGCTGCGGGCCCTGCGGGAAGCGCGGGAGCGCGAACTCGGCCAGCGGGGCGGCGAGGGGCTCCAGCGTCCCCGACGGAATCCGACTCAGCCGCTGCCGCCGCTGCGCCTCGGCCGCCGCCCTGCCCGCCCCCGCCCCCGCCCCCGCCTCCGCGCCCGCCGCCTCCGCCTCCGCGGCCTCCGCGGCCTCCGCCGCGCCCTTCTTCACGCTGCTCCGCAGCGCCTCGGCGAACTCCCGCAGCGCCGGCGCGGCCTCGGCGACGTCCGACGCCGACTCGAGCGAAACGATCACCGCGACGGCCCGCGGCGGCTCGCCCGCGCGCGCGGCCACGCGCGCGACGACGGCGCCGGCGTCGCCGAACCTCGCGCCGCCGGCGGCGAACCTCGGGCCCGAGAGGTGCAGCCTGGCCCTGGTCTGGTAGCCGCCGCAGGCCGCGATCAGAGGCCCGGCGGCGAGGGCGTCCGCGGTCAGGACGTTGCGTCCGCGGACGCAGACGAGGTGGAGCGCCAGGGGGTCGTCGCCGAACGAGACAGCGGTCAGGTCTGCCGCCGCTGCCGCCGCCGCGTGCGGGGCTTCTCCTCCCGCCTTCGCGGCGTCGCCGCCGGAGACGGCGACGGAGGAAGTAGAGCGCAGAAGAGACACGTCGGCCCTCCAGTTGGGCCCGGGGAGCGGCGGGCCGCAGACGCGGGCGACGGCCGCGGAGACTGCGTCAAAGGTAGCGCGGCCCGAGAAGGCGGCGGCGGAGGCGCTGTGCTGGCTTGCTGCTCCCGTGCCCGCCGCTGCTGCTCCCGTTGACGCTCCTTCTGCTGCTGCTGCTGCTGCTGCTGCTGCTGCTGCTCCTCCTCCTCCCGGTGAAGGGTTCCAGAGGAGGATCCTGAGGCGCGGTTGGGGTTTTTTGACGTGGGCACGATGAAAGTCAGAGAGAGGTCGAGAACGACCATCGATCGAAGGAATTGCTTGCCTAGCTCTCTTCCCTTTTCCCCGACTCTCACACTCACCATTTCACTCCCATTGCTGCTAAGACAGAGAGAGAACTTCAGAGGGAAACGAAAGCAAGCCCCTCTCCTCTTTCTCCCTGGAAGCGAGGCGAGGGAGGGAGAGAGAGAGATTGAACTCTCTCTTCTCGCAAAACAAAACAAAACTCGATTGTATTTGCCACGTGTATCTCACTCTTCGTTGTTGCCTTCTTTTCCCCACCCTGCGACAGCAGAGCGCTTCTCTCTTTCTTCGCTGCTCGTTCTGTCGTCCTTCTTTCTCTCTCTTCTTCCTTCGCAGAGAGAGGCCCCGGCATCTCACTCTCAGCGGCGAAGGCAAAAGACAGAGCAGACACACGAGAGAGAAAGCAGAGAGACAGAGCCTTCTCTCCGCTCGCCCGTCAAAACACTTCGAAACTGCCGCATCCCTTCCGTCGCAGAAAAAAACGATGTCGTCCGGCGACCCCTCGACCGCGCTCTTCGACGAGTACGATGCCGAGTACTGCGCCAAGGCGACCGAAGTGGCGAGGAAGCTCGAAGGGCTGGGCGGGCTGGGCAGCGCAGGTGAGAAAGACCGATGCCCTGTCGTCTTTCCTTTCATCTTCCATCGCGCAAGCGACAACCTTTCCTCAACCTCTTCCCCTCCCTCTCCGCTCTCTCTCTCTCTTTTCGTCCCTCCCCCCCCAAAAAAACCCAGACGCGCGCCGCAGGGCGGTGCGCGACATCGAGCGCGACCTCTCCGAGGCCGAGGCCGTCCTCTCGCGGATGGAGCTCGAGGCGCGGTCCGCGGCCCCGACGTCGGCGGCGCGCGGCCGGGCGCTGGGCGCCAAGGTCGCGTCGTACCGCGCGGACGCCGCGGCGCTGGCCAGGAGGGCGAGAGAGGCGGCGGCGGCAGCGGCCGCGAGCAGCACTACTACCAGCAGCAACGCCGGGGACCTCGCGCGCGCAGAGCTGGGCCTCGGCGGCGGCGCGACGACCAGCGGCGGCGGCAGAGGCGGCGGCGGCGGCGGTGGTGGCGGCGGAGGTTTCGGCGCGGGTTCAAGCAACGACCGGGACCGAGTGCTGGCGGCGGGCGAGCGCATCGAGCGGTCCGGCGAGAGGATCGCGCAGGGAAGGGCGCAGCTGCTGCAGACGGAGGTAAGATAAGAGCGCGGGTTCTTGATTTTTTTTTGAGAGGGGCGATAAAGCGGGGGGGTTGGGGGACTAAAAAAAAAAAGAGGCTATGCTTTGGCCCACGAACAAAGTTTTCCGAAAAAAAAACCCAACCCTCCAAAAGGCTCTGGGAGCCTCGATCCTCGAGTCCCTGGCGGCCCAGAGGGCCACTATCGAGCGGTCCCGCGAGCGGCTGGCCGAGACCGACGGGTCCCTCGCGGCGGGCGGCCGCGCCCTCAAGAGGATGGGGGCGTGGTTCCCGTGGCTCGGGAGGCAAGACTGAAAAAAAAAGACTAACCATTTCCTTTCAAAACTCTCACCCCCCCCTCTGCCCCCCACTTCTGGAAAACTCCACTGCCACTTTGCTTACTCCTCCTGCTTCTTCTCCTTCCCCGCCTTTCTCACTTTTCCGACCTCCTCCAGGAGCTCGGCGTCTCGATCCTGCAGGACCTCCAGCGCCAGCGCGAGACGATAGTCCACGCCTCCGACGCGCTGCGCGGCGCCGACGACTCGATCGCGGGCGCGCGCCGCATTTTGGGCGTGATGTCCCGGCGGGTCGCGGCCAACAAGATGATCGCGTGGGGCGTGGCGGGCGCGCTGGGGCTGTGCGTGCTGGTTATCCTGTGGGCGAAGATCAGGCGCTGAGATGATATATATAGAGAAAGAGAGAGAAGAGAGAGAGCGCGAGAGAGTCCAGTTTTTGTTCGGTAAAAAATGTTTTGTTTTTCATTTCCCCGAGGTAGAAAAGAAAATAGAAAAAATATCACTCCTTCTTCTTCCACTCCGCCTTCGGCCTCAGCGCCAGGTACAGAGCGGGACCCACCAGCGGGACCGCCCCGAGCGCCGCGGCGAAGGACACGCCCGACCATTTCCTCGAGCCCGCGTCTAGAGAGACCCAAAAGGGAATAAAGCTCGAGAGCGCCAAAAAGTCGAGCGACGTCACGTGCACCAGTCGAGACTCGTCGAAGAGGCGCGCGAACTCGTTCCACGCGGCGGGGCCCGCGGTCGCGGCGAGCCAGGCCTGCGAGAGGGCGCCCAGCAGCAGGATCGCGGCGGTGACCGGGGACTCGAGCGCCCTGAGCGCGACGGCCCCGACGGCGCCGTTCTTCTCGAGGGCCTCCGGGTTCGGCGGCGCCGTCGCGTCCCTGGGGCCGTCCCTGTCGGCTTCGGGGAGGGACTCCGCGGCAGGGGCCGGGGTCCAGAGCGCGAGGTAGGGCCCCAGGGCGAAGAAGCCGAGCGCGAAGGAGCCGACGACGAAGGGGAAGGCGGGCAGCCGCGGCGGGAAGAGAAAGCCGCCGCCGCCGCCGTCGCCCTCGCCTGCGCCCCTCTTGGCGCCGCCGCTCCTCCCCGCTGGGATCAGCAGCGCGGCGTAGAGCGCCGGCATCACCCCCATCGCGTTGAAGAGCGCGGCGAAAACCCGGTTGACGGCCACGCCGTCGTCGGGGGCGCCCGAGCCCGGGACCAGCTTCGCCAGGAAGTACATGTCCCGCGCCGGGGTCTGGTTGGGCGAGAAGTTGAGGGCGTAGAGGAGCAGCGCGCCCCAGAGGGCGAGGGCTGCAAGCGAGCCCGCGGCGTCGACGAGGGAGGTGGAGGGGGGAGGGGGCCGCTCGTCGCGGGCGGCGCGGCAGGCGGAGCGGGAAGGGGAGAGAGGGGTCCGAGAGCCGAGGCCGGGTCTCGGCGACGCCGACGGCGAGCAGGCGGCGAGAGCGCGCGCGGGGGACCTTTTGGCGAAGGCGCATCGCCGGGATCTTGCTGCTCGCAGAGAAGAAGCAGCAGCTCGTGGCGCGAGCGCCGCTGGGAGCGAGGGGCGCAGGCAGGAGAGCGTCATAGTTCGATGCTTTGATGGGGGATCAAATTGGGCGTGTAAAGAAAAAAATGGTGTGGCAATTCCCATCGGAGAGCTCGACGTTTTTTTGTTTCTTTCATTTTTCATCGTTTCGATCAAACGATCGCGCTCCGCCTCTCTTCTGGTGACCGCTTGGCGCCCTTTTCTTCCACTCTCCGCGCACACGGGGGGCGACACGGCATCAATAGCTCCCTCTCCTCGCGAGATCAAAGGAGACAAAGCAAAAATACCGAGAGAAACGCGCCCTGCAGAGGTCCCGGAAAAGAAAATGAAGTCGATCTCCGTCACGCTCCAGCTCCTATCGGGCAATGACGTTCAGCTTACTCTGCCCCCCAACTGCTCGAATTCCCAAGCTTCGAAGCTCATCTCGCAAGCCCTTTCGATCAGCGGCGCCGCTGCGAACGACCTCGTGCTGGTCGACACGCTCTCCGGCAAGAGGGTCCTGCTCTCGAGCCTGCGCCCTTCCTCCCCGTCCTCTCCTCCTCGCTCCCCCTCCTCCGCTCCGGCCGCGGCAGCAGCGGGCCCCGAACTCGGCGGAGAGCGCCAACACGAGCGTGACGGAGAGCCGCTCTTCGCCGACGGCGCGGTCGTGCTCGCGCTCCCGGCTCCCAGGCTCCCACCGGAGCGGGTCAGGCGACGCAACGTCGCCACAGCAGCAGGAGGAGAGGCAGCAGCGCGGGGACACAACGGCGAAGGCGGAGGAGGGATCGAGAACGACTCCGACTCTGACGACGACCAAGACGCTCCGCTGCTCTACCGGCCTCCCGCCAATAAGCTCGCCCGCCTCCTGGCCGAAGGGGCCCGCCGCCGCGGCCTCCTCCCGGAATCTGTCCTCGCGGTGCTGGTCCGGATCCCCCGCAACTTCTGGCTGTTCCTGCTGCTCTGGCCGCTGGGAGCGAAGGTGTCCTCGCTCTACTCGCTGGGCCCGCTCTTCATCCTACTTTCGATCGTGGTCGCCATCTTTTGCAACCTCGGCGAGAGGAAGCCCGGGGAGGCGAGCGCCTATTCGGTGTTCAACGAGGGGTTCCGGTCGCTGCTGGGGGAGTTCCGGGCCGAGGCGATCGACGATGGGCTGCGGCGGGGGAATTTGTAGCAGCGTGCTGCGGCGGTTGAGCGAGGTGACGACGGCGCAAGTCACGCGGGCCGAGCGGAGGGCGAGAGGAGGGTTTGGACGAAAGGCCTCGATCACTTTTTTTGTCTTCGCGGCGAAAAAAAAAAAAGAACAATGCGATCGCAACTCTTGCTCCGCCGGCGCCCGTTTGCCCCTCGCGCCGGGAGCCCACAGCAGCAGCAGCAGCCTCCCAGTGACAAGGTCGCCCGGGCGCGAGGAGAGCAGCAGCAACAGTCAATTAGCAGCCCTTTCGACAAGATCCAGCGCATTCGGAAAGTCAAGAAGGCCGGCATCGGGCTGAGCGCCGCCGCGCTTGTCGGCTCGGCCGCTGCGGCCGTCGCCGCGGGGTCCGGCTCCGCGGGAGGGCTGGTATCTTTCCAGCCGGAGCTCCTCGACGCCATTGAGGCAGCCGCGACGGCCTCCGCGGCCCTGGTGGCAGCGACGGGGCTTTCCCTCGCCGCAGCGAAGCTGAGCCTTGGGGAGAGGCTCCACCTCGAGGTCGAGGGCCCCCGCCTCTTCGTCGAGGTCTTGCCCGAGGTCGCCCCCTCTCCTCCCTCTTCTGGCTCTTCTCCTCCTTCTCCCTCCTCCTCTTCCGGTTCCTCCTCCTCTTCTCTGCGCCCCGACGGCCGCCCTCACCTCGTCGTCCGCGACGCAGGGGATGGCCGCGGGCGCGGGGTCTACGTCAGAGAGAGAACCGCCGGAGCGGAAGGAAGAGAGCAGCCTCTTTCACTCCTGCCCCGGGGCTCGTTCCTGGGGTGCTACGAGGGCGACCTCTTGAGCGAGCGGGCCTTCTGGGAAAGGTACCCGGGAGGAGTCGGGGACTATTGCATAGGCTGCGGCGGCGGCTTCTGCCTCGACGGCGCGCCCCTCGCCCGGGAGCTCCTAGAAAGCAGCGGCGGCGGTGGCGGCTGCGGAAAAGAAGAAGAAGAAGAAGAAGAAGAAGAAGAAGAAGAAGAAGAGGAAGAAGAAGAAGAAGGAGGCGGGGTTACAAAGGAGGGGCTCTCGCGCTTCTCCCCCTGTTTGATAAACCATTCTTCAAGAAGAAGCAACATTTCGAGGATCACCCGCCGGAAAGAGAGGAGGGTCGAGCTGTACGCATCAAGAGATCTCTTCCCGGGAGAGGAGCTCCTGCTGGACTACGGGAGGAAGTACTGGCAGGGCCGGGAGGCAGAAGAGAAGGACTGAAAAAAGAGAAAAGGAGATACTTTTTTCCTTTACTTGATAAACGGAATGAACGAAAAGAAAATGTAAAATAACTTTTGTAAACTAGAAACTTCAGTGCTCAATGTTTTTTCTCCCTTTTTCTACTTCGGCCTCGTCAGCGCCGCGGCGAGCTGGGCGACCGTGACCGTCGCTGCGGGGGCCGGGGCGCGGAGCATGCCCCCTTTCGCTGTCGCTGCCGTTGCCGTCGTCGGAGCGCTTCTGGTGCTGCCGCCCCCGCCGCGAGGGAAAGAGGCAGCGGCAACGGCAGCGGAAGCGGCTGCAGCTGCAGCAGCGACGGCAGCAGGAGCTGCGACGGCAACTCCCGCAGCGATCGCAGCGACGACCTCGGCGTCGTAGTCGGCGATCGGGAAGTTTGTCTTGGCCGACCGGCCTGAAAAGAAGGGAACGTTTTTTTGTTTTTTGTTTTTTTGGGTCAGTTTTTTTTTCTTCTTCGCCATTTTCGGAAACTTGCGCGCCGTTTCCCCCTCTCCCTCTCTCTCCTCCTCTTCCCCCACCTTTCTCCATGATGAGCGCGCGGTCGTAGGCCCTGGCGGCGTCTTCCTCGGAGCCGTGGACCCCGAGGGAGACCTGATTATGATTTAATTTTAGATAGGGGCCGAGGTTGAGGAATAGAGCAGAAAAAAAGAAAAAAAGAAGAAGGAAAGAAAATACCCTTTTTCTTCTCACAACTCACGTTCTTCCTCCCGAACAGCGCCCCGATCCTCGCCTCCCACCTCCCCTCCTCGCCCGACACCCCGCGGAACGGGCTACGACCCCTCGCGAACGCCGTGGAGCGCCGGCGGACGTGGGCAACGACGAGGTCATGGGGTAGCAGAGGGAGCGTCTCGAGAGAAAGCGCTGGGGGAGGGAGCGAAAGAGGGGGAGGGAGCGCCGCCGCGGCCACCGCCGCGGCCGCCGCCGCGGCCGCCGCCGCCGCCGCCGACGACGACGACTGCGACGAAGACGAAGGAGGACTCGAGCTCGGCAGGGGGACGCCCCCCGCCTCGGCCAGCGCCGCGATTTCCTCGAGGTACTCCTCCGGGGGGAAGTTGGTTAAAGCTTTCTCGGGGCCCCTGCAGGCGAGGGCGGCGACGTCGTAGGCCCGGGCGGCGTCGGACTCTTTCTTGAAGCCGCCTGTTTTGCTTTTGAGTTTTTGAGTTTTTTTTTCTTCGTCAATTTGTTCTCTTCCCCTCCCGAAAAAACAACGAAACAAAGAAAACCGAAAGCGTCCCCTCTCACCGAGGTAGGCTTGCCGCTTCCCGAGCCAGATCGACGCCTCCCACCTTCCCGTGGCGCGATGACAGGAAACTCCTCGGAAGCTCGAGGACGGCGGCGGCAGCAGCAGCGGCGGCGGCGGCGGCGGACGCGGGGGAGGGGGCGAGCCCGTCGCCGCCGCTGCTCCCCCCGCTGCTGCCGTGTCTGTCGTCGCTGCTCCCCCCATCGCTGTCCTCGCTGCCGGTGCTTCTGTCGCCGTCATCACCGCTGCAGCAGCTGCTGCTCCTCCGATTCTTGTCGCTCTCTGCTTCGTCGTCGCCGGCGCTTTGAGCTCTTTGGGGGGCGTGACGGGCGAGGGGCTCATTTCCTCGAAAGCCCACTGCTCCTTCTCCCTCTTTCGCTTCTCACTCTCCTTTTTCTCCTTCCTCTTCTTCTTCTTCCTCTTCTTCGCTCCCTCTCCCTCCTCGTCCTCCTCCTCCTCCTCCTCCTCCTCTCCTTCTCCTTCTCCTCTCCTCCGCTTCTCCTCCTTGCGCGGCGCGTCCTTTCTGCCGCCCTCGGGGATGGAAGAGAGGGGGTGCTGCTGGTGCTGCGCCCGGTCCCTTCGCGGGAGCGCAGACGGGGGGACCAGAGAAGCTGCCGCCGCGGGAGCAGCGACTGCCGCCGCTGCCGCGTGGGCGGCCTCTGCCTCGGCGCCGCTCGCGCGCCGGGCCCGGGCCTCGGCGTCGGCGTCGTCGTTGTCGGTGGCGGCGGCCGCCCCTCCCCCGCTCCCTCCCGGCCCTCCCCCCAATCCCGCCACGAGAGCCCAGCCGGAGAGGAAGTCATCGAAGCTGCCGCTCGCGGCGCCTCCTCCTCCTCCTCCGCTTCCGCCGTCGGAAGAAGAGCGCTGTTGTGTGATCGGAAAGAAGACGAGGAAGAAGAAGAGGAAAGAAGTCATTTTGTTTGTGTTGGTGCCTCTTCGAAAGCGAAAAAAAGGGTCGAGACAAAAAAGAGAGGACAAACTCGCCTCCCTCTTCTTTGGCGGCAGCCAGGCGCCCCCGCCCCCGCCTCCATGCGATTCCCTCGAGGGGCGGCGAGAAGAGAAGGGCTCAAAGGAAAAGAAGGGGTTGCTCCCGCCCCCGCCGCTGTCTCCCTCCGAAGAGGGGAGGCGCAGCGGCGGCGGCGGCGGAGGCAGGAGCGACGGGGGAGCCGAGGCGGCGACTGCCGCCGTCGTCGCCGCCAGAGGCCACCGCAGCTGCAGCAGCTGGTGCGACCGAAGCTGCTGCTGCTGCTGCTGCTGCTGCTGCTGCTGCTGCTGCTGCTGCTGCTGCTGGCCGTTGCCGCTGCTCCTCCGCCGGGCGGGGGCGAAGAAGCAGTCTCCCCCCTCCCCCGCCCCCGCCCCTGCTCCTGCTCCTTCGGTTCCGGCGGCAGCTGCTGCTGTCGCCGCCCCTGCTGCAGCTGTCTCAGTCGCTGCCTCGTCGTCGGAGAAGAGCCTCGAGAGGCCGGAGAGCAGCGAGAGGCGGGCCTGCGGCATGTGGACGGCGAGGGCACCTTTTTTTCGAGTTTTTTCTTCTTGCGTTTTCCGTTATTTTGAGGTCGAGCGGCGGTGGGCGCGACCGAAAAAAAGAGAAATGAGAAAGGGGAGGCTTGTCTCTCCCTTTCTCTTTTCGGAAGAGCTCTTTCTCACCTGGCTCTTCGAAGCTGTTGATCATTTCGAGAGGGGAGAGGGAGGGAGGGAGGGAGGGAGGGAGGGAGGGAGGGAAGAGGGAAAGGGCTCGCGTTCGGCGGAGAGAGAGAGAGAGAGAGGAAAGCGAGAGACGAGGTCAGAGAGACCGAAGAGGCAAAGAAAATGAGAACGAGAAAAAGAAAAAATAGAGAATTCACTCCTCATCTTTCTTCCCTTTCCATGTTTCAGTTCCGCTCTGCTGCCCCTCCCACCCGAGCCGCCTCCATGTTCAACGCCAAGTCCCTGGCCGCGACCCCGCACGGGGCCTGCGTGCTCTCAATGCTCGCCGTCATCGGCGCGGTCGTGGCGCTCAAGGCCTGGCTCAGGCTCGCCAACGGCATCTGGATTTACTTCCTGAGGCCTGGCAAGGACCTGAAGAAGCTCGGTGAGAATCGGACGGCGCGAGGCGGGAGTGGAGTCGGATCGCCCGGTTTCGACCCGCTGGGGATCGGAGAAGAGCGTCCTTCACGCGCTGTCGAAAGGGGGAAGGATAGAAAATCGGCGAGAGAGCGGGAGCAGCAGCGGCAAGCGCCATGCTTGCGAGAAACAAAGACAGACTCGACGACGACGGCGACGATGCGCGCGAGCGATCGAATCGGGACCATCTTTTTCCCTTCTTTCTCACTCTCTTTCCTCCCGCGCTCGCTCGCTCAATACCACTCCAATTCCCCCTCCTCAACCAGGCAAGTGGGGCGTCGTCACGGGCGCCACCGACGGCATTGGCCGCGCCTACGCCAACGCGCTCGCCAAGGCCGGTGAGATTGGGGTTGTCTTTCTTTTTTTGACTGTTGAGGAGCGCCCAAAACAAGCGAACGGAAAGCCAACCTCAACCTCGACCTCGACCTCTTCAACTCCCCCTCTCTCACCCGCCCTCCCCGTCACTCTCCCCTTCCACTCTCCAGGCCTCAACGTCGCCCTCCTCTCCCGCACCGAGTCCAAGCTCACCGCCGCGGCCTCCGAGATCGAGGCAAAGTACAACGTCCAGACCAAGGTCGTCGCCGTCGACTTTGGCGCCGCGACGGCCGCGGACTACGGCCGCATCGCCGGCGTCATCGGCGACCTTGACGTCGCCGTCCTCGTCAACAACGTGGGCATGTCGTACGACCACGCCGAGTACTACGACGCGATCGACGACAAGCTGATCGACGACCTGATCGCGATCAACATCCAGGCGACGAACAAGGTGAGTTAATTTTTCTTTCTTTCTCGGGCTGTTGTTTTTCTGCCTGTCTCGTTTGTCTCACCTCGACGATGACCTCTTTTCCAAAAAAAAATCTCTTATCCTTCTTTCAGATGACCCGCATCGTCCTCCCGGGCATGAAGCAGCGCCGCCGTGGCGCCGTCGTCTGCATCGGCTCCGCGGCCGCCACCGTCGCGCCCTCGGGCCCGCTCTACGCCGTTTACGCCGGGTAAGAGAAGAAGAGAGAGCTCCCCCCCCCTTGTCGTCGAAAAAAAAAGTGAGAAAAAAGTGAAAAAAAACTCACCTTTGTTTCGCTCTCGCCTTCATCGATCAAAACCACCTCTTCCCAAACCAAAAAACAAAACCCGAAACGCAGCACCAAGGCCTACGTCGACATGTTCGCCAAGAGCCTCGACCTCGAGTGCGCCAGGTGGAACGTCCACGTGCAGAACCAGGCCCCGGCCTACGTCGCGACCAAGATGTCCAAGATCCGCAAGCCGACGCTCGACGCTCCCAGCCCGGCCCAGTGGGTCTCCGCCGCGGTCAGGGCCATCGGCTACGAGCCGACGTCGTGCCCCTACTGGTACCACGGCGCTATGTGGGCCGCCGTCACGGACACCCCGCTCGCGGTGACGAATGCTTACTTGCTGAAATTCCACGAGTGGCTGCGGGCGAGGTACTACAAAAAGGTCGAGAGGGAGGCCGCTGGCAAGGGGAAGAAGGTCAAGTAGAATGGATAGAGAAGAGAGAGGGAATATGGAAAAAGAGAGTGAGGAAGCCGAGGGAGAGAGGGCGAGGTGAGGGAGGAGAGGAGAGGGAGCTCTCTTTCTTCTCCTTCCAATTTCTTCCTTCGTCTTCGTCCCTTTTGTTCTTCTCTCCTTTTAATCTTTTTTGAGACAAGAACAAAAAACCGCGTGTGAAGACCGAAAGGCAGACTAACGGGGAATGACGGGGGGGGGGGGGGAGCCAAAAGGACAAAAAGCTTCTTTTCCGCGAAGAAAAAAAAAAAAAAAAAAAAAAAAACCCCCCCCTCTTTCCTTTGCTCTTCAC
>Ga0114918_10004389_pt1 | contig 12269 bp, 8 predicted proteins | sample LantaG_FD_87015 | JGI IMG/M metagenome (GOLD analysis project Ga0114918, IMG submission 87015) | Deep subsurface microbial communities from Baltic Sea to uncover new lineages of life (NeLLi) - Landsort_02402 metaG | ecosystem: Environmental > Aquatic > Marine > Oceanic > Sediment | place: Baltic...
CAGCGGGAGAAGCGTCTCAATCTGGGGGGAGCCGAAGGGCTGCTCCAGGAAGTCGCCGTGAACATCCTTCCTCTTGGGCGCGTGGTCGGAAGCCACCACTTGCAGCGTGCCGTCGCGCAGCGCCTCCCACAGCGCGGCCCGGTCGTCGGCAGTGCGGATGGGCGGCCCGATCTTGGCCAGCGCGCCGCGCTCCTCGATTATCTCCTGCGTCAGCGTGAGGTACTGGGGGCAGGTCTCGGCAAAGACCCGCCGTCCCTCCGCCTGAGCGCGACGGATGGGTCGCAGTACGCGGGCAGAGGTGTTGTGAACGATGTACAGTGGGCATCCCGTCACCTCAGCCATGCAGATGGCCCGAAAGGCCGCCTCCTCTTCCAATGCAGCCGGGCGGGAGATGTTGAAGTACTTCGCCGAGGCCTGCGGCCCCTTGAGATACTTGTCCTCCAGGTAGTCAATGCCGCCACCGTTCTCGCAGTGCACCATGGCCATGCCCCCGAGCTCTGCCAGGATGTCCATCGCCTTGATTAACTGGTAGTCGTCGGTATACCAGCCCTGCTTGAGATAGGTGAGGAAGAACTTGAGAGTGCGGACACCCATCTCCATCACGCGGGGAATTTCCGGCACCTGTTTGGGGGCCTCGAACAGCCCACCGTGCAGGCCAAAGTCGAGCCGGGAGTGGGCCAAGCCATCCTCCAGCATCTCGTCCACTTTCTGCACCAGGCTATCCCCGGTGCGAGCGTAGGCGAAGTGCAGCAGCGTCGTCGTGCCGCCGTAGGCAGCGACGCGGGAGCAGCCCTCCACGCTGTCCAGGTAGACGGGATGGACGTGCACGTCAATGACGCCGGGGAAGACGTACTTGCCAGTAACGTCCACCACCCCGTTCTCAGGGGCGGCCTCGCGTGGCAGGCCGGCCTCGACTGCGGCGATCACCTCGCCCCGCACGCCCACGTCAGCCCGGCGCATCCCCTCGCCGGTGACGACCGTGCCTCCGGTCAATAGCAGATCAAACTGTTTGTCCATAAACCGCTCTCCTCGTGTGATGTAAATGCTGGTGATGCGCCGATCTCTAATCTCCAATCCCCCTGGCCCGGCCCACCGCCGCCAGCACCCTCTTCGGCGTCAGCGGCAACTCGTGGATACGCACCCCGATGGCGTCGGCGACGGCATTGGCGACGGCCGGGGCGGCCGGCGTCAGCGACGGTTCGCCGATGCCCTTGGCACCGAACGGCCCCACCCCCGTCCCCGACTCCAGGATAATCGCCTCCGTCGTGGGGAAGTCACGTGACGTGGGGATCAGGTACTCGGCAAACGATGGCGTCTGGATCACGCCGTCCTTGACTACCACCTCCTCCGTCAGCGCGTAACCCAGCCCTTGCGTGCCGCCACCCTGGATCTGCCCCACGACCGCGGCAGGGTTGATTGCCCGTCCCACATCGTGGCAGGCGACGCTCTTGAGCAGCGTGATCTCGCCCGTCTCCGTGTCCACCGCCACCTCGACAGCGTGCGCGCCAAAGGTGAAGTCCGGAAAGACGTCTCCCTGGAGATCTTCCGGATCGAGTTTCGCGGTGAAGGGCGCTCTGAACAGGGCCAGGTTCGAAAGCGGCAAACCTTCGGCGGCACACATCGCAGCCAGTTCGGCCAATGGCAGCGAATCAGCGATAGAGCGATTCAGCGATGATGGTTCGCCGCCTCGCCGACTCGCCGCCTCCTTGACAAACACCACTCCGTCCGCTATGTCCAGATCTTCGGGCGCCTCCTCGAAGTACTTGGAGGCGCGATCCAGCAGCACCTCGCGCACTCTGCCCGCGGCCTGGAGGACGGCGTTGCCCGACATGTATAACTGGCGGGTAGCAGTCGTCGTGCCCGCCAGCGGCGTCAGCGCCGAGTCGGTGCTGTAAATCGTCATGTCCTCCAGCCCCACCCCCAACACCTCGGCGGCGATCTGGCATAGGCTGTTCACCTGCCCAGCCCCCAGGTCGGGCACGCCGCAGCGAATCACCACGCTGCCATCCAGTTCGAGGCTGACCCAGGCACGGGAGGTATCGTGGAGCCAGGTGATACGGCCATAACTCTGCATATAGGAGGCAAAACCCTGCCCCACCTTGATCGAGCCAGGAGAAACCACCTTTTCGCCCAACGCCTCCAGTGCCCGTGTAGCCGTCTCCTCCAGCCAGACGGCGCTCTTGATGACCTGCCCGGTCGCGTTCCGGTCGCCCGTCTTGAGGTAATTGACGCGCCGGACCTCCAGCGGGTCCAGGTTCAGCGCTTTGGCAATCTCGTCCATCTGCTGCTCGTAGGCCACAGCGGCCTGGGCGCCGCCAAATCCCCGGAAGGCGCTGGTGAAGGGGTTGTTGGTGGCGACCGACACGCTGTCCACGTAGAGATTATCCACGCGGTAGGGGCCGGCGGCCATGATTGTAGCGTAGAGCAACACGTAGGGGCTCAGGTAGGGATAAGCCCCCGAGTTGGAGATCATCTTGATCTCGGCGGCGGTGACGCGGCCGTTTTTCTTGACGCCAGTACGATGGGTGATGATAAACGGATGGCGCTTGCAATGCGCCTGGATGGATTCCTCGCGGGTGTACGCCAATCGCACGGGGCGACGCGTGTGCCTGGCCAACAGCGCCAGGAAGATTTCGACCGTGATGTCCTCTTTGCCACCAAAGCCACCGCCCAGCATGGTGCCCTGGATGTGGATTTTGTTGTGGGGGACGCCCATGGCCCTGGCGATGCTGCGGAAGTGCTCCACCACCTGGGTGCAGACGCGGATGTTGATCACGTCCCGCTCATCCACCCAGGCCACACCGGCCTCCGGCTCAATGTAGGCGTGGTCAATGAAGGGCACGCGGAAGGTGTTCTCCACGATCAGATCGGCGGCGGTGAACCCGGCTTCCACGTCGCCCTTGCGGATCTTCCAGCGGGCCACGACGTTGTCCGGCTCGTTGACGATGGGTGCACCGGGCTTCAGTGCCTCCCGAGGATCGAACACACCCGGCAGCACCTCGTACTCGACCTCAATGGACTCCAACGCGCGCCCGGCGATGTCCAGCGTCTCCGCCGCTACCAGCGCGATGGGTTCGCCCACGAAGCGCACCCGGTCGGAGGCCAATACCTGCGCCTCCGAACCAGCGCGTATCTTCTGCCCCGTCTGGCCGGGAATGTCCGTGACGAGTTTGGCATCCGGCAGGTCCTCGGCGGTCAGGATGCAGACGACGCCGGGCAGGGCGCGCGCTTTGCTCACGTCCAGCCGCTTGATGCGCGCCGAAGGGACAGTGCTGCGAAGCACCTTAGCGTGGAGCATATTCGGCATCGTGAAATCGCCGGCGTACACGGTGGCGCCCACCGCCTTGCCCAGCGCATCCACCCGGCGCAATGGCTTGCCCACCGTGCGCAACTCGGGCAGTTCTACGGGGGGTAATAGTTTAGCCTTGTACTTCATCGCCCACCTCCCAGTTGTTCATTGTTCATTGTTTCATTGTCCATTGTTTTTGCTGCCATCTGGACCGCCTCGATGATCTGTCCGTAGCCGGTGCAGCGGCATAGATTGCCCGATATCGCCTCGCGTATCTCGTCCTCGGTGGGATGTGGGTTCCGGTCCAGCAGTGCCTTGGCTGCAATGATCATCCCCGGCGTGCAATAGCCGCATTGCACCGCGCCGGTGTCGGCAAAGGCTTCCTGCAACGGGTGGGGATTGTCCATCGTCCCCAGGCCAGCGTTGGTGACGATCTCCGCACCGTCGGCCTGCCAGGCCAGGACGAGGCAACTGTTGACGGCCTTGCCGTTCAACAGCACAGCGCAGGCGCCGCAGTCCCCTTTCTCACAGCCGTTCTTGACATCGGTATAGCCCAGGTCGCGCAGGGCGTGGAGCAGAGTCACGTTGGGATCCAGCGCGACCTGGTATCTCCGTCCGTTGATGTTGAGTGTCACAATTCTTGGTTGCATCATTTCCCTCCTACTTCCAGATATCATCGGCGACCCCGGTCAGCAGACGGCGCACGAGCGCCTCCACCACCTGCCGTTTATACTCGGACCCGCTTCGGGGACACGCCGCCTCGGCGGCCAGGCGAGCGGCCTCGGCGATGCCCTCAGCCGTCAGCGGCTGGTCGCGCAATAGATCCTCGGCGGCGTGCACACGAAAGTGTCGGGGAGCCACGGCACCCAGCGCGATACGCGCCTGCCGGCAGCACCCGCCCTCGTCGCCCTCCACCATCACGGCGACGTCCACCTTGGCCATGCAAGCAGCCTTGCGCAGCCCTACTTTGCGGAAGGCCCCCGCGCTATGGGGCGGTGACACCGGCCAGCGAACCGCCACCAGCAACTCTTGCGGCTGGAGGAGCGTCTTGCGCGCACCGACAATGAACTCCTCCAGCGGCACGCGACGAGTTCCATCTTTGCTCACCAATTCGACCTCCGCGTTCAGGACGAGCAGCGGAGGGACCATGTCCGCCGCCGGCAATGCGTCCACCAGGTTGCCCCCCACCGTGGCCCGGTTGCGCACCAACGGGTTGGCGAAGACGGCGGCGGCCCCCCTCAAAACGGGAGCATGCCGGGCGATGAGAGGATCATCTAGTAACTCGGCGACGGTCACCCCGCCTCCCACGACCAGATGTCCGTCCTCCTGCCGGATACCGCACAATTCGTCCAGCCCTGCTACGTTCACCAACACGCTGGGACGGCGGCTGCCTCCGCGCATATCCACGAGCAGGTTCGTACCACCGGCCAGCGGCACGGCGTCAGGCACGCCTGCGGCCAACATATCGAGGGCCTCCGGCAATGTCTGTGGCATCAGTAGATTGAATTCTGGTAACATTATACCTCCTTATTGCTCCAACTCTCGGTAAATGGACCTTGTGCCCGACTGCCCCTTCGCTGCTTCAGACATCATCTGCTTCAGACCGGGTTTGATGCTTTCCCTCATCAAACTTCAATGCCTGTACCGCTTATAGGGATCAATGAACTCAGGGCCAGGCGCGCTCTTGTATTTGCCGTAGAACAGCTTATCTGCCCACACCATCAGCGACTGGTGTGGGCCTTTGATAGTGGCTGGCACAAACAGCGTTTTGTGAAACCATGTCCTGGGTTTCGTCCAGGGGCAGGACATCATACAGATACTGCAATCTGTCCCCACCGAGTGCCAGTAGTGATAGCACGTCTCTTCATTTATCTTCCACTTCTTGATGCCGTTGTACTCGACCTTGTCGCCCATCGGGATAGAGCGGCTGGGGCATTCTTCCGCGCAGATTTTGCACGTCTCGCAGAAGGATTGGACGCCCAGGTCAACCGGCTTGTCGTGCGCCAGGGGCATATCGGTGGTGACGAAGACCAGGCGAACCGCCAACCCGAACTCCCTGGTGATCAGGTATCCGGCGCGGGAGAGTTCCCCTAAGCCACAGTCCACGGCGACTGGCACCGCAATCACCCGGTAGTTGTTCAGGTGATGCGCCCGCGCGGAATAGCCCAGCATACGAATGTATTCCGCCAGTTGAATGGAGACCCACGCGCCGGTGGCATACCCTTTGGCCGTCGCCAGCAGAGTCGGAAAGTCCGGCCCGGTCTGGGACAGGCGGTAATCCATCTGAAAGCCCATTGCGATGGCGTGGGTATGGTGACTGAGGTCAATCGGCGTGCCCCACGGGACGTAACCTTCCTGATTGCCAACCGACCGCCCCACATGGGTGTAGACCCACTCCTGGCGCAAGGGGCCGATCTTTACCATGTCGGCTCCCAGGAAGCGGGCCAGTGCTTTCACCTTCTGAGCCGCGCGTTCCGGTGGAATCTTAACCTTCTCCGGGGCAGGTTCTCCGTCTACGTGGGATTCCAGGCCGATTTTCGAGATCGCGGCGAACTGGGCCTCGAACATCGGGCTGTCTACGCCGCCTGTTCTCCCCAGACCGGACGTATGGCCAACCCTGGTATCGTATGCCAGATGCTCGGGGTGCGCCTCGTAGTACGCCTTGTACTGTGGAGAATCCGTGCCGAAATAGCGGAAGAGATCCTTCCGTGTGAACACGATGTCGCGCTCGTCCCACCGTTTGATCTCGCCGACGATGTCTTTCTCGTAGGTGGGTACTGCGACCTCTCTCGCCAGAAGCGCCCGACTTATCGCCTCCCTGGGTCTGGACACCGCTGTCTCCTCCCGCCTACTCGCTCACTCGCTGACTCGCTTCACTGCCCGCACGATGCTGGCGTAACCGGTGCAGCGACAGAGATTGCCTTTCATATAATCCCGCACTTCATCTTCAGTAGGATGCGGGTTCTCGCTCAGCAAACTCTTAGCCGTCATCAACATGCCCGGGGTGCAATAACCGCACTGGAAAGCCGCGTGCTCAATGAACGCCTCCTGCAGCGGGTCAAGTTCTCCATCCGGCCCCTGCAACCCCTCCACGGTCACGATCTCACTCCCGTGGGCCGAAACCGCCAACACCAGGCACGCGAGCACTGGTTTGCCATCCATCAAAACGGTGCATGCCCCGCACTCGCCGATGCCGCAGCCGTACTTGGCGCCGGTCAGTTGCAGTCTCTCCCGGAGTACATTCAGCAGGAGTTCGTTGGGCGCCACTCGGAGTTGGCGTTTTACGCCGTTCACCGTCAGTTCGACCTCGTGTTGCGTGTTGCGTGTTGCGTGATGCGTGAAACGTGAAACGTGATGCGTGGCGCTCCTTGTCCCCTCGTCCCCCTGTCTCCCTGTCTCCTTGTCTCCTTGTCCCCCTATCTCCCTGTCCCCTTGTCCCCCTGTCTCCCCCGCCCGCTTCCACGCCTTGTGCAGGCCGTCGTGAGCGAGCACGCGGACGATCTCGCGCCGGTACCACGCGGTCGAGCGCACGTCGTCAATGGGCGATACCTCTTCCGATGCCATCCGGGCTGCCTCGGCGACGAGGTCCGCGCTGAACGCCTGCCCGGCCAGCAGGGCCTCGGCCTTCCGGGCACGTATGGGAGTGGACGCGACGGAGCCGAAGGCCAGCCGGCAATCTACGATGCGGTCCCCGTCCCGCACCAGCACCACGGCAGCATTGACCTTGGCGAGGTCAGCGGTCACGCGGGAGACCTTCAGGAACGCGCTCCCAGCACTCCCTTCCCCGGCGCGGGGAGGGGTCGGCAACACAACTGCGGTGAGCAATTCGCCCTTTCGCAGGGCTGTCTTGCCCGGCTCCAGGAAGAACTCCTCGACCGGCAGGCGTCTCTCCCCACCGGGACCCTCGATCACCGTCTCCGCGCCAAAGACGATCAGCGCCGGGGCGGAATCGGACGCCGGCGAGCCGTTACACAGGTTCCCTCCGACGGTACCCATCATCTGGACCTGCGTGGTGCTGAAGGAAGCGCACGCCTCCGCCAGAGCCGGGTAGTAGGTCCGAACTTGCGGACTGTTGCGGATCGCCCGGATGGATGTACGTGCACCGATGCGCATACCGCCATCTTGAAATGCAATCCCCTCCAGGCCGGGTACCTTGCGGACACTGATCAAGTATTCAGGGGCCAGGCGCTCCATCTTCATCTGGACGATCAGGTCAGTGCCGCCCGCCAGCACGCGGGCGCGGTCCCCGTACTGGTTCAGCAGCGAAATCGCCTCCCCCACCGACACGGGCTCCAGGTATTCAAACTCGTTCACCAAGATATGCGAGTTGGTCATCTGGTGAGAATGATAAGTAGATTGGGAAACTGGTAGATTGGTAAATTGGTCACTCATTCGCTCCCTCGCTGATTCGCTGACTCGCCGACTCGCTGATTCGCCGCAAGATCTTCTCCGGCGTGATCGGCAACTCGTAGAAACGTACCCCAATCGCGTTGTAAATCGCGTTGGCGTAGGCCGCCGCGACCGGGTTGGTCGCCGCCTCGCCGACCCCCTTGGCGCCGAAAGGCCCGCTGGGCTCGTAGGTGTGCGCGAAATACGCTTGCAGGTTATCCAGGTGCGGGCTCTCACCGACGCCGGGTGTCTTGGCGTCAATTATGTAGCCCTTGCACAACACCTGGCCCTGGGAGTCCCACCGGCCGTCTTCGTAGAGCGCGAAGCCCGCGCCTTTTGAGAGCCCCCCTTCCAGTTGGCCGGCGGCCATATCCGGGTTAACGACCGTGCCGCAGTCGCTGCCCATCGCGGCCCGCACCGTGCGCACCAGGCCGGTCCACGTGTCCACCTCGACCTCGACGAAGACAGTGACGTAGGCCGGCGGGCAGTTGACCGCTCGATAACTCTCCACAGCAGCGATGGTCTTCCAACTCTCAGTCCAGCAGCGGGTGGCGATCTCTCCGATGGTCATCCGCCGATCCGGTATCGCCGGGGCGTAGACCACACCCTGGCCCAGTTCCTCGTCCAGCCTGAGCGTCAGCGCCTCGGGTCTCACGTTTAGATAGTAGGCCGCCGTCTCGAGCAGTTCCTGCCGCACCTTCTTCGCGGCCTTCACAGCGGCACCGCCGCCAACGTAGACGCCCCGCGTGGCGTGCGTGCAGACGTCGTAGACCGTCGAACGGGTCTCGGCGGGGGCGAGGTTGACTTTCTCCAGCGGCACGCATAGCGCCTCGGCCACCAGTTTGGCCAACGCGTCCAGTGTACCTCCGCCGTGGTCCATCAGGGCCGTTACGACGTCCACTGACCCGTCGGTGTTAATTTTAACTATCGCGCCGGAGAAGTCAATTACGTCCCCTGGCTGGGGTGCGCCGGCGCCGGAGGTGTGGAAGCCGCGCCCCACCCCAATGCCCCGGACGAATCGGCGAGTCAGCGAGTCGGCGATCCGCCGATTCGCTGCTTCGCTGCTTCGCTGACTCGCTGAGTCGCTGACTCGCCTCTCCCAGCCGATTATTTCAGCGCCCCGGCGGAGCAACTCCGGCACCCCGTCGCTCTGGACGATGGAGCGCACCAGCGGCCCCTGCCCCCAGAAAGTATCCCCCAGGCCGACGTAGTTCTTGAGCCGCAGTTCAATCGGATCCATATCCAGCCGCTCGGCCAGTTCGTCCATCAGCGACTCGGTGGCGAAGGTGACCTGCGGGTTGCCGAACCCCTGCATCGCGCAGGAAGGCGCTTTGTTCGTGTAGACGGCTGTGCCGTGATAGCGCACGTTGGGCAGCCTGTAGAGTGAGACCAGCCAGCCGACGCACACACCCAGGAAGGAGTAGGGCTGGATGTTGTGTGCCCCGATATCGGTGATGAGTTCCATCTCCGCGCCGGTCAGCGTGCCGTCCTTCCTGGCGGCCAACCGCAGGTGAATCTGGGTGTGGTAGCGAGTATGGTCGTGCATATCCTCTTCCCGCGTCAGGGTCAGTCTGACCGGACGGTGGGCCTTGAGCGCCAGCGCTGCGCAGATGGGGATCGGCGGGTTCACCTGGATGCTGGACCCGAAGGTGCCGCCGATGGACACGCGCTTGACGTTGACCTTACTCAGCGGGATGTCGAAGATCTCGCCTAGCAGGATGCGCACATTATGGATGGACTGCGTCGTCGGCCAGACGGTGAGGCCGCCGTCGCTTTCCGGGCGGCAGACGACGGACTTGGGCTCCAGTTGCATGTGGTAGATCTTGGGCGTCCTGAACGTGCCCTCGACGATGACGGCCGCCTCGGCAAAGACCCGATCCACGTCCCCTTCCTCAATGCTGCGGGCGCAGGCGACGTTGTTCTCGATTTTGATCTCCTTGTCGCCCCAGAGCACTGTGTCGTAGATGGGTTCGGCTCCCGGTCTCATCGCTTCGATGGGGTCGGTGACTGCAGGCAGCACCTCGTACTCGACCTTGATAGCGCGCACTGCTTTCTCGGCCAACAGTTCGGTCTCCGCCGCCACCGCCGCCACCGCTTCCCCCATACGCCGCACCTTGTCGGCCAGGACATAGTGATCCTTGTGCAGAACAGACGGGATGGTGATGATACGCTCGTTGTAGCGCACGTGTGGGATGTCGTCGAAGGTAATGCAGACCGCGCCCATCGCCTCGGCCTCGCTCGCGTCAATGCTCTTGATGCGGGCGTGCGCATAGGGGCTGGATAGAATGCGTCCGTGCAACATCCGTGGCAGAATGATGTCGGTGGAGTACCGCTCCTGTCCCGTGACCTTGGCGACCCCGTCTTTGCGCTGCGTCACCTTCCCTAGTACGTGGAACTTCTGTTGCTCCATAATTACTCCTTGTTGCTCCATAATTACTCCTTACTCCTTACTCCTTACTCCTTACTCCTTACTCCTTATCCCCTACATTCTCCCCGTCACCAATGCAATCAAGGCCATCCGCGTGTACACGCCGTTTCGCGCCTGGCGGAAGTAGGCCGCGCCAGGCAGGTCGTCCACGTCGGTGGTGATTTCGTTGATGCGCGGTAACGGATGCAGGATCGTCAGGCCGGGCCGGACCCTCTCTACCATCTCCCGTGTGAGAATGTAACTGCCCTTGAGCCGCTCGTACTTGGACGGGTGCTCGAAGCGCTCCTTCTGGATGCGGGTCATGTAGAGAACGTCCGCCTCTGCCATCGCCGCCTCCAGATCGGTCGTCTCCTCCACCTCAACGCCGTGCTCGCGCAGACGGGCGGTGACCTCTGGCGGCATCTTCAGCGGCTCGGGCGCGACGAAAACAAGTTTGCAGTCGTAGTGCTTGTACAGTTCCACACCGGTGTGAACCGTGCGACCGTACTTCAGGTCGCCGCAGAGGACGATGGTGCTTCCGTCCACCTGACCCCGCTCCGAGCGGATGGTGAACAGATCCAGGAGCGCCTGGGTGGGATGCTGGCCTGCGCCGTCGCCCCCGTTGATCACAGGAGAGATGGCTACCCTGGCGGCCTCCCTGGCCGAGCCGAGCATCGGATGGCGCATCACGATCACGTCTACGTACTGGTCTACAACGCGAATGGTGTCGGCCAGCGACTCGCCTTTGGCAACCGACGATGTCGCGGATGAGGCAAACCCCACCACGTCGCCGCCCAGACGGTGCATCGCCGTCTCGAAGGAGAGCCGCGTGCGGGTGCTGGGCTCGAAGAAGAGGGCGCCCATGACGTACCCCTGCATCAAGTCCAGCGAGCGCTGCTCTTGCAACTGCTTGCGCATATCCTCGGTCACGCCCATGATGTACTCTAGCTCCTCGCGGGTGAACTGCGCCCCGTCGAGGATGTCCTTACCCGTAAAATCGAACATTAAACAGCCTCCTTGCGATTAGATTGCTCCTTGTCCCCCGACGCGATTGCTGCGCCGAGAAGCACCGAAATCCGCCGAGCGGCCTGACGGCAAAGGGTCACGTACTGCTGAAGCAGTTGGTCAGTGATCCGGGAAGTGGGCCCGGCGATGCCGATGGCTGCTACTACGTCGCCCTTCCAATCGCAAATCGGCGTGGCGACCCCACAGGCCCCCTGGTCCGTCTCCTCGCAACTCTCCGCATACCCGCGCTCCCGAATCCTGGCCAACTCGGTCATGAGTTCGTCCGGATCTGTGATCGTGTTGGTACATAGTTTCGGCAGCCCCTTGTCGCGGATGATGGCCTGGATCTCCTCCTGCGGTAGATATGCCATGAGGATCTTGGAGGATGCTCCAGCGTGAGGCCGCCGGCGTGTCCCTGCCTTCAACGTCATGCGCACTGAGTGGCTGCTCTCGACCTTGTCAATGCAGATCACTTCCTGCCCATGGTAGACCGTCAGTATGACCGTTTCCTCTGTCGCGGCCACAAGATCGCCCATGACTGGCCTTGCAATATGACGCAGATCTATGGTCTCTGCAGCAAGACTGCCCCAGGCAAAGAGGCGGAGGCCAAGTTCCCATCTCTTGTCACGGGGGTCACGGTGCAGGATTCCATGGATTCCCAGACTGACGAGGAAACGGTGAAGCGTGCTCTTGGGGAGCCCGAGGTGCGTGCTGAGCCCTGTCAGGGACCAAGTCGGCCGGTCCGGCGTGAAACAATCCAGAATCCTGACCAGGCGGTCAACCGTCTTGACGGATGAAGAGTTTTTCATAATCGCTCGAGAAGACTGGCATGACTCCACTGAAAAAACTCGGCTCTTCGGGAATTCGCGGGGTCAAGGCATCGGAGTCCCCAACTTGTTGGGGGTGCGGCGCAATGAACCCGAACGAGTTTCGATTGTGACACCTGTCACAATACCCTAGCTTCGCTAATCTGCCCCGGCGAACAGCTCCGGGTGGTACTGGCGGGCAAGCTCGACGTATTCTATCACAACTCGCCTGGGGCGGGCGGTGCGCACGTGCGACCGTCACACATTTGGGACAGATGGTCGCGGACTGCCCGCCGATGATTGAAATCACCGGCTGGTACCACGAAGTGTGTTGAAAACGCACTGGCGGAACCTGTTTCCAACAGGTTTTGAG